>Ga0123336_10001706_pt1 | contig 19901 bp, 17 predicted proteins | sample SSSSmetaG_FD_96466 | JGI IMG/M metagenome (GOLD analysis project Ga0123336, IMG submission 96466) | Glacier valley bacterial and archeal communities from Borup Fiord, Nunavut, Canada, to study Microbial Dark Matter (Phase II) - ​SSSS metaG | ecosystem: Environmental > Aquatic > Freshwater > Ice... | reverse complement strand
GCGGCATTGGCCCAACCAACGGCCCTGCTGGCTTCACGCGCGTCGGCAGCTACGATATGGCGGCCAGTATGTCGCCCTATGTGACCGATCTGCGCGGACCCTATCATGACCTAAACGACTCAGAGCCCGGGGACTAGGCGCAGGCTCGGTCGGAACCAACTGACCCAAGAACCACTTGTGATGAATACGACTGGCGTTGACCCGTTCCAGTGGACGGTTTTGTTAGGCAGCTCGTTTCGCCACGCAATGTAGCAGTTCGAATTCGATGCATTCGAGGCGGGACGGGGAATAGCGGCGCATCAGGCAAATCGTGATGCATTTTTGATGCGTTTCTGCCCACCAGAGCCGTACACTGCCGCCCAGCCGGATCAAGTCGGTTGGGCCTGATTACGCAGGCTTGCCTCCGAAGTCCGCACTGTGTCCGTAGCTCAGCTGGATAGAGCACCGGCCTTCTAAGCCGGTGGTCGCGGGTTCGAGTCCCGCCAGACGCGCCGTCTCAGTCTCCCGAAACTGGCGCGAAATTTTTGCGCGGATGGTAGACAGCGGTGCGCCGACGCCAGCGAGCCTCGAAGACGACGGCGTCGGCAAATCGACCGAGTGCGCCGGCTGATTATTGCGACGTCATTTAATTGACGTATATCGAATGATCGGTATAAGCCTGGCGCTCGACGGCAGGAGCGCCCAGACTCCGACCAGCGACTGAGGCGCCACGCTCGGTCCTGGGGGAGTAATTTGGGCGGGATATTGGTGGTCGAGGACGAGCGAATCGTTGCACTGGATTTGGTAAATACGCTTGGCGAGCTCGGATATACCGTCGCCGGCACTGCAGCGAGGGGTGAAGCCGCCATCGAGCAAGCGGTCGCGCTGAAGCCTTCCATCGTCTTGATGGATATTCGCCTGGCTGGCGCAATGGACGGCATCGCGGCCGCTGCCGAGATCAACAAGCACGACGATGTTCCGATCATCTACCTCACCGCCCATTTCGACGACAACACCCTTCAGCGAGCAAGCGCGACGAGGCCGTTTGGATATCTCATCAAGCCGCTGCGCGCCGGGGAATTGCGCTGTGCGATCGAGGTTGCGCTGCAGCGTCACGAAGTCGAGTCCGCACGCAGCGAGACCGAGGCACGCTACCGCGACCTCTACGAGCATGCCCCCGACATGTACCTGTCGACAAACATCGACGGTGTCATTACCGATTGCAATCTGACCTTGCTGCGCACCGTCGGTTACTCGAAAGAAGAGCTCGTCGGAAAGTCTTACTCGCTTCTCTATTCCCATGAAGAGGCTCTGGCGTTACGAACCGCTTACGAGACCCGGGCGGCGCGCGGCGACAGCGCGGGCTCACACGGCGGCGAGCGCCGGCTGCGCAGGCGAGATGGCAGCTTTCTCGACGTCAGCATGGACATGGAGCCGATCCTTCACGCCAGCGGACACCTCGACACGTACCGCGTGGTGTTTCGCGATATCAGCGTGCGCAAGCAAGCCGATAAAGACCAGCGGCTCTTGCTCCAGATCGGCGAGCTCCAACATTCGGCAACCGATGTATCTGGCGTGCTAATCAATATTGCCGGCACGCTGGCGACCTATCTCGACGCATCGCGCTGCATGTTCGCCGAGATCGACGTGGAGCATCAGCAAGTCTTCATTCACCGCGATGCGCATCCAGACGTTATTTCCGTCGCTGGGGTCGTGCCGCTGGCCGCCTACAGTCAAGAGAATGCGGATGATATGCAAGCCGGCCGGCCGGTGGTCATCGAGAACGCCAGCATCGATTCCCGGACTGCGGCGGTGTTCGACGACACCTATCGACCCTTGCGGGTTGGATCTTCGGTCTCGGTGCCGCTCCTTCGCCATGGCACCTGGATCGCCACGCTGGTCGTCGCCACGTCACTACCGCGCGTGTGGCTGCCACGCGAGATTGCGCTCATCGAGGCGGTGGGGCAGCGCGCTTGGTTGTGGGTGGAGCATCTGCGCAGCTTGGCCACGCTGCGCGAAAAAGAGGCGCAAGACACGCTGCGCCGCGCCGAAGAGCGCTTTCGTCTCTTCGCCGAAAGCGTCAAGGAATATGCCATTTTTACGCTCGACGCGACGGGACACGTTTCGGGCTGGAACAATGGCGCAGAGCGACTGCTCGGGTATGGCGCCCACGAGATCGTGGGGCGTCATTTTTCGGCTTTCTATTCCGCCAACGACGTGGCGATGGGGCATCCGGCCGACGAGCTCCTGCGTGCCGAGACGGAGGGCCGGCACGAAGAAGAAGCCTGGCGCGTCCGCAAGGATGGGACGCAGTTCTGGGCCAGTGTCCTCATCACCACTGTTCGCGATAGCACGGGCCGTGTCCTCGGCTTCTCCAAGATCATGCGCGATTTCAGCGAGCGCCGGAAGGCGGAGAGCGAGCTGCAGGAGCGCGAAGTCCGTCTCACCGCAAGCGTGAAAGAACGCGAGGTGCTGCTACAGGAGGTGCACCATCGCGTGAAGAACAACCTGCAGGTCATCGCCAGCTTGATGAGCATGCAGATGCGTCAGCTCACCGATGCAGCGCCGCGCGCAGCGCTGGGGGTGTGTCGAGCCCGAATCGAGGCCATCGCGCTCATTCACGAAAAGTTATATCAATCAAAAGACTATTCTAGCGTTCCATTTTCCGAATATGCCCGGATGTTGGTGGCCAGCATTTTCCACACGATTGGCATTTCGCCGGACAGCGTCGCGTTGGAGCTCGATATCAGCAGTGTCTCGCTCGGTGTGGACAAGGCCATTCCGTGTGGGCTCATCTTGAATGAGCTCATTTCCAACGCGCTCAAGCATGCCTTTCCCAGCGATCGTACGGGAGTCGTTCGCGTTTCGGTTGGAACGCAAGACCCGGACAGTGTCTTCATCCACGTCGCTGACGACGGCGTTGGCCTACCGCCCAACTTCGATCCGGAGAAGTCCAGATCGCTGGGAATGCAATTGGTGGGAACCTTGGTCGAGCAGCTCTCGGGTCGTCTGGAGATCTCACGGCACAGCGGTACCGCCTTCCGGATCTCATTTCCGATCGGAGAACAGATATGAAGAATCTAGCCGCAAGCTCGATATTGATTGTCGAAGACGAACGAATCGTCGCCAGAGACTTGCAGGAGACCCTGCGTGATCTCGGGTATGACGCATTTGCCATTGCCACCTCTGCCGACGAAGCCATCGTGCGTGCCTCGCAGCGATGCCCCGATGTGGTCTTGATGGATATCAGGATCAAAGGGCAACGCGACGGTATCGAAGCCGCGGATATCTTGCGACGCGAATTCGGTGTCCCGGTCGTGTTCCTCACTGCCCACGCCGACGATGCGACCATCGAGCGCGCCAAACGCGTGGAACCGCACGGGTATCTGATGAAGCCGGTCCGCGAGATGGAGCTGCGCTGTGCCATCGAGGTGGCCTTGTACCGGCACGAGATGGAGAAACGGCTGCGCGAGCGTGAGCGCTGGTTCTCGACGACGCTGCGCTCGATTGCCGACGCCGTGGTGATGGTGGACCTGGCCGGCAACATCACCTTCATGAATCCGGTCGCCGAGACCTTGACCAACACCACGCTGGCCAGTGCGCTCGGGCGGCCGGCGCGCGAAGTCCTGCGGCTCGTCGACACCGAGACTGGAGTCCGTGCCGAGAGCCCGCTCGACGACGTGCTGCGCCAGCACAAGGCCGTCTTTCTGCGCGAGGCGCTGCTGCAGACCGAGGGCCAGCCCGTCTGCATCATCAGCGATAGCACTGCGCCGGTTCTCGACGATGGCCAGATGCTTGGGGCCGTGATGGTGTTTCGAGATATCACCCAGCAGAAACTGATCCAGAAACAACTCGAGCTGTCCGATCGGCTCGCCTCACTCGGCACCATGGCGGCTGGCGTCGCCCACGAGGTCAACAATCCGCTGGCAGTCATCGTCATGAATGCCTCCATCGTCGCGACCGAGCTGACGATTCTGCGCGAACAGGTGGGTGCGCTGCCCGTCGAGTTGACGAACGACTCCGGGCGCCGCTTCGACGAGGCGCTGCTCGCGCAACAAGATCTGCAGGCCGCGGCGAATCGGATTGGAACCATCATTTCGGATCTGAAGATTTTCTCGCGTCCCGTCGAGCAGGTCGCGGGTACGGCCGACATCGCGCGCACCATCGACCAGGCGGTGCGGTCGGTGGCCTTCGAGCTGCAATATCGCGCCGAAGTGGTGATGCACCTGGTCGCCGTACCCAACGCCCAGGTGGACGAAACGCGACTGACCCAGGTCCTCGTGAATCTCCTCATCAATGCGGGGCAATCAATCTGCCCGGGGCACCCGGGCGATCACCAGATTACCGTCAGCACGCACGCCGACTCGAAGGGACAGATCGTGATCGAGGTTCGCGATACGGGCGCAGGCATTCCGCCGGCGGTGCTGGCACATATCTTCGAGCCTTTTTTCACGACCAAGCCGGTAGGAGTGGGCACCGGGCTTGGCCTGTCGATCTGCCACGGCATCGTGAAGTCGATGGGTGGGAACATTTCGATCGAGAGTGAGGTTGGAAAAGGAACCGTGGTTCGCCTCAGTCTGCCGCCCGTGATTCTGGTGCCGTCTAGGCTGGTCGAGAACCGGATGCCGGCCACCTTGCCGACCCGTCGCGGCCGAATTCTCGTGGTGGATGATGAGACCATGATCTTGCGTACCATCGGTCGCGTGCTGAAACACCACAGCGTGGTTTGCTCCAGCAGCGTGCCAGAGGCCCTCGATTACATTGCCACTGGTGAGCCATTCGACGTGATTCTGAGCGATGTGATGATGCCGCACATCAGCGGCATTCAGTTTTACGAGACCTTGTTGGGTCGCAGTCCCGATCTGGCGCGGCGGATCGTCTTTTTGACCGGCGGCGCGCTGACCAGCAAGACCGAGGACTTTTTACGGTCGGTGAACAATCATCGGATTGAAAAGCCGTTCTCCAACAAGGACCTGGTCGACGTGGTCGGCAAGCTCGTCGAGGAAGCGGCCGTCAGGAACGCCGCTGCCTGACGACACCTTGGACGATCGCGCAATCTTTGCGGCACGCTCGGTGAATGGCGCAAATCATGCGGCTACCGCCAGACAGCGAGCCAGAGCGACAGCACGGTCGGCACGATGACGATCACGTTGGCCACTGTGCCGAACCGCGCGTCTTTCCACGACATCAGGATGAGCGTTTGCGACAGCAGCACCGACGGTAGGGCCGCCGTCCACCAATGCGCGGATCCGGTCAGGACGAGGACGGCGCTGAGCACCAAGCCCAGCGCCGCCAGCAGCCACAACATCCCGACCGGCGCCGAGATGGGCCGCTCGAGCTGCGCCACGTTGGCGAGGCGGAGACCTTTGGCGGCGCCGAGCAGATGGACCAGCCCATGCGCGATCACCACGACCGCAAACACCGTCGCCAGCGCGTGCGGCAAGGGAATGAACGACATCGTCAGCCTTCGACGGCGCGTTCGTTGGCTTTGAACGTGGTGTAGACATAGACCGGGATCGACAGCGGCCCGAGGTGCTCCTGGATGAGCGGGTAGACCTTGTCCCAGGCCAGGCCCCCGACGCCGGTGGCAAGCTTGGGCAGCGCCAGGCTCTGGATGTGCTCGTCGATCACCGTCCGGGCCAGCTCGCGGAGGGCGTGGTGTACGTGCGGCAGCTGTGCGGCGCCAGGGCGAGCGTGCTCGTTGGGCGCAGCGTCCTGCGTGAGCAGGCAGGCGATGCGTTTGCGGTCGGCGCCCGACCACAGCCACAGCGCGCCCGCCTTGGGATGGGTGGTGTGGCACCAGTGACGAAAATCTTTGGCCATGGCCGGCCAGCGCTCGCGCAGCGACAGCGCCAGACCGACATCGAAGTGGTCCGCTGCGGCGATGCCGTGGGCGATGGTTTGCGCGTTGCTGAGCAGGATATCTCCAGTGACTTCGTGGATCATGAGGGCTCCTTGGTGTGGCCGTGGCCCTTACAAGGAACGTGCCGTCGGTGTTCCTGGCGCTTGGCATCGCGCTCGCAAGTGCACCGCCCATGACCCACATCCGAAAGATCCTCATTGCCACCGACTTTTCCCCGCAGGCAGCCCACGCCCAGCAAGTCGGCGTCGAGCTGGCCCAGAAGCTGGACGCCAAGGTGACCCTTCTATATGTGTTCGAGTTTCCGAGCTACGTCTTCTTGGACGGTGCCACCTTCATGCCGTCCAGCGACGTCATCTCACAGATCGTCTTCGATGCTGACGCGGGCCTGACAGCGGCCAAGGCGACCGCCGCCGGCATCGGTCACAGCGTCGAGGCAGTGAGCGCGCAAGGCAAAGCCCAGGACGTGATCCCCGGCTATGCGATCGCCAACAGCTTCGATCTCATCGTGATGGGCACCCACGGCCGGCGCGGCCTGGGCCGGCTGGTGATGGGCTCGGTGGCCGAGAACGTCGTGCGGACCGCCAAGGTGCCGGTGCTGACCGTGCCATCGCCTTGAGGCCTACCTGAGCGAGACGATCAGATCGTTCAACGCCGCTTTCAAATCGCGTTTGCGGGCGAAACCGCGCGACTCGATGAGCTCGACCGACGCTGAAGCTCTTGCCCACTCGATGGCATCAGCCTCTTGGGCCAGTGCGACAAGGTCCTGTTCGTCACGGGGCCGTGTTTTGGCGTCGCGCGACAAGAGCTTCATTGCGATGAGATGGCCGATCGTCGCGACTGGAACCTGGTGACCCAGAACATCCAACGTGGTCGCTGCCGCGGCGATTTCGGCCTCGATTCCACAGGCCGCGAAGAGCAGATCGACGATCGGGTCCTTTCGTCTGCGCAGTCTCACGGTGGATAGTTGCTTGGTACCCGCTTGTTCCAGCGTATCCTCGACGAGATAGCCGAGTTGCTGAGCGGAGTAGATCAACGCTTCGGCGTCCGCATCACTGGCGACGGCAACGCAAAAATCGACATCACGTGTAAAGCGCGGCTCGGTACGCACCGATACGGCGAGGCCGCCAACGAGCGTGAGCCGGTAGCTGGTTGCGAACCGGGTGACGAAATCACCGAGCGTGTCACCCAGCCTGCTCACTTGCTGGGCCTCGGCCAGACCACGCGGACGCCGTCGCTGTCGCCGTGCTCGGCGCCTGGGCGGGTGGTGAGCCAGCGGTCCAGCGCCGCGTCGATCTGTTCGTCGGAAGCGTCCGGCTCCGAGCGGCGCAGGTTCGCGCGCATGATCTGGACACCGTCGTCCCACATCTCGAGGGCAGCCTCCAGGCGGCTGGCCTCTGTATCCTCGGGATGGCGGTTTGACATGTCGCTGCAATCAAACACCGGAACAGCGCGCGTAGACAAGCAGATCAGCCTCTGTTGCAGCCGGGAGTCGGATCTGGGTGGTACCAGTTGCCTTTGGCGTCGTCGAAATGTCACAGGCATCGGCCGGCGCAGCGGGTACCGCCCTGTGATCACAGGCGCTGCAAAAGACGAACAGCCATAGCAGGGTCGATATCGGGCGCATGGGGGGTGCCTCCGAAGCCCAACCTCGCCCGCTAAACGCACGAGTGAACATTTGTCATGATATTATGTCGTTGGAGGACATAATGGAGCTGAGCGATCTGCGGTACTTCTTGAACGTGGCGACGACGAGGAGCTTCTCGAAGGGCGCAGTGCTGTCCCACGTCTCGCCGCCAGCGATCAGTAAGACCATTCAGAAGCTCGAGGCGGAGCTGGGGACGATGCTGTTCACGCGCACGACCCGGCGGGTGATCGTCACCGAAGCCGGCGAGCGCTTGCGCAAGGGCTGCGTGAAGATCTTCGACGAGCTCGATCGGGTGCGCCAGGATCTGGACGAGGCCCACACCACGCTGCGTGGCGAGCTACGGATCGGGGCGATGGAGGTGTTTTCGATCCGGCTGTTACCGCTGGCGCTGTCGCGGCTGCTTCGCGCTCATCCGCAGATCTTCTCGGAATGCCACGAGCTGGTGCCGCAAGACATGGAGCGGCTGGTCGTCGATGGGCGGCTGGATGTGGGGTTCACCATCGGCGCGGGTCGGCTCAAAGGCGTCCGCTACCAGTCGATCGGGCGCTCACCTGGTGTCCTGGTGTGCGGTCGCAGACACCCACTTTACCGTCGCGGGCGCATCCGTACCGCAGAGCTGCAGCAGTACCCCTTCGTGGCACCGCGCTTTCTCGGCATGGAGGCGTTGCCGGTCCTCGATCAATTTCCGGACAAGCACGTTCGCAAGATCGGCGCGACCATCGAGCTGCTGCAGATGGGAGTGCAGCTGGTCATGGAAGGAGACTATCTCGGCTTTTTTCCAGAGGTCTGCGTCCGTGAGCACCTCGACCGCAAGCAGCTCCGCACCCTGACTGGCGCGCACTTCGGCGTAAGTTTTGATCTGCAGGCTCTGACACGGGCAGATGCGGTCCCCAAACGCGCCGTCGGTCTGCTGATCAAAGAGCTGAGCGAGATCATCAAAAGTCCGATTCAGGCCTAGTCAGAATCGAACCAACTTCACTTCGAGACAGTCCGCCGAGATCGGCCAATCTTCGTCGGTTTGGGTCGGACTTCGTCAAACATCTACCGCCGGCGGGCATCAGCGTGCGGCTAGCTCGGTCGAGGTCACCTCGCAGAGCTCGGGGCCGCCCGCCGCGCAGAGGTCGTCGATCGGCGAGATGGAGACTGCGCGTGTCCATACGAACGGGACCAGCGTGGTGAGCTTGCCAGCGGCCTCGAGCTGGGCGTCGAGCTTGTTGCGCCCTTGCCCGCCCGCCGCCACCCGGTTGGTCATCCGAACCTGGCCGCCGCCCTCGCAGACGGTCGCACCGTCGGGAAACGACACCACGCGGGTTCGATAGCGGCCGCTTCCGCCGACCCAACCATCCCCCTCGGTGGTCGGGACTACCAGGCTGTCGTACACGCTCACGGCCAGATACCTTGCCTGGGCGGACTCGGGCGCGCCGAGCGCGGCGCTGCTCAGATGTCTGCTCCAGTCGGAGGGATCGAAGTTCTGGTCGAGTGCATCCCCCCAGGTCACGTCTGGAGGCGCACTCTCGTACGTCGAGGTTTGCACATGTATCTGTAGCGAGGTGGTGACCCAGGTCAGGGTTGCGTCGACTCGGTCGGTGTCCTTTGGCAAATTGGGCCGACGGGCGGGCGGTAACAGCGGCGAGAAGCCGAGCAGCGAGCCGGCCGAACCGGGCACCAGCTTGCCTGCGCACGCGGCCCGCAGCGACGGTGGCTCTTGCTTGGCCTGCTCCGGCTCCGGGGCCGCCAGCGTCGCCAGCTCGAGCACCCGACCCACCCGGATCACGCCGGCGTTCATGCGCTTGCGCCAGACACCCATCACTGCGACGAACGCGATCAAGTATCCCACGACCAATACGCCGAAAACTTTCAGTGCCAGCTTCACATGCCCCCTATCGTTTCGTTTGGTGCGGCGGTCAGCGGCGAACGGACTGGATGCTGGCGAAGATGGCTTCGTGGGTGGCCGGACAGCCGAGGGGGATTTCGCCGCCCGAGGCAAAGGCGGCGATGGCGTCGCGGATGGCTTCGCGCACGCTGATGGCGAGCATGAGAGGCGGCTCACCGACGGCTTTACTGCCGTGAATGACGCCGGACTGGGCGGCGCGCGGCAGTAGCGTGATGTTGAATTCGGCGGGCGCGTCGCCGATGGATGGAATCTGGTAGGTGCTGGCCGAGTGGGACAGCAGTCGGCCGTCGCTGTTCCATTTGAGCTCTTCGCCGGTGAGCCAGCCCATGCCTTGCACGAAGGCGCCCTCGATCTGGCCGCGGTCGACCTGGTGGTTGAGCGAGGTGCCAACGTCGTGGAGGATGTCGACGCGGAGCACGCGCTTCATGCCGGAGAGCCCGTCGACCTCGACCTCGGAGACGGCGGCGCCGTAGGCGAAATAGTAAAACGGGATGCCTTTGCCCTTGGCCTTGTCGTACGCCAAACCCGGCGTGCGATAAAAGCCGCTCGCCGATAGCGAAACCTGTTTCATGTAGGCGCGCTCGACGACATCGGCGAATGGAATGCTGCGACCGTCGGGATGGCGCACCTGGTTGTCGGCGAAGACGAGGACCGCAGTATCGATGGCATCGCCGGTCGACAACAGCTCGGCAGCGACGGCAGCCAGCCGTGGCCGAAGTTGCTCGCAGGCATTTTGCACGGCCGCACCGTTGAGATCGGCGCCGCTCGACGCCGCGGTGGCCGAGGTGTTGGGCACCTTGTCGGTACGGGTTTTCATCACTCGCACCGACGAAGACGACACACCGAGCTCGCGCATCGCCACACCCTTCATCTTGGTGTGGAGCCCCTGGCCCATCTCCGTGCCGCCGTGGTTTACCTGCACGGTGCCGTCGCGGTAGATGAGGACCAAGGCGCCGGCTTGATTCAGGAACGACGCTGTGAACGAAATGCCGAACTTCACCGGCGTCATGGCGATGCCGCGTTTGACGTGTGGGTGGGCGTGGTTGAAGGTGGCGAGCTCGGCGCGCCGCTCGACGAGACGTGCACTGTCGGCGAGCGCGGACCAGATGGCCGGCAGGCGGTTGTCGCCGAGCTCTTGACCATAGTGCGTGGTGTTGGACGCGCCGCTGCCGCGATACAGATTGCGCTGACGGACCACTTCTGGCGTCAGGCGAAGCTGGCGGGCCACGCGGTCGAGGATGTCTTCGATGACCACCATGCCTTGCGGGCCGCCGAAGCCGCGAAAGGCGGTGTGCGAGACATTGTTGGTCTTGCCGACGCGTCCGGACATCTCGCAGGTGGGCAGATAGTAGGAGTTGTCGAGGTGAAAGAGCGCGCGATCGCAGATGGACTCTGAGAGGTCGAGCGCCCAGCCACCGTCGGAGACCAGCCGCACTTTGACGGCCAACAAGTGCCCGTTGTCGTCGAAGCCGACCTCGTAGGCGCCGTGGAACGGATGGCGCTTGCCGGTGACGGTCATGTCCACGTCGCGGTCGAGCTGCACGCGCACCGGCTTTTTCGTCTTGTGCGCCGCCAGCGCCACCAAGCCCGCCCAGGCGTTGCCCTGCGTCTCTTTGCCGCCAAAGCCTCCGCCCATGCGGGGCGCTTCGACCACGACTTGATTGCGCGGTAGATGCAGCACATGGGCGACCACCGCCTGGATCTCCGACGGATGTTGCGTCGACGAGCAGACGAACATGTCGCCGTCGTCGCCGCATTCGGCCCAGGCTGCGTGTGACTCCAGATAAAAGTGCTCCTGGCCGCCGATGTCGAGCTGGCCGCTGAGCGTGTGCGGGCTGCGTTTCAGGGCACTGTCGACGTCACCGCGGCGGATGATGTGCGGCTCGGTGTGATAGCTGGCCTGCGCGATGGCCTCCGAGATATTGCGGATCGGCGTCAGCGGCTCGTAGTCGACGATCACGGCGCGCGCGGCGAGCTTGCATTGCTCCAGCGATTCTCCGACGACAACAGCCACCAGCTGGCCGTGGTAGTGGACGTCGTTGGTGGCCAGCATCTCTTCGTCTTGGCGGATGGCGCCGACGTCGTTGCGGCCGGGGATGTCGGCGGCGGTCAACACGCAGGCGATGCCCGGCATGGCGACGGCGGCGCTGACGTCGATGCGGGTGATGCGGGCGCGCGCGTGCGGCGAGGTCACCGGCCACAGGTCCAGCATGGGACGGCGACGGGCCTGATCGTCGACGTAGATCGCGGTGCCGGTGACGTGGCCGACGGCACTTTCGTGCTTGAGCGCCTGACTGGCATCGCTATCGTCTGGCGCCCACGTGCCCGACGTGAAGTCGAGCGGGTCGTCCTGGGCGGCGCTGGTCTCGCCGAGCCAGAATTTCTCGAACAGGCTGCCAATGAGCCCGCGGCGAAAGTCGACGCCGGAGCGGACGTCTTCGATGGGTGTGAATTCGCTGTCGAGGACGGCGTGGGCAGCGGCGACGGTGGCGGCGTTCCAGGGTTTGCCGACGAGAAAGTCCTCGGTGCGGCGGGCGCGGACGGGTGTGGGGCCGACGCCGCCATAAGCCAAGCGGGCGCGGGTGACCTGGCCTGTGACGTCGGTGTCGACGGCAAAGCCGGCCGCGACGATGGCGATGTCGAGCTCCCGGCGCTTGGAGACTTTGTAAGAGTCGACCCGCGTCGGTGCCCGGCGGGGAAGATGAATCTCGACGACGATTTCGTCCGCGGCGAGGACCGTCTTGCGGTAACCGACGAAAAAATCAGCCAGCGGGATCGTCCGCTCACCACGCGTGCTGCAGAGGCTGAGGCTGGCGTCGAGCGACAACAACACCGGGGCCATGTCGCCGATGGGCGAGGCGGTCACCAGATTTCCTGCCAGGCTGGCGCGGTTGCGGATGGGCCGGGAGGCGAAGACCCACAGCATCTTCTGCAGCGACGGAAATTCGCCGGCGAGCGACTCTTCGAGCGCGGTCAACGAGGCCGCCCCGCCGACGATGAGCATGTCGGGGGTCGACCGGATGCGCTGTAGCTCGGGCACGCCTTCGGTGGAGAGGAGCTGGGGGAAGTGCTTGCCGCCTTTGTTGATGTAGACGCCGATCTCCGTCGCGCCGCACACGAGGACCGCCTGTGGATGGCTTTGGCGCAGCGCGAGAAGCTCGGTCAGCGACGAGGGGCGCAAGAACGTCTGGGTCTCGGTCGCGTAGGCCAGGCCGGCTTGCGCTGGCAGAGGTTTATCGAGGCGGAGCTGAAACAGATCGGGCGCGGCGGGCTTGGCCGACACCGCGGCGGCAAAGGCGTCCCGGATGGGGCGGTAGCCAGTACACCGACACAGATTTCCGTTCAGCTGATCGTTGATCTGCCAGGGCGCGAGTGGGGCGGCCAGATCGCGGCGGTAGTAGCCCTCGAACATCGACGCCACGAAGCCCGGCGTGCAATAGCCGCACTGGGAGCCATAGTTGGCCACCATGGCGCTCTGAACCGGGTGCAGCGCCGTCGGTGTGCCGATGCCCTCGACGGTCACGACCTCGCGGCCCGCCATGCTCGGCAACAGTGCGATGCAGCTATTGATGGCGCGATAGGTCGGCCTGCCAGCGGCGTCGTGCTCGACGACAGCGACGGTACAGGCACCGCAGTCGCCCTCGGCGCAGCCTTCTTTGCTGCCGGTGTGACCCTGGCTGCGCAGATACGACAACAACGACTGGTTGGTGGACTGGTCCGCCACCTGGACGCGCTTGCCGTTGAGGGTGAATTCGAAGTCCGAGGCCATCGTTGAGGACACCCTAGCACGGCCAGCGACGGCAGGCCTATGGCTGGGCTATACTGCGACCATGAAGATAGCTCGCTTATCATTCATTGTTTGTGCGATCGGCTGCAATGGCGCGCCGCTCATCGTCGCTGGCCCGGATCAGCCTCAGCCGATCAGCCCCATCGTGTGCCCGGAGCTCGACGACTGCATCAGCCTGTACGTGGCGGACAACGGCGACGACCAAAACCAAGGCACCAGGCAGTCACCGCTCAAGACACTCGATCGCGCCGTCGCTGTCGCCAGCATGTCCATCTCCGGCGGCGTGGCCCAGCGTCGATACGTTCGGGTTTCGAACGCGAGGCCGGTGGCGATGCAGTCGGCCACGCTCGCCGCCGGCATCTCGATCTATGGCGGCTACGATGCCGACTGGACGGTGAATCCGCAGCGTCAAACCGACGTGATCGTCCATGGCCGCGGGCTGGTCTTCGATTCCGGCACGCTCGGCAATGAGCTGCGCGACCTGACCCTCGTCGGCGACACGGACACGGACACCTTGGTCGAAGCGCGTGGCAACGCCACCCTGACCCACGTCGCGCTGGCGTGGAACATGCGCGCCAATCATCCTTTCGTCAGCCGTGGTGGCGACGTGAGCATGACCGACACCTTCGTGACCGGAGCCGGCGTCGCCGTCGACATCCAGGGCGGCAACCTCACGTTCGACAGTGGTGGCGTCGACGCCATGAGCCCGACGATGGGCGGCGTGGTCATCGGCCTTCGTTATGAAGGCCAGGCAGGGCAGCACTTCATCCTCCGCAACGCCAAGGTGTTGGCCACCGACGGCAGCGATATCGCCGGCTTGGATCTCGGCGGTCAGGCCGAGGTCGAGATCGAACGGAACACCATCGACGTGCAGGGCTCGGTGGATTCCATCGCCACTGGAATCCGGGGTAGCGCCGCGCATGAGAACGTGGTCGGAAATCTGTTCCAGATACGCGGCGCTGTCACCACCATTGGCCACAGCGTCGGCGCATCTGGTCAGGCGCTCGTCAACAATATCTTCGCGCTGTCCAATGTCACGGCCGTCCCCACGACCGCCCCGATTGGCATCCTGCTCGTGGCACCCGGCCAGATCGATCTGGTGAACAACACGGTGACCATGCGCAATGGCGGCGTTGCTGTCGACGGCGACGGCAGGGTTCGGCTGTACAATAATCTACTCATCACCACCGACGGCGTGGCGTTGCACTTGACGCCTGCGTTGGGGGCCTCTTCGTTCCAGCTCTTCAACAACGCGCTGACGACGTCGCAATGCGCCTTCCGCGTGGGCGCCGACTGCGTCAGCGACATCGACAGCTGCGCATTCACGGGCTGCAAGCACGCCTCGGCCACGCTCGTCGGCGATTGCCAGGCCAGCGTCGACCTACATTTGCCGTCGAGCTCGCTGTGCAAAGGGGCCGGCACTGACCCCAAGGCCGTCGTTCCGCGAACGATCTTGGATTGTGACGGCCAGGCGCGTCCGCTCGGCGCCTGGGACATCGGCGCCGACGAAATCCCCGACTGAGCTACTACTGGAAGTTGAGCGTGCCCGTCGTGACGTGGCCACGGGGGCTGAACTGCATGGGGGAGAAGTCTGCCGTGCCGTTGCGCGTGTTGACCCGGACATAGCCCGACGATCCGCCGCCCGAGCCGGAGATGCCGGTGGAGCACAGCGACCCGTTGCTGCCGCCACCACCGCCGCCGCAACGGGTGGGTGTGCCACTGCAGAAGCCGCCGAGCGAGTCGCCCGACGGGGAAGTGCCGCCGTTGGAGCCGCCGCCATCGCCGCACCCGCCGCCGCCGCCCGACGTGCTCATCGCCGACGAGATGCCGAACGACACCGTGGGCGCTTCGAGCAGAATGGCGCCGCCTGCGCCGCCGCCCCCCGTCGAGACCCCTGAGCTGCCGCCGCCTCCGCAGCCGCCGGCATTGACGAGGCCAGCGGCGCCGATCGAGATGCCAGTGGTGGATACGACCTGGACAGCGCCACCGCCATTGCCGCCGTTGACGGTGCCACCAGCCGACGTGCCGCCGCCGGAGCCGCCGCGCAATAGAGTGATGGTGTCGTCGCCGTAGAGCGAGCCGCCTGCGCCGCCCGCAGCGCCGCCGTTGGCGATGCCCGCGCCGCCAGCAGTGAAGTGACCGCCGCCGCCCGAGCCGGCGCGGTTGGTGGTGGCGATGACGGCGCCACCATGGCCGCCACCTGGTCCCGCGCCGTCGGGCGAGCCGGGGGCGGCGCCGGCAAAGCCGCCAGCGGGGGGCGTGCCGACGCTGCAGTTTTGCAAGGACAGGCTATTGATGCTGACCATGCCTTTGCTGACGATACCGAGTGCGTTCTTGCCGATGATGCTGGGCGAGCCGGTGTCGACGCCGTCGAAGATGAAGACGCCGGTCTGCGAGCCGATCGGTCCGACGACGTGGAAACCGATGCCGGAGACGACTTCCAGGGCCGCCGGGTTGGAGTTGCCGGCCCTGACGCCGCCGATGGCACCGGTGTCGGTGTTCCAGGTCGACGTGCCGGTGGTGGCTCCGTTGATGAGGCCGACGACGTTGAGATCGCTCGGCGGGATGGCGCCGGTCGGCGTGAGGAGCTTGCAGTGCGGGGACGGTGTGGATGCGCAACCTTCGGCGCAGGTGACGAGCTCCCGATTCACGCCGTCGGCCGCGCAGCGCCTGAGCTCGTTGGCGCCGGTGCAGGTTTCGCCGACCAAGGCCGGGCAGCCCGCGTCGGAGAACGCGAAGTCGGCCCCGCTTGGCGTCAGATCGGCCGCCGCGAGATCGAGGATGACGCTCCCGTCGGTGGCGCTGACGCCGAAAACGATGTTCATCGTGGTGCGGCCGCCCGCAGTGACGTCGGCCTCGCTGCCGGCACTGGCCAGCGTGGCGCCGTTGGCATCGAGGGCGTCGACGGTGAGGACCAGATGGCCGCCGAGGCTGGCCGGAATCTGCAGCGCGAACATCGTCGCTGGCGGCAGGTTGATCGGGGTGGCCAGCGCGTTGGTGTGGACCGACGACTTCCCGCCGATGGAAGCATTGGTGCGCAGGGCGGCGATGTTGGCGACGGCGGTGGAGGCGTTGAGCGTGACGACGACAATGCCGTCGCCATTGCCACAGGCCGCGAGCAAAAGTGTGAGGAGGATTGGGCGCATTAGAAGGGAAAGGTTCCGAGTGCCGTCTGGGCGCTCTGTGGTGAGGGTTTGAGACCGAGACCAAGACCGACGCCGAGTCCGATGCCGACGACCCCGACGACGATGGGCGTCCAGAAATACCAACGTTTGTAGACCGGCGAAGGCGGAGGCGGCGGTGTGGGCGCGACCACGATGACGCTGGCGTTGCCCGGGTTGGCCGCCAAGGTGTCGTGCGGCTGCGAGATCCGGGCGCTGCGCTCGTCGGTGATGGCGCGCTCGAGCTTGGCGATGGCGTCCTCGACTTGGACGCGGTTGGCCACATTGGGCAGCTTGGCGAGATAGACGCGGTAGAACCGCACCGCTTCTTCCTTGGCGCCGAGCTGACGGTGGCATTGCGCGATGTTGAAGAGGATCGAAGGCTCCTCGTAGTTGCGATACGCCTCCTTGAAGTCGTCGAGTGCCTGCTTGAACTCGGAGAGATCAAAATGCTGACGACCACTTTCGAACATCTTGCGCGCCTTTACGCGATCTTCGGCGTGCGCGCTCGACGTCAAGGAGACCACTGCGACCAAAGCCAGCAACCACTTCATCGCGGCATCCTACCCCAGCTTGGGGGATCTCTTGGTGCCTGGCGGGGGTTTTGACGTCGATCGCGCTGGCCAGGACCACAACCCCTAGGCGGGCTGCGGAGATCGGCGTGGATCGGCGCTTGCAAAACCAGTCTCCATGCGGCGAACGAGCCGCCTGGGGGTCCACCATGGGAACGCAAGCTGCCACGATCATCACCGACGACTACTCCGACATCGAGACCGAGATCGACGAGCTGCAGGACTGCCTGCAAGAGCTCGACGACACCGACGCCCAGCTGTTGTCGTTCCACTATGTGGAGGGTCTGAGCTGCAGCGAGATCGGCGAGCTACTCCAGATTTCGGACATCACCGCGCGCCAGATGTACTCCGATGCCGTCGAGAACCTGCGCGTCGTACGCAATCGCCGTCGCTAGAACGTCACCCTGAGGCCACCGAGCGAGGCGTTCACTTGCGGCTTGACCACCCAGTGCTTGGCGCGGTTGTTGCGCACGCCACCGACGATGGCCAGCGGCAGGCCGATGGCCGCCAGGATGGCGCCGGTGATGGCGAACGGGGTCGAGTAGAACTGTAGTACGCCGTCGTCGTTCCTGGTGGTGGTGAGATGCCAGATGCCGAGCGCGCCGGAGACGGTGAGGGTGAGGCCGGCAGCGCTGAGGAAGACGATGCCCGGGATCATCACGCGGTTGGCGGCGCGGGCCTCTGTACCGTCGGTGACCTGGACGGGCGTGCCGGGGCTGACTTTGCCGGCGACGGGCGGTTCACCGTCGAGAAGACGGGCAATGACGCGCTGGAGGCGCGAAGCCACAGTGAGCCCTACGGCGCGTGGCGACAGGGGCCCATCGAGGGTGAAGGTCTCGGTGGTGTGATCCCAGCTCAGCGACACCAGCGCTGCGCTGGGTCGACAGCGAATATTGGCATGGGCGCCGCCTGGTGTCGGCCCGCCCACAGCGACGGCGAAGCTCGCCCCGAGCTCGAGGCCAATCTGCTCCGCGAGTGCGGGTGAATCGAGCTCGCTACAAGCGACGGTGTCGACGGTGACGGCGATGGGCGTTGCGGCGTTTACGGGATGGGCCTGCGCGAGCAGCAGGGTCAGAACCAAAGCGAATGTAGTTGAGCTCATCTGGTGTCTCCTCGCCTGGAAAGAGTCGCAGGCCGGCCAGACAAGCTCACAGAATTATTTTTGAGCCGATCACGCTACCGTGCGGCTCCTAGACCTAGCGTGCAGGTGCGACCCTCCCAACCGATTGCGGCCATCAATCCCTCTGTCTCCGACGAGCAGTTGGTGGCGCGTGCCCGCTCTGGCGACCGCTGGGCGCGGGCGGCGCTGTTTCGCAACCATGCACCGCGCCTGTTGCGCACCTTGATGCGGCTCCTTCGCAATCGTGCCGACGCCGAGGACGCCTTGCAAGACACGTTCGTACGCGCCTTCGAGCACCTCGACGTCTTGCGCGAGCCGGCTGCTCTGCCGGGGTGGTTGACCCAGATCGCGGTCCACCAAGCGCATCGGCAGTTTCGGCGTGGGACGGTGCGGCGGCTGTTTGGCCAGCGGGCGCAAGAGGCCCTGCCGCTCGGCGAGCTGGTCGACGAAGGGCTCAGTCCGGAGGCGCACGCCGACCTCACCTTTGCCTCACGCGCCGTCGGCAAGTTGCCGGCCAAGGTACGCGTGGCATGGCTGCTGCGTCATCTGGACAGCCGAACGCTGGAAGAAGTCGCCGACGCCTGTGACTGCTCGTTGGCGACGGCGAAACGACGAGTGGCGGCGGCCGAAGAGCGCTTGCGATCACTGCGCACCGACGGAGATACCGATGCGTGATGATCGGTCGCATTTGGCGCTCGACGAGCAACAGCTCGATGCGCTGTGGGGAGGTGTAGACCAGCGCCTTGGACGTCGCCGTCGCCTTCGTCGCGCAGGCGTGTCCATCGCGGCCGCGCTGAGCATGGTGGCAGTGGTGTGGGTGGTGGGTGGTACGCGCATCGCCGGGATGTGGCGGAGCCCGGTGTTGCATCTGGCCAGCGGTGCCGACGTGCCGGTGCGTACCGACGGTGCCCTGGTGGAAGATCTGGCGTTCTCCGACGGTTCCACGGTCCATCTCGCGCCGACAGCGCGGCTCGAGCTGCTCGAAAATGGCGCGCACGGCGTCGGGCTGGCGCTGCGGCAAGGCACCATCGATGTCCATGTGCAGCCGGGTGGCGAGCGGATGTGGTCCATCGAGACCCGGTTGGCGACGGTGCAGGTGGTGGGGACGCAGTTTCGCGTAGAACATCTGGATCATGCGGTGCACGTCTCGGTCACGGCGGGTGTGGTGATCGTGCGCGGCGAGACAGTGCCGGGGCGGGTGCGACGACTTCAAGCCGGCGACGAGATCTTGGTCGAGGAGCCGGTGGCTGCGCCCGTCGTGGTGCCCATGCCACACGCCCCAGCGGCACCTCGGCCCGCAGCTCCCCTGAGGCCGGTGGCTCCGGTCGTCCCTGCGACGCCCGTAGCGCCGGCGAAGCCTCCCGTCACAGAGGATCCACCACCGACACGCGCCAGCCTCATGTCCCGCGCCGACCAAGCCCGACGTCAAGGAAAAATCGCCGAAGCGGTCGCGCTCTACGGAGAGATCCTCACCGCGTGGCCCCACGATCCGGAAGCCGGCGTGGTCGCCTTTACCCGCGCACGTTTGCAAGCGGACGATCCGGCCGCGGCCGCACGCGGGTTCGAACAGGCGCTGGCGCTCGGTCTGCCCGCCGCCCTCGTCGAGGAAGCCGCCTTGCAGCGCTTCGAAGAGTGGCGCGCATCGGGCGACATCAGCGCCGCGCGTCGGGCCGCGCTCGACTATCTCCTGCATCAGCCGCACGGCGAGGCACGTCAGCGACTGCGCGCCTGGCTCCTCGCCGACAAATAGCTACGTCAGAAAGCGATGCTTCAGCGCCTTGAGGCCCCAGCCCAGCATCTGGAATTTACTGAGCGTGGCGAAGCGGGCCAACTCACAGCCCTGACAGGGGTCGGGGATCTGGCCGGACTGCAATTGCGCG
>Ga0123336_10001705_pt1 | contig 19903 bp, 14 predicted proteins | sample SSSSmetaG_FD_96466 | JGI IMG/M metagenome (GOLD analysis project Ga0123336, IMG submission 96466) | Glacier valley bacterial and archeal communities from Borup Fiord, Nunavut, Canada, to study Microbial Dark Matter (Phase II) - ​SSSS metaG | ecosystem: Environmental > Aquatic > Freshwater > Ice... | reverse complement strand
CTTTGGATCCAGTTCGTATTCCTTAAACGGTTTAAATCGCATAATAGTATCTTCAAGCCTCATTGTTTCTTCGAGTGAAGGTTTTACAAATGCGTACTTGGTAGCGTTGTCGTACGTTTCATAGATTGTATCATGCTTGCGATAATCATAGTTAGTATCCTCCAGGGGCTTCTTCTCAACAATCTTTTCGTCATAGTTATTAACAGATGGCACTTCGTAAACCGACTCAGGAATGGGCTTGGGTATAAATTCAGGTTTCTTTGAACCTTCGATCTCCTTTAAGAGATCCTCGAAAGTCATTGGTTTTGATGGGAAAGCCGGAGTACGGTATTCGTCGTAAGACTCAACGCTCCTGGTTGGCGTTGGTGCAACTGGTTTCTTCTTTTTTCTCGCAAAAAGGTAAACTAACCCGATTACAATCCAGACCAAGATCTTTAATTCATCCATTAGTCAAAGGTATCCAATATTTCCCGCAGATTTTCGCAGATCAAATTCACAGATTTCCGCTCATTTAAATCTAGCACGATCTGCTTGCATTAAATCAGCGAGAATCAGCGCGATCGGCGGAGGATTTACTGATGATTATCATTGACTGTTAAAGTGTTGGTTTAACTATTGAAAAAACACCCTTCCTCATTCATATTTCCTTTTATCTTTGCCCACTTTATTAACGCGGATAACCACTTTTCAGAGCATGCAATTAGCCAAATTAGAGATCAAAGGATTTAAGAGCTTTGCCGATAAGATCGTAATAAATTTTGATGAAGGAATCACAGGGATCGTAGGTCCAAACGGATGCGGCAAGTCGAATGTTGTGGATTCAATTCGCTGGGTGCTGGGTGAGCAAAAGACCAGCGCCCTGAGATCAGAAAAAATGGAGAATATTATCTTCAACGGAACAAATACGCGCTCACCTCTTCAAATGGCGGAAGTTTCCCTTACAATTAACAACACGAAAAATTTACTACCTACAGAATACGCTCAAGTCACTATCACACGTCGCTTGTATCGCTCAGGCGAAAGTGAGTATTTGCTTAACGGTGTTACCTGCCGGTTGAAAGATATCAGCAATTTATTTCTGGATACTGGTGTTGCTTCTAATAGCTATGCAATTATTGAGCTGGGAATGGTGGATGATCTTTTGAATGATCGCGACAACTCACGCCGTACCCTTTTCGAGGAAGCTGCAGGCATTTCAAAATTTAAAAAGCGTAAAAAAGAAACACTCAAGAAGCTTGAAGATACTGACGCAGATCTTGAGCGTGTCGATGACTTACTTTTTGAAATTGAGAAGAATATGAAGAGCCTTGAAAAACAGGCTAAACAAACAGAAATATATTATAAAGCAAAAGAAGAATACAAGGAGAAAAGTATTCTTTTAGCGAAGGTCGTGGTGAACAAGCAGAAAGATAAGTTCAACCATGTCAACCTTCTTATTGAAGAAGAGAATGACAAAAAGTTAAAGTATACTGCTGAGATAGCGGAGAAAGAAGCTTCTATCCAACAGGAAAAAACAGATCTGATCACCAAAGAGAAAACTCTTTCAACACGTCAAAAAGCCATAAACGATCACGTATCGAATATCCGTCAACATGAAAGCGAAAAGCAGATCAATAATGAACGTTTACGTTTTCTAAACGATCGAGCGTCAAATCTACGGGAGCAAATTGATCTTGACAAGAAAAGCGCTGAACGCGGGCATTTCGCTATCGATAGTCTTCAGGGTGAAGCATTATCTGCCCAGACGATCATGGACGAGATCGCATCAAAAGCAGATACGATCAAGTCAGAATACGAATCACAGAAATTAGCGACTTCACAACTTCAAATTGACGTCGACGCGTTGCGTGTACAACATCGAGCGAAGCAGGAAGAACATTTTCAGATCAATAAAGATATAGAGATCAAAGAAATCCAGATCACATCACTGAAACAGGAAATTGATCGGACTACAACTGACACACATCATCGAAGCACAAGTCTTGTCGAGTTTGAAAATAAGCTCGTAATTCTTCAGGATGAGATCCAGGAGAAAAATCTTCTTTTGGAAAGAATCAAGCAGGAAGAAAATGATGTAATTTCAAGAATCAGTTCATTGGAAAAAACGATCGAGATGATTCGTGATGAACTTACATCCACCGGAAGAAATCTTGATGCTCGTCAGAATGAATATCAGCTAACAAAATCCCTTGTAGAAAATCTTGAGGGGTTCCCGGAAGCGATCAAGTTCCTGAAGAAGAAAGTTGAATGGACAAGAAATGCGCCGCTCCTATCTGATATTTTAACGTGTCCCGAAGAGTATCGTGTAGCCATTGAAAATTATCTTGAACCCTATCTCAATTATTACATCGTTGATCATGAAGCAGAGGCCTATGATGCAATCAATATTCTAAGTGATGCAAGCAAAGGGAAGGCAAACTTTTTCATATTAGACGCCTTTGAAAAGTTTATACCCAACCACACTGATATATATCAAAATGCTTATCCAGCCACTCAGATCATTGAATTTGACCCGAAGTACGGAAAGCTGATGTCATTCATACTTGACAGAGTTTATTTCTTTGAAGGAGATATTAAAGAAGTCGCTGCAGAAGATAATAACACATTCATTACTAAAAGCGGTAAGTACACACGCCGTCGTTTCAGTCTTTCAGGTGGATCGGTAGGATTATTTGAAGGAAAGAAAATCGGTAGAGCTAAAAATCTTGAGAAGCTTGATAAAGAGATCAGAGAGCTAAACAAAAAACTGGAAGAAGTACGCACATCTCTTCTTGATCGTCAACGTGAGCTTGAAAGACTTCGTAATAATAATCTGAAGGTAGCTATTGAAGAAGCACAAAATGCAATCAAACAGGTTAATGACGAATATATTTCTGTAAAGACCAAGAAAGAGCAATTTGCTGAGATGATCAACAACGCTGATCTACGCAGGGAAGACATTCTTGAGAAGATCGATGTATTGATACGAGAGCTTGAAGAACTTACGCCAAGATCGCAGCAAATAGGAATTGATCTTGGTGAATTTGAAGGAAGAGTAAATCAGGTCGCTGGCGAATTAACGGCTCAGAATGATTTGCTTGAGCAAAAAGCAAATGCATTCAATGAACAAAATATATTTTTCCATCAGCAATCAAACCGCGTAAAGAGCCTTGAGCAAGAGATTCGCTTCAAACAGGAAGCTGTTGAACAAAGTATTCAGCGTATTACCGCGAACTCATCAGAACTAAAGCATAATGAAGATGAAATCCGCACGATCTTCGAAAGCACAAAAACAGGTGATGACGAGTTGCTCAAGCTTTATGCTGAAAAGGATGAAATGGAGCGTGGATTGAACGAGGCCGAAAGAGATTACTATGCAGCGCGTGGTGAGATTGACCAGGTTGAAAAAGATCTCCGAAGCATTCAACACTTGCGCGAAGGTATCGATTCAATGCTAATGCAGCTCCAGAACGAATTGAATGAAAGCAAGATGGAGCTCAATTCTGTTAAAGAACGCTTATCTGTTGAATTCAATGTTGTGATGGATGAGGTCGTTGGTGTGATCTCGGAAGAAGAATCTGTTCAATTAGCGGAAACGAATGAAGATAAATTAAGAAGTGACGTTTCCAAGATCCGTGAAAAGCTTGATAACATGGGACCTATTAATCCGATGGCCATGGAAGCGTATAACGAGATAAAAGAACGTAATGATTTTATAATAGCGCAGAAAGATGACTTAATGAAAGCCAAAGAATCATTGTTCAATACGATCAATGAAATTGAGGGCGTTGCAAGTCAGACATTCATGGAAGCGTTCCAGAAGATTAAGGACCATTTCATTATCGTATTCCGTTCATTGTTCAATGAAGGAGATGATTGTGATGTGAAACTTACAGATCCAACAAAACCACTTGAATCTGATATCGAAATCATTGCAAAACCAAAAGGAAAACGTCCATTGAGTATCAATCAGTTGAGCGGTGGAGAGAAGACTCTTACAGCGACAGCTCTATTGTTCTCTATGTACCTGTTGAAACCCGCACCATTCTGTATTTTTGATGAGGTTGATGCACCCTTGGATGATGCCAATATTGACAAGTTCAATAACATCATTCGCAGCTTCAGCAAGGATTCTCAGTTCATCATCGTTACTCACAACAAGCGTACGATGACAACCACGGACGTGATCTATGGTATTACCATGGTTGAGAAAGGGATTTCGAGAGTTGTGCCGGTTGATTTGAGAGAGTTAGCGTAAGCTTGAAATTTTCTTAAGCACATAGGAGTGCACATAGAAAATGTAGGTAATCACTGTTTAAACTTTTAGGTGAGTTTAAATCAATCATGCAACGAATCCGACAAAACCAATACATGCCCCTTCCCCATGGCAACCTTGGGATTATTGTAAGTGCCAGTAACATGAAAAGGAATCTTTATTCCTAACGGAGGCAATTCAAGCTTCATCAGATAACGAATAGTTCCATTGACCTCGCTCACGCCTTCCACATCTGCCTCAATTCCTGAAACAATAACACGGAAAGGTTTTACAATGATCTTATTGTCACGAATCTCCGATTGCATCACAAAATCTTTCAAATGAGGATCATTTACTTCGCCTTTCCTGGAAGCTTTGCTTAGCTCTTCGAAGATCTTCATTCCATTGATCCTGGCATTTGCGATACGCATCTCCCCTTCTCCGGTCAATGTTTCAGTCTTTGGAGAAAAGTCCCGATCTAATTCACCTTTGAGTTTGTAATCAATGGAGAATATTCCTTCGGCATCGCCGGCCGCCGGAAGCAAGTCACGCACAAGCTTCATCTCTTTATAAGCTTTATTAATGTCAAGTTCTTTGATATTAAGATCCATATCAAATACAGGATGATTTATATCACGGGTATTATAATTACCAGAAATATCAAACTTGGCATTCAATGTGTTGAAACCGGTTTCATGTAGATAGAGGATACCATCTGCAATACGAATCTCTCCACCGAGTTTCGAGATTTTCATATCTTCATAAAAAACACTTTCTATTTCCGAATCAAATACTGCTTCTATCCCAACAGGAACTTGCCATATGTAGATTTTATCCTTCTGTCCTGAATTTTTAGATATTTGTACCTTCTTTGCCAGCCATTCATTTATATCAAGTGTATCTGCTTTCAGGTCAAGATCACACTTGATCAGTCCGTCATTTTTATTTACAAAGGCCATATAGTTATACAGATCTCCAGACATCGAAATATTACTTCGCCCAAATTTTCCCGTTAGACTTTTCAATATGACGTTGGATGGCCCGAATGTGAACAGCGCACTTTCAATAAAAATAGTTGCAGGCATTAACCTGGTTATTATTCTGAAATTCTTTAGCTCCACTTTTCCAGTGGAAATAATTTTTTCATAATGACCTTCTTCAATATCCGATAAGCGACCTTTTGATTTTATATTTGAATTGACTACTCCTTTTAACGTCACTCCATTAATCGGATAGAAAGCTGTAAGTCTTTCAAGATCGATCATTGCCTTGATCTTAAGATCGTAATCGTAATGATTCAGATCTGTGACAACGCCCGTTACTTCAATGGGCTCACCTTCCAATGTATATGTTAACCAATTGATTGCAAGCTTAGTATCCACGAATTTTCCTGATAAGTTAATAACTTCTCCAGACCAATGTATATTATAAATAGAGTCAGGTACACCAGTCTTTTGCAAAAATCCGTTGACAAAATCAAACTTAGAATCTATTGAAGGAAACTTCTTCATCTCTTTATTATAAACTCCTTCAGCCTTAACGTCAAGTGATAGTTTTCCTCTCATGACGAAGCTATCCACCGGATAAAGCTTATCCATATCGGCCAGATCAAGTCGAGCTTTTAGTTCTGTTTTTATCAAAAGATTTTTATAACCTTCTACTTTCATAAATCCATGAACGCTGTTCTGATCGAACGTCATGTGGAGACTTTTGAAATCTAAAATCGAGTTTTCGAGATTGCCTGTTTTATTATCAGCCACAAGATGAAATTGAATGCTATCCAATGCAGCCGGAAGACTTTCATACTTAAACCTTCCATCTGTTAGCTTCATATTCAAATGATACGCAGGGACAGATGTGATCGCATTATCCTTAAATTCAATGTGTCCTTTTGCAACCAGTTCAAAATCAGCTATCCCTTTCATCTCGATTCCACTGATTGGATACATTCTTTCAAGTTCTGCCAAATCAATATTAGCGGTTACGTCAGTATCAACTTCATAATGGTCCAATCCTTGAATCCGGATCCTTCCGCCAACCATATGCTTGCGCATATCAAACTGAAAAGACTTAATATCAAAAATCGTACTGTCGCGATGACCATATAGATTGCGTATCGTCATATCAAGCCGTATGTTTTCAATCGGATCAGGAAGCGTGTCTATCTTAAACATCCCATTTTCAATTTTGATATTCGCCAACAGCGATGGAACGTGACCTGAATCAGGAATATACTGGCCACTAATAAATCCATTAAAAGTCAATTCACCTGACGTGGCTATCTTCTTGAAGTCTTCCATGAAAATACCGGGCACAAGCGAAACGATATTCTTAAAATCAGTGGCTTGTGTATTAAAGCTTATATCGAGGTCCCAACCTTTCTCAAGCATCCCGAAACTTCCTTCCAATCCCAGAACAAAATGATTTACGCGAATTTTATTCTGCCTGATGGTAAATGTATTTTCTTTTACATTCATCTGCATAGCGAGATCAATTTCTACTTCCTTTCTGGAAAACAGTTTTAACCCAGCATAGTCGAGATTGAATTCACCAATGGTAGTTAGTGTCGATGCATCCAATAAATCATTTTTGAGATCACCCGAACCGATATGATTTACTTCCCTGAGGAGTAAATAAATATTTTGGCTGCGATCGTCATATTCAATTCTACCATTAGAGATCTTTACTTCATCCAAAGCGATGTTAACATAGGAGGAGTCAACAAATGTGGCCCTGGTTTTCAGGCTATCTGAATGGAAAATGGAAAAATTTGAGCGCCCGTTTGCAAGCACTTTAAAGTAGAGTTTTGGCTCATGCAAATGGATGCTTTTCAATTCAATAGCATCACCAAAAAATAAACTTGAGGCTTTGATTGTCAGATCGAGTTCGTTTGTTAAAGCAAGCGTATCACCTGTAAACTCATTATTACCGGAGATAATAAGTTTATGAAACGTGACCGTAAGGTTTGGGAAACCCTTAAATAGGGTAAGGCTCATTTCATTAAAGCTTACCTGAGCATCAACTTGCTTTTCAATCTCTTTTTCAGCCCTGCTCCTCACCGAATCCTCATAAACGGTGAGAATTACGATGATTGAACCAATGACCAGTACAATAAAAATGGCCAGACCAACTAAAATTTTTTTCATAGAACCATGTAGGCAAATACTTTGCGCGGCCTCTAAAGAAAGGATATTTTCAAGAGAGATGCGAGAACTTTCTTATGAAAAAGATAACACTAAATCTTGATTCGTTCCATTCGTGGAACAAGGAAGTGCATTGCGAGCCATGCAGTAAGGTAGGCTGCACCACAAATAAAGAACATAATGTAATAGGCTGTTTCAATTTGCCCGATGCTACGGTAATAAACAAACATGTTCTTTTGGACAAAGAGCGATAAAAAAATCCCACCCATTGCTCCAAACATCCCGCCTATTCCGGTGACAGAGCCAATTGATTTTTTAGGAAACATGTCAGAAACTGTTGTAAAGATATTTGCACTCCACGCCTGGTGTGCCGCCGTTGCTATTCCGATCACCACTACTGCAAGCCACATATTTGTCTCACCCGCGATCTGTGCAAATATGATTGGCAAGACCAGGAAAGCATACACCAACATTGAAGTTTTGCGCGCCTGAAATGCTGGTCTTCCATCTCTCATCAACCGATACGGCAACCATCCACCAACAAGACTTCCCACGGTTGAGATCATATAAACGGTGGCAATTGGAAGCGATACAGCTGTTCCTTTCAATCCATATTGGCTCTCCAGAAAGTCTGGTAACCAAAAAATATAAAACCACCAGATAGGATCGGTTAAAAATTTTCCAAACACAAATGCCCACGTTTGCCTGTAGCTCAGAAGCCTGAGCCATGTTATTTTAGGACTATTATCTTCTGTAACTTCTTCCGCATCGCTGTGGATATAATTAAACTCCGCTTCTTTAAGTTTTTTATGACGCGCTGGAATTTCATAGATCAACACCCAAAGAACAATCCAGACAAAACCCAGTGAACCCGTAAGAACAAATGCCCACCTCCATCCCCAGGCAACGGCAATGAAGGGAACAGTCAATGGTGCAACAATAGCACCAATGTTTGCACCTGAATTAAAAATTCCCGTTGCTAACGCCCGCTCTCGTTTAGGGAACCATTCCGCGGTGGTTTTTACTGCAGCAGGAAAGTTACCAGATTCTGTTGCACCTAATGCAGAGCGAACAACAATAAAACCAAGAGTACTGTTTACAAGGGAATGAGCTATTGCAGCGATACTCCAAAAGAAAGCAACTACAACATAACCTATCTTTGTGCCAAACGTATCAATCAGTCTTCCAGCGCCAAGCATTCCAAGTGCGTAGGACAGCTTGAATGCGATTTCAATATTAGCATAGTCACCATCATTCCAATTAAATTGAATTGAAAGATCTGACTTCAATAAACTGATTACAGCACGATCAAGATAATTGATCGTAGTGGCGAAGAAAACTAATCCACAAATCGTCCAGCGATAATTGCCTGTTACATTGGTTTTATCTTCCATCAGGAAAGATTGGCCTAATTACTTTTTGATTTTATGAACAAGAGCCAATGCATCTGCGACTTTCTGCTGAAGTAATTCCCAGTTTTTCGCATCAAGAATTTCTTTTGTGAATAGTTGTGATCCTAACCCAACGCACATCGCTCCCGCTTTGAACCAGGAGGAAAGATTTTCTTCAGTTGGCTCAACACCACCGGTGATCATCAACTTGAGATCAGGAATAACAGGCATCACTGCAGAGACGAATCCGGGTCCAAGCACAGAACCTGGAAATATTTTTACGACCTCTGCCCCATTTTCTCTGGCTGTCACTATTTCAGTAATCGTTGCAGCTCCCGGAATCCATGGCCTGCCATTCGTAATACAATAATCAGCCATTTCAATCTTTACGATTGGCGAAATAATAAAATGTGCGCCAGCATCTACGAATTTTTTAGTCGTTGTTGCATCCATGATCGTTCCAATACCTAACATGAGATCAGGGTACTTTTCAAAGTACTTTAGCATTTGGACAAACACATCGTATGCATTTTTCTTACGATTAGTGAATTCAAATACACGAGCACCCCCGAGATATGCAGCTTCTACCACAGCTTGCGCCACCCCTGCATCTTCATGCGTAAAAAGAGGAACAATGCCTGACGTGCGCATGGTTTCATATATCGCTTCACTTGTGAAAGTCTTCATTGTCTCATTAGAATTTGTCGTTACAAACTATCGCGATACTCTTCCAGAACCATCACCCTTCATCAACTTCTCTACTTCGTCTACCGTTGCAAGGTTGAAATCTCCTTTGATTGTATGCTTTAAGCAGGATGCAGCCACTGCGAAGTTCAACGCCTTCTGATCGTCTTGCGCATAGGTGATCAAGCCATATATCAATCCACCCATGAAAGAGTCTCCACCGCCTACACGATCAACTATATGCGTGATCTGATACGTCGGAGATTCGAATAGCTTTTCACCATTCCATAACACACCAGCCCATGAATTATGACTTGCACTAATAGAACCTCGTAGTGTAATAATAACTTTCTTTGCTTTAGGAAACTTAGCCATTAATTGTTTTCCAACTGATTCGTAAGCTGCGGCCTCAACATGTCCGGAAGTTACATCAACGCCTTCGGGTTTAATACCAAACACCATGTCAGCGTCTTCTTCATTTCCTAAGATGATATCACACTGACTTACCAGCTTTGCCATAACTTCTCTTGCAGGCTTGCCCCATTTCCAAAGTTTATTGCGATAGTTTAAATCAGTTGAAATTGTAATTCCTTTTTTTGATGCTATTTCACATGCTTCAAGACAAGCATCCGCTGCTCCTTCCGATACCGCAGGAGTAATTCCAGTCCAATGAAACCACGTAGCTCCTTCAAATACTTTATCCCAATCAATAGATCCCTTTTTTAAGTTGGCAAACGAGCTATTGGCTCGGTCGTAGATTACTTTACTGCCACGGGTAACGGCGCCTGATTCAAGAAAGTATATTCCAATACGGTCGCCTGATTTTATTATATGTGACGTCCCTACTGCATGCCTTCTTAAAGATGCAATTGCGGCATCACCTAGATCATTATGTGGCAAACTGCTAACAAAGCTTGTTTCAATTCCATAGTTTGCCAAAGAAACTGCAACGTTTGCTTCACCTCCACCGTACGTTGCTTCCAGTTCAGTAGCCTGTGCAAAACGCAAATATCCAGGTGTCGCAAGACGTAACATAATCTCTCCAAATGTGATAACCTTACTCATGACTTTTGATAAATTTTTATGTTGAATTTAAAATTAAATCTTTTGACCTGAATCATCGCCCTTTGCAGCAAAAGTATTCAAGGAAGATTTAATTCTCTTTACCCTCTGCATAAAACTGAAAACTTTAAATTCAATTCCTGCCCAGTCTTTCAATCCAACAATCTCTTTGGTAAACAAGCCATGCGTTATTTGCATGCAAAGTATTCCTGACTCATACCATTTGATAAGCTCCTGGTCTTTCCCTGAAATAATTCCTGATGATATAAGGCCAATCGTAGGAAAATGACGTCCAACTTCTTTAAAAAACCCAACACCAAGTAAATCGGCAGGTAATATTTTCACAACCTCTGCGCCCATTTTTACAGCATTTTCAACATCATTAATACTCGTGCAACCGGGGACCCACAATTTGCCATAGCTTTTACATACCGTTGCCATGTCTTCCTTTAAAAAAGGCGATAAAATAAATTGAGCTTCACTTTGAAGATATTTTTCTGCGGTAACTGCATCCGTAACTCCACCTGCTCCCATGATTAAGCCTGATAAAGTTTTTGTCTCCTCATTCGTTCTTTTAAAAAGATAAAATGAACGGTCCTCACGATGGTGTTTCATTTCCAAAAGACGAAGTCCGCCTTTGTAAGAGGCCTTTACGATACCAATGGTAGTACTCTCATTTCCAGGATGGCATGTGGCAATCAATCCTGTTGATCCCATTTTTTCAATAATATCCCCTGGAGTCACAAGTAATTGTTTATTAAGTAATTAGAAATTACGAAGATAGCATCGCAACCGATTGCGGAAGGTAAGTTATTTTTTGAGATATGTAATAAATTATGATCGTTCTGCGACGAGGGGATTATAGTCAGCACAAGAAAAGCCATTCATCCCACTTTCAATGGAGAGAAAAGCAGGATAGTCAAAAAACGCTTGGATATTCAATCTTACACTTCTACAGTAACAACATGATACATGTTGCAAGGGAGATCCCAATTGAATACACAGCAAGTTACTATTCACGGAAAGTAACGATCTGTTACTCTTCTTTTAAAACGGTAGATGGATTTAGCATCGCCGCCCGCAACGAAAGATACCCGACACATATAACAGCAAGCACGACCTCACACAATCCGGCTATTAAAAAAACAAAAGGACTGATTGTTATCTTATACTCGAATGAGTCTAACCATTTCTGAACGATCCACCAGGCAAGCGGCGTTGCCAATAGCACTGCGATCAAAATTAATTTGATGTAAGAACTGTTCATCATAACAACTATTTTCGTAATAGAAGCTCCAAATACTTTTCGTATTCCTATCTCTTTCTTTCGTTGTTCCGCCGAATACGATACTAAACCAATAATTCCAATAATTCCAACTCCAATCGAAAAACAAGCGAAGACCGCAAAAAGATTACCCAATCGCGTTTCATCCTGATACTGCCTTTCCAGTATTTCATCATAAAACTGAAATTCAATCGGCGTAGATGTCGCGATTTGCTTCCATTTATTTTCAATCCGGGACATGAGATCCGTAACGTCAGCACCATTATATTTCACTGCCGTCATTCTGGAATCTCCCCACATTGGAGAGTTCAGTGTAAAGAAGAGCATCGGCGAAATCGGTGAATGTAATGATCTGAAGTTAAAGTCTTTTACAATTCCCACAATTTCCAGCCTTCCCATTTCATCTCCCGGGTAAAAAATATGTTTTCCAATAGCTTCTTCAGAATTCCAACCGAAAAGGTTAGCAGCATTTTCATTTAATATTACTGATTTAAGGTCAGCGCTGTCACCCTGGCTGAACATTCTACCCGACACGAGTTTTAGTCCAAGCGTTCTAAAGTATTGATCATCAATCTTGGTCTGGTTGATGGGAAGATTTTCTTCACCGCTTTCTTTTTGAAATATGTCTTCGTTTGTTCCTGTTCCGGGCACTTGTCCGGAGATAGATACAGATACTACTCCATCAAGATTTACTAGTTCATTTTTAAACGATTCAATTTGCTTACCCAAAGCTTCTGCATGATTTATTACCAGAATATTTTCCTTATCCAGACCAATGTCTGTTGTAGCAATGAAATTTAATTGCTGAAACACAAGTAATGTACCGGACAAAAGAGTGATTGCAATTGTAAACTGAAATGTTACAAGAACATTTCGCAATCCACTTGACTTCATTCCCGAAGAAAGTTTACCCTTTAAAACCTGAATAGGCTGAAATGAAGTGAGGTAAAATGACGGATAAATTCCAGCAAAAAATCCGAGAACAAATGGAATAGTAATTATTGTAAAGATAAGAGGCCAATTTCCAATAAGAGAAAAAGGAAGATCAAAGCCTGTAAGTTGCAAAACAACCGGCTTTATAAATGTTGCAAGTACTATGGCAATCACGGTTGCAATACAGCTTAGAAAAATAGATTCAAATTGGAATTGACCTATCAACGATCCCCGGTTGGCTCCAAGAGTTTTCTTCACTCCCACTTCTTTTGCCCGGCTTGCAGCTCGTGCAGTAGAAAGATTTATAAAATTGATCGCAGCAATTAAAAGTATAAGTCCTGCAACACCACTAAAAATGTAGATATACGTTTTATCACTCACTTCCTCATATCGCTGAAAAATATCTGCCGAGCCAAGACGAATATCAGTAACAGGCTGAAGATAGAAATGCCACCCACCTTTGTTTTTGGTAAAGTCATTATAATCCATTTTTAATCTTTTGAACGTTGGTTCAACTCTTCGAGGTGCGATGGATTGGATCTTTCTTTCGAGCGCCGCCATATCGGTATTCGGCTTCACTTTTATGTACGTCACAACCTGGGACCAGATAAAACTCCACTCAAATCGCTTAACTCCTTCATTTGTTGGCATCGATAAGAGGTAGTCAAAATGAAAGTGGATGTTGAGAGGCTGCTTTTCAGTCACTCCAGATACTTCCACCGACTCGCGCGCATCACCAAACTGAAGTATCTTTCCTACCGCCGGTTCATCACCAAAATATTTCTCTGCTGTTTCCGAAGATAGTACGACCTTATTTTTCCCAACTAAAGCTGTTCGCGGATCACCTTCTTTAAGTTTGAAATCAAAAAATGAAAAGAAATTTGAGTCAGCAGCAAGGATTCCATTTTCACGAAAGGCAATAACTTTTCCTTCATTATCAGAAAAGCGGATAATATAATCACCAGGAGTATTGATTCGCAACACTTGCTCTATTTCAGGATAATCATTTTGCAATGAATGGGCCAACTGTGGTCCGGATGAAGTCATTACTCCACCGACAGGTGACCAGATAGCAGTTTGATTGACACGGTATAGTCTGTCAACATCAGGATGAGTTGTATCAAAACTTTTTTCGAACTGCACGTAATTATAAATCAGAAGGCAGGAAGCAATGCCGATCGCAAGACCAAAAATATTAATAAAAGAATAAGCAATATTTTTCCTCAGACTTCTAAAAGTGGTTTTAAAGTAGCTCTCTAACATATCCAAATTGTTGAATGTTTTTGAAAATCTGTTTCTTAATATGATCCCAGGCCTAAAGAATTTTATCACATTCCATATAAACCTTCTTCCAGCTTTCCTTTTTCCTGATAGAGTTGAATCCGCGTCAAACTGCTCAAGTAAATCTCCTTCCACACTTTCATACAGGACTGGTGGGCAAAACCATCGAAGTAATGCCAGACCAATTCTGATACTACGACGTTCGCTTTCAATCATACGATCCCAAAATCTTACAGCCAGATACAGAAAATTTTAATTGAGGAATCAGCTTCCAGAGATCAGTTCTGGATTCCTTCATCTGCTGAAGCATAGCCATACCGGTGTTGGTGATTTGAAAGAGTCGCTTTCGCCGGCCCCCTCTTGCGTTGGTGGCGCCACCCATTGAAGATTTTATCAGGCCTTTATCTTCCAGACGATAAAGTGTCACGTGAACGGCGCTTAGATTTGAGTCTCGTTTCAATCGTTCCCTAATTTCAGTCACGATCGCATTGCCATAGGCATCCTGTTTGAGAATACCAACAATTGTCAGCACTAGCTCCTCAAACTCACCAAGATATTCTTTCGACATTAGTATATGATTTGTAAAACTAATATACGGCTAGTCTTCATATTAGTTACTATTTTGTAAAACTTATGGGAAAATCCGTCAAATAAGGTTTTAAATGGACTTTCAGAAGGGTTTAATGAAAATATGGAAGAAAAAGACAAAGCCCTGAATGAAATCTTCTGACGAACTACCGCTTGTCCACGACTCTTTCGTGGCACAGAAATTATAATTTAGCAGTTAGTTATATTAAATTTATTTCACCTAAAACTCTGATTATGCAATGGTCCGGAAGAAGACAAAGCGGGAATGTAGATGATCAACGCGGAAGCGGTGGTGGTTCTGGAGGCTTCGGTGGTTTTCCAGGCGGGCTTTTTAGTAAAGGCGGACTCATTACAGTAGCTATCGTTTTAATAGTCGGATGGTTCAGTGGAATAAATCCGTTAAGCCTTTTGCAACAAATCAGTGGAAGCTCCGATGGAAGTTCTTCCAGTCAGCAAGTCACCGTTAATCCGGAGGAGAATAAAAAGTCGGAGTTTATTAAAGTTGTCCTTGCCGACACAGAAGATGTATGGCACAAACTTATGCCGGAATACCGTGATCCCACGCTGGTCATGTTTACTGATGGCGTGCAATCCGGCTGTGGACAAGCAAGCGCATCTACTGGCCCATTTTATTGCAGTGAAGATGAAAAAGTTTACATCGATTTATCATTCTATGATGACTTGCAAAATAAACTTGGAGCTCCTGGCGATTTCGCACAAGCGTATGTGATTGCGCATGAAGTGGGCCATCACGTTCAGCATTTACTTGGTATAACCGATAAGGTTCATGCTATGAAAGGTCAAATGAGTGACGAAGAGTATAATAAGATGTCGGTCAAGATTGAACTTCAGGCTGATTTTCTTGCGGGCGTCTGGGCGTTTCACGACAATCAAATGAAAAACATATTAGATCCAGGTGATATCGATGAAGCATTAAATGCTGCTTCCGCTATTGGTGATGACAGATTACAGAAAAAGTTTCAGGGTGAAGTGACGCCCGATTCTTTTACGCACGGTACATCTGCTCAACGAGTGTATTGGTTTCGGAAAGGATTTGAAACGGGTGATCCAAAACAGGGAGACACCTTCAGCGATCCGAGCCTGAAGTAATTTAACAATCGGTGGGTTCACACTAAGTGCGCGAAGGCCGCTAAACAATATAAATGTTGTTTGAGCACTTTGCGATTACTTGGCGTTTTTGCGAGAAACCTGCAGAGAGAAGAAATATCCGGTCAATTTGATTAGTCAAGCTCAAAAATCCGAACTTTCCATATCTTTACACCGGCAAATCGGACACGACCAGCTCCTGCTGAACTCCCCCAGGACCGGAAGGTAGCAAGGGTAGGTAGTTGTAGCGGTGCGATGTTCGGTTTGCTATTTTTATTTCCCCTCAAAAAGTCAACACTACTCTCAGAATTCCAGTTCAGGATCTTAAAAACTCTTCTTCGTGTCTTACTCATTGCAATCTAAAAGCGTAGATTTACAGGTAAATTTATAAGCTGGCCTATTCGCCATCAAAGAACAATAAAAACTATTCTATGAAATTCTTCATCGACACTGCTAACCTGAATGACATTAAAGAAGCCTATGACCTGGGCGTATTGGATGGAGTAACTACCAATCCTTCGCTTATGGCAAAAGAAGGTATTAAAGGGAACGAAGCTGTACGAGCTCACTACAAAGCAATCTGCAATATTGTAGACAATAATGTGAGTGCTGAAGTTATCTCTACTGATTTCGAAGGCATGTTAAAAGAAGGTCGTGAACTTGCAAAGATTGATGACAAGATTGTTGTAAAAGCACCGATGATCAAAGACGGAGTTAAAGTAATTAAAAAACTAACTTCTGAAGGAATACGTACCAACTGTACACTTGTGTTCTCTGCTGGTCAGGCGATTCTTGCAGCAAAGGCTGGGGCTTCCTATGTCTCTCCTTTCATCGGCCGATTGGATGACATTTCTCAGGACGGCTTAGAGCTTATCATGCAAATCAGATTGATCTATGATAATTTCGATTTCAAAACAGAGATTCTAGCCGCCAGCGTTCGTCATACAATTCACTTGATCAAGTGCGCTGAGATTGGTTCTGATGTAGTAACATGTCCACTAAATGTAATCACAGCTTTATTGAATCATCCATTAACAGATTCAGGTCTCGCGAAATTCCTTGCGGATCATAAAAAAGTAAACGGATAAAATTAGCACGTTCCAATTGAAATCAGTTGGGACGTGCTATTTGAATTGATCTATGTTCTCATCTGACCCGGTTGTTCGAGTACAAGAAGCCACTATTTTTCAAGGTAATCAACCTGTTCTCGATGGTATAAACTTCGATATTGATAAAGGTGATTTCGTGTTCCTGGTAGGTCGTACCGGCTCAGGAAAATCATCTCTATTAAAAACGCTCTATGCCGATTTACCTTTACGACTTGGAGATATCACTGTTGCCGGCTTTACTATCCGCGGATTAAAGGATAAGCAAGTCCCTCAACTGAGAAGAAAGATCGGGATCATTTTTCAGGATTTTCAACTTTTCCCAGACCGTTCTGTTGGCGATAATCTTACGTTCGTAATGAAAGCTACGGGTTGGAGAGACAACGTAAAAATGAAAAGCCGTTTGGTAGATGTTTTGATGCAGGTTGGATTAGGATCGGTTGAGAAGAAAATGCCTCACCAACTTTCAGGAGGAGAACAACAACGCGTTGTAATTGCACGTGCTCTTATTAATGAACCTCATATTCTTATCGCAGATGAGCCCACTGGAAATCTGGACCCGGAAATTTCTTCCGGTATTCTCAAAGTTTTTCAGCAGATAAACAGAAGTGGAACCGCCATTCTTATGGCCACCCACAGCTACGGCCTCATCAAGAAATTTCCGAACCGCGTTTTAAAATGCGAAGATGGCAAGATTCTTGATTCGAATAAACAATTGATTGAGCTGAAGAGCGAAGAAGACTTTTAACCAGGTGACAGGTAAAAAGTTGACAAGGTTTACTCGTAACTCAAAATTTTGTCAATCGATCTATCTCAATTGTCAATTTTATAGTATAGCTGATTCAATCTTCGCTTTCTTCTTAACGTCTTCAAGTTTCTGAAGCTGTTGATTCAGCAAATCAATTCGCACAAGCATATTTAATACAAGGGCGTCCTTTACTTTTTCAGATGGGTGTTTTTTCATGTCCTCTGCCAATACGGTGTACATCGCCTCAAGCTTCTGAATGTCTTGTGTGAAAGAGTTATCTGCGAAAAGATCTTCATTGGATATAAGCGCAATCTTTTCCGATATCTGCGCGGAATAAAATGACTCTATATCTGTAAAGTCTTGCTGAAGTGCCATGCGCGGTACTCGTCCAATAACACCTGGACGTGAAAAATAAAGATACCCGGAGAATCCCATCAGCACGATTGCTGCGGCCCGCCATATCGAAACAGAATTCCAGAAGGACCCTGCATTTCCTTGAAATAATGAATCAGAGATACGTGACCAAACTCCCTCACGCGGAGATTTGTTATCGAACCGCTTCCGATTACCTGCGATGAATTTTTCAAGATTGTCTTTCATAATCTTCCTTCCTCCAAAATTTCCCTAAGCTTCTTTTTCGATCTATTAAATTGTGACTTCGAGGTCGACTCCGAAATACCGAGAATTTCGGCAATTTCTGAATGATCATACCCTTCAATCAGATATAACGATAATACAGACCGGTAACCATCTGGCAAACAATCAAGTGCTTTTCTTACCTGATCTATGGAGAACTTGAATTCCCTTTCAGTTGTTTCCTCTTCCTGAATATCAAAGTCCTCGTCATCAGGAAACCTCTCTGTCTTTCTGCCTTTTAAAACATTGATGGCCTTATTTACCACAATGCGCTTCAGCCATGATCCGAAACTCGCATCGCCCCGGTATAAATGAAGACTTTTAAAAGCACTTATAAATGCTTCCTGAAGTATATCTTCAGCCTCTGCTTCATTGCTAACAATGCGGTAGCAAATATTAAACATACTCCTCGAATACAACCTATAAAGCTGGTAATGCGCCTCCCGGTCACCCTGGCGGCATCGATCTATTATTTCCGAATGAATGTGAACAGTAGCAGCCTCCAAGCCCATGGTCTTGACAGCTAATGACTAGTTAGTATTTGAAAGGTTGCATCATTTTGCCAGAGCAACAAGATTTTCTTTTGCCGGAACGAAATCGGGAGCAGCAGTAAGTGTCTGGTCAAAGAATTTCTTTGCATTTACTTTGTCACCCTGTTCTTTATAGACCATTCCTTTCAAATTGAGTAAAGCGATTTTCATGGCATATTCCTTTGGCTTTCCTGCTGCATCATTGAATGTAAGCTTTGTTGTTTCTGCTTCTGGTTTCCCGAGAAGGATATCACTATTTGTAATGCATTCAGGATACTTTTTTAACTCATACTGGAGAAAGGCCATCTTATAAAGAACGTCACTGGAACTTGTGAGCAAATAAAGACTTTCGTAATTCTGAAGCGCCCTGTCATTGACTCTTAGTGATTCATACGCTGCACCTACCAATTCAAGTACCGGTATACTTTTGGGATTTCTTGCTAAAAGATCCTGACCTATTAATACACTCGATGCAAATTTTTGATTTTCATAATAAGAAATAGCAAGGGCGAATATCAACGAATCGCTTCCCGGATATTGAACAATCAGATCATACAAGGCACTCTTGGCGACCTCCAGATCATTCCATCTTGTTGCGAGAGAATATTTTGTTGCAAAATGTCCAATCAATCTCTCCTGAACTTCAGGTAGCTTAGGCTCTTCTGCAGATTTTGCTACCGTGGTTGTTGCCGGAGTTTTTACGGGTGTAGTAGTTTTTGACTTCTGAGCGTTCACCATTACAGCACTCAGCAGAATTATTACATTGAGAATTATTATTTTTTTCATTTACGGTTAGTGGTTTATTTCTGGTTTTAAAATTCCTCTTTTCTTTGCTATTTCTGTTAATAAGGCAAGCGCTTCCTCGCGATCATTTTTAATGATTCCTTCAAGAATTGCCTCTTTTATTTCCTCTTTAATTTCACCAATTATCCTTCCAGGAGGTACGTTAAACATACGAATGATTTCATCTCCCGTAACGGGCGGTTGAAAGTTGCGAATGTTATCTTTCTTCTCAACTTCAAGCATCTTCTCCTCTACGTGCTCAAAGTTCTTAAGATATTTTTTTACTTTTTCCGGGTTTTTTGACGTTATGTCAGCACGACACAGTTTCATTAACGCATCCGTGTCATCGCCAGCTTCAAAAAGTAATCGTCTTACTGCAGAATCAGTTACAT
>Ga0123336_10001703_pt1 | contig 19913 bp, 17 predicted proteins | sample SSSSmetaG_FD_96466 | JGI IMG/M metagenome (GOLD analysis project Ga0123336, IMG submission 96466) | Glacier valley bacterial and archeal communities from Borup Fiord, Nunavut, Canada, to study Microbial Dark Matter (Phase II) - ​SSSS metaG | ecosystem: Environmental > Aquatic > Freshwater > Ice... | reverse complement strand
TCTACGCGCTGAGCGACGTGCACGGCGGCTACGATCGCCTCACGGCCTTGCTGCTGGCGAACGGCGTCCTCGCGCGCGCGCCGGCCTCCTCCTCCGATGCCCCGTGGAGCGCGGCGAGCGCCACGCTCGTGGTCACGGGAGACCTCATCGACAAGGGCCCATCGAGCGTCGAGGTCATCGAGTTCTTGATGGCGCTGCAGACCGCAGCGACGACGAGCGGCGGCCGGGTCGTGGTCACGCTCGGCAATCACGAGGCCGAGTTCCTGGTCGACCCGAACAACACAAAAGCGAGCGGGCCCGCCGGGATCGATCCGGAGCTGAAGTCCAAGGGCGTCATGCCGTCCGCCATCGCCTCGGGCGCCGATCCGCGCGGCGCGTGGCTCCGCCAGCTTCCGTTCGGCGCGCGCGTCGGCGGGTGGTTCTTCTCGCACGCCGGCGACACGCAAGGGCGCACCGTCGCGGTGCTCGAGGCGAAGCTCGAGGCCGCCGTCAACGCGCACCTCGACTACAACGATCCCGAGATCGTCGGAACGACGTCGATCCTCGAGTCGCGCAGCTGGTACGCGGCCCCCGCCACGGCCTCGCAGAACGCGGCGGCGCTCGGCGTGAAGCACATCGTCTTCGGACACGATCCGTCGGCCCTCGGGCCGAAGGGCAAGATCGCGGTCGCGCCCGGCAACGTGCTGATGCGCATCGACTGCGGCATGTCCCCAGGCGTCGACGACAGCACCGGCATGCTCCTGCGCGTCTCGGCGCAGGGCGCAGACGACGTCGCGGAGCAGCTCGATGCGGTCGGAAACGCCAAGACGCTCTTCGCGGCGCCGCGCTGAGCGGCCCGACCCGAGGAATTCGAGACGAAGCAGAAACGCGGAGCGAGAGCGAAGCGAGCGTGCACGGGCGCCGAAGCACGAACGGGCTGGGCAATCCGATCTCCGTCGTCGCTCACTTCCAGTTCGAGCGCAGCGACGGTACGAAGTATTGCGATAATGTCGCAAACAACTCCTTCGCTCGGGTGGTGAACGAGGTCCAATGCGGCGACGGCAACTACTTGAGTGGAGGTAATATCCTGCCACCGTGCTCGGCGCTCGCCGTGACCGCCCGAGATCGCTCACGGCGTGACCCGCTACACGTCCGGCCTCGTCTACGAGCGAGAGTCGGGTGCGCTCAATGAGTCAGTTTCGGACGCCATGGGCGCCGCGGCGGAGAACGAGCTCGAGACCAAGGAGCCGGCGCGCAACTTCGTCATCGGCGAGCGAATCATGAAGAACAGCGCCGGATTTCGAGACATGCAGAACAAGAGAATCGGAGTGATCGATCACTATGTCGATCTCCGTCCGTGCATCGGGGAGCCCGAACTCGCGAACGACTGGTGCGGCGTGCACTCCAACTCGGGAATACCCAACCGCGAGTTCAGTCTGATGACGGCAGGAGGTGTGCACGGAACGGCGACCTCGAGAGTTGGCGTGGCTCAGGGCATCGACTTCGCGGTCGCCCGCGACCTCTGGTACGGCACGTTCACGAAGCTCGCACCCGACGCGAACTTCCATGCTGCAGCGCTCAGGTGGTCGAGGCGTCGCGCCACGGACTCGATGCGCTCACGGTGACGCCGATCGTGCTGTACGCATGGGTCATCGGCAATCCGGCATACGGCCGTCCCGATCACGACATTCCGCTGATGGTCGTCACCGTCGGCGTGGTCGCTACGCCCGTGCTGTCTGTCGGCCTGCATTGCTCTCGCCTACCTCGCCGACGTCCACCGGTAGGCGCGGCGGCAGCCGATGGCCGACCGCCGATATCGTGTTGCTCGCGGTAGCGCTGGGCGTGCCGGGCTTCATGGTCTCGGAGGCAGGCCGCGCCATCACCTACGACGGTGGTGGCTTCGGAGTGGCTCCTCGGTGAGCTAGAGTGTGGCGCCCATGCATCGGCCCACGCTCACCCTCGCGCTGCTCGGTCTCGTCACGGTTTCCTTTGCGGCGTGTGACCCGCCGCCTCCCGTCGCGCCCAGTGGAGCGCGCGCGCGTCCGGCGTTCGCGCAGCCGAGCGCCTCGCCCGCGCTGGCTTCGTCGGCGTCGGTGACGCCCGCCGCGGCCGACAAGCCGGCCGGCACCGGCTACGACAAGCCCCCGCAGAACGTGCTCGACGTGCTGCGCGCGCCCTCGCCGCCCGTGCCGTACGTGAGCCCGACGGGCGACACGATCCTGCTCGTCTCGTGGGTCGACTATCCGCCGATGTCGCGCGTCGCCGAGCCGTTCCTGCGCCTCGCGGGCGTGCGCGTCGAGCCGAAGAACCGGCGCAAGCACGACACCCCGGGCGGCTACGGCATCCCGTCCTGCGCGCGCGAGATGACGCTCACGAAGCTCGCGACCGGCGCCGAGTTGCACGTCGCGCTGCCCGCCGGTCGCTGCGTCGAGGCGCCGTACTGGGCCGCCGACGCGAAGCGCTTCTCGTTCCGCAGCACGTCGGCCGAGGCCGTGGAGCTCTGGATCGGGGACGCGACGACGGGCGAGGTGCACGGCGTGCCCGGGGTGCGGCTCAATCCGATCCTCGGCAACGTCGTGCAGTGGATGCCCGACCAGAAGAGCCTCTTCGTGAAGCTCGTGCCCGACAACGCGGGCCCGCCGCCCGCAGCGACGCTCGTCCCGAGCGGACCGAGCATCCAGGAGACGACGGGCCAGAAGGGCGAGAGCAGCACGTACGAGGCGCGCGACGTGCTCACCAGCAAGCACGACGAAGCGCTCTTCGACTACTACGCCGCCTCGCAGCTCGCGATCGTCGACGTCGTCACGAACGCGGTCACGCGCGTCGGCAAGCCAGGGATCTACACCGGCGTCGACGTGGCGCCGGACGGCGACCACGTGCTCGTCGAGACCGTCAAGAAGCCCTATTCCTACGTCACGACGTTCGATCGCTTCGCGCACGACGTCGAGATCTGGGACCGGAGCGGCAAGGTCACGCACGCGGTCGCCTCGTTGCCCATCGCCGACCGCGTGCCGGTGCACGGCGTCCCCACCGGACCGCGCTCCTTCGAATGGCGCGCCACCGAGCCGGCGACGCTCACCTGGGCCGAGGCGCTCGACGGCGGCGACTGGAAGGCGAAGGTCCCGGCGCGCGACAAGGTGATGACGAACAAGGCGCCGTTCACGACGCCGCCCGTCGAGCTCCTGCGCACCGAGCAGCGCTTCGATGGCTTCTCGTGGGGGGAGCAGCCGAGCCTCGCGTTCCTCCGCGAGCACGACGACAATCGCCACTGGGCGCGCACGTCCACCGTGAACGTCGACGATAAGCCCGCGAAGCCGAAGGTGCTGTGGGACCTATCGACGGACGAGAAGTACAAGCACCCCGGCTCTCCGGTGATGCGCGAGCTGCCGAACGGATCGTGGGTGATCCGTCAGGAGGGCGACGTCGTGTATCTCTCCGGGCAAGGCTCCTCGGTGGACGGAGACCGGCCGTTTCTCGATCGTCTCGATACGAAGACGCGCACCACCGAGCGCCTCTTCCGCAGCGAGAAGACCGCCTACGACAACTTCTTGGCGTTCACGGACGCCGGCGCGGGCGGCAAAGCATTCCTCACGTGGCACCAGACGCCCGTCGAGCCGCCGAATGCCTTCTTGCGCACGCTCGCGGACAAGATGCAGGCGGCGGCGCCAGGCGAGGCCGCGTTCGGCTCCACGTCGAAGGCGGTGACGCACATCCCCGATCCCACGCCGGTGGTGCGCGCCATCAAGAAGCGTATCGTGAAGTACAAGCGCAAGGACGGGACCGATCTCTCGTTCACCATCTACACGCCGCCGGATTACCAGGAAGGAAAGCGGGTTCCCTCGATCCTGTATGCCTATCCCCTGGATTACGCGGATCCCTCGAAGGCCGGGCAGCTCACGGGATCGGAGCAGACGTTCACGCGTCTTCGCCAGTACCGGCTCCTGCTGCTCGCGGGATATGCGATCATCGACAATGCCGCATTCCCGATCGTGGGTGATCCGAAGAAGGCCTACGACACGTATCTCGAGCAGCTGGTGGCCGACGCGAAGGCCGCGGTCGACAAGGCGATCGAGATCGGCGTCGCCGACCCCGAGCGCATCGGCATCACGGGCCACAGCCACGGCGCGCTGATGACCGTGAACCTCCTCGCTCACACCGATCTCTTTCGCGCGGGCGTCGCCACGAGCGGCTCCTACAACAAGACGCTCACGCCGTTCGGCTTCCAGAACGAGCGCCGCTCGGTGTGGGAGGCGCAGAGCGTCTACCTGAAGGCCTCGCCGTTCTTCTTCGCCGACAAGCTGAAGCTCCCGCTGCTCATCATGCACGGCGAGGACGACGCGAACCCCGGCACCACGCCGCTCCAGGCCACGAAGCTCTACGAGGCCGTGCGCGGCAACGGGGGCACCGCGCGCCTGGTCATGTTGCCGCACGAGCCGCACTGGTACGCGGCGCAGGAGTCGAACGAGCAGCTCGTCGCCGAGATGATCCGCTGGTTCGACAGGTACGTGAAGAACGCTCCGCCGCGCGGGCCGGCGGCGGTACCATCGGCACCAGGAGCCGCGCCTCGCCCATGAACCGCATCACCTCGTTCCACGTCGCGCCGTTCGTGCTGCTCCTCGGGGCGGCTCTGCTCGGCGCGTGTGACGAGGATCAGGGATCGATCCCCGTTCGTAAGGGCAGCACCGGACCCGGCGGCAGCGGCAGCGGCAGCAGCGGCAGCGGCGGTCCCAGCGCCGCCGAGCAGCTCTTCCGCGGGCTCGAGGGCGACCTCGTCAAGACCTGCGGCGGCACCGGCGGCGTTTGCCACGTGACCGGCGCGTATCCCGGCAACCCGCCATCGTTCCTCGCAGGTCCCGACGCCTACGTCTCGATCAGGTCGTTCCCCAGCATCGTGGTGCGTGATCCGTCGCAGAGCGCGCTGCTCAACAAGACCCAGCACGAAGGGCCGGGCCTCACGCCCGGCAGCGACCTGAAGAAGAACTGCGAGGCGTGGATCGGCGCCGAGGCGCTCGAGATCACCAGCAAGAAGCTGCCGACGACGGCGCCGGTCTCGATCACCAACGGCGCGAACGACGTCGACCTGAGCAGCGCCGCGAGCGCGAACGTGGGCAGCGTGCACCTGCGGTTCGATGCCTCGCTGATCGGCGGCATCCTCTCGATCGCCAACATGCGGCTCGTCACGCCGCCCGGCGCTGCCGTGCACCTCTACAAACCGCGCTTCGTGCGGATCTCGGCGGGCCGCGAGGCGGTCGACCCGGCGGACACGTTCTCCAACACCGACCAGACGGTGCCGGGCGGCGCCGAGACGAAGCTCACGCCCGGCTTCGCGCTGTTCAGCGGCGCCACCTGGACGCCGTTCGTTCTCGCGGCCGATCAGGTCCGCATCGAGATCGAAAAGCTCGAGCCCGGGACCATTTCCGTCATCGAGGCCCCGATGGTCTGCAAGAACCCGACGCAGTTCGGCACCACCGTCCTGCCGGTCATCCGCAACACGATGGCCGCGAACGGCACGTGCAACAGCTGCCACGCGAACACCACCGCGCCCCAGATCGGCGGCGCCGACAACGCCGCCATCTGCATCAACATCCTCCAGCGCCTCAATGCCGCGAACATCCCGCAGAGCAAGATGATCACGAAGGTCACGATGGCGGGCCACCCCGGCGGCCTCGTCGCCGACCCGACGGCGTGGACCGCGCTCTTCGTGAACAACAAGGCCGTCTTCTTCTAGTCCCGCGCCGCTCGCCGTTTCGGGAAGCCGCGAGGGACGGGGCGCGTCGATTTTGTGATCGCGGGGGGAGGGGGCGCCCACTCACGGGCATATGGCGTCGCGTTGGCTTTTTTCCTTTCTTGCGCTCGTTGGCACCCTTTTCGCTTGCCAGCGATCCAGCCGGGCGGACCCGCGGGCGATCGCGTGGACGGTCACGCGTCCGCCCGAAGCCGCCACCTGTCCAGATGCGGCCGCGCTCACCGCGGCCGTCGCGGCGGCGCGTGGGCCGGATGCGGGGCGTAAAAGCGAACCTGCGTCGCTCGCGCTCGAGATCGCGTTCGCCCGTGAGGGCGCGGAGTACACGGCGACCGTACGCACGCGCAGGCCCGGAGGCGGCGTGCGCGTGCTTTCCGGACCCACGTGCGCGGCGCTGACGGACGCGGTCGTCGCGACGATCACGGTGCTGCTCGACGACGCTGGCGAGGAGCCTGCGCCGCCGCCTGCGCCCCCGACTCCTCCGGCCGCGGATCCCGGGTCGCCGCCCGCGGCGCCGGCGTCGGCCGACGTCTACCTGCCGTTTCGCGTCGGCCTCGCCGCGCGCGCGGGGCTCGCGGACTTCCATCGCACGAGCAGTAGCCCTGGCAACGAGGCGGGCGCGACGCTCGGCGGAGAGCTGCGCGTCCATCCGCACTCGCGGCACGGTGGCGCCTTCGCCATCACGTACGGCGGAGGCGTCTTTGGTCCGAACGTCACGTTGATCGACGCCGTGTATTCGTACGCGCTGACCGAGCCGCGGCCGCTCCATGGCGTGGCCACCGCCGTCTACCTGGACGTCGGCCCCGCGGTGGGGATCGTCTCGCACGCAGGGCCTTCGCCGGACCACGCGGTCCTCGGCGGGCGCGTGTCGGCCACCGCGGATCTACAGCTCGCGCTCTTCACCGTCGGGATCGCGGCGGGATACCACGGGGGCGTTCCGCTGAGCGGGGCGCCCGATGCCTGGGAAGGCGCCCTGACCGCGATGCTGCGCGCAGGGGTCGTGCTCGACTTCGGGGGCGGGAAAGGCGAGTGATGCGCGCCACCGCCCTCGCCTGGCCCGCCGGCGGACGCGTGCTAGGTTCGCAGTCCTAGCGACGATGGACTTCCGCGCATTCTACGATCATCACGTGCGCTTCGTGTGGCGCGCGCTCCTGCGGACGGGGGTCCCCGAGCACGAGGTGCCCGATGCCGTGCAGGACGTGTTCGTCGTCGTCCATCGCAAGCTTCCCGAGTTCGAGGCGCGCTCGAAGATCACGACGTGGCTCTTCGCGATCTGCATCCGCGTGGCCGCCGATCGGCGGAGGCTCGCGCACGGGCGCTACGAGGTGCTCGCGGCCCACGTCACCGAGTGCGCTTTCGGAGGCGAGAGCGCCGCTGACGATCCGCTGGTGCAGACGGCGAAGCAGCGAGCCCGCGCCACGCTCGAGTCGATCCTGGATCGCATGCCTGACGAGCAGCGCATCGTGTTCGCCCTCTTCGAGCTCGACGGGATGACCGGCAACGAGATCGCGGAGCTGCTCGATGTGCCCGTGGGCACGATCCGATCACGACTGCGGCTCGCCCGCGCGACGTTCGAGCAGTCCGTCGCGCGCCTGCATTCACGCGAAGCCGCGAGCGCGCCCAGCCTGGCGCTCCGCCCCTCGGAGGTCCTGTGAGTGATCCGGTTCGCCTCCTGAGCACCACCCGCGATGGGACGGCGCGCGCGCTGCTCGATAGCGCCTTGTCACCGGGGCCGACGAACGCCGAGTGCGACGCGCAGTGGAGCTTGCTCGCGCGCAAGCTGCCGCAGGCGGTCGTCGTCGGCGCGGCAGCGGGCACCGCGGGAGGGGCGCTGGCGAAGGTCGGCGCCTCGAAGGCCGTCGGCGTCGGCATCGGAGCGCTCGTGAAGGGCGCGGTGATCGTCGCGGTCCTGGGGTCGGCCGCCGCCGTGGGGCTCACGCGGCCGTGGGAGTCGCGCGGTGAACCGGCGTATCTCGCCGCGTCGAGCGCGTCGAGCGCATCGAGCGCGTCGAGCGCGTCGAGCGCGTCGAGCGCGTCGAGCGCGTCGAGCGCCGTGCCGGCCGCAGCGGCGTCGGCGGTGCCGTTGGCCGTCGTGGAGGCGTCGGCGCTGCCGGACGTGCCGGTCGCGGCGAGCGCGCGCGTCGGGGCGGACGCGCCGGCGTCAAGGAGCTCCGCGGCGCGGAGGGCGCAGTCCGGCGCCGTCGAGACGGCTCCGGCCTCGGCGGCCGACGAGACCGCGCTCCCGTCCGAGAGCGCGTCGCTCCTGCGCGGTCGACAGCTGCTCCGCGCAAGTCAGTGCGAGGCCGCGCTCGCGGAGCTGAAGGCCGGCGCCGCGCGCTACCCGCACGGCGCGCTCGCGCAGGAGCGCGAGGTGCTCTCGATCGAGGCGCTCGCCTGCTCCGGCCGCGCGCTCGAGGCGGGGGCTCGCGCCGAGACCTTCGTCCGCGACTATCCCGCGAGCCCGCACCTCCGCACCGTGCGCCGGTTCACGCGCTGACGAGCCCGCGATGAGCCACGCCGTCTGGAGGAAGATCGATATCGCGCTCGCACAGCACGGCGGCGCGCTCGATGCGGGGGTCGGAGAACCCGCGCTGTCGCCGTGGGCGCTGTGCGCGCTGGTGGCGCTCGACCGGCATCGGCGCAGGCAGCAGTGGGTGGGCGACGTCGTCCGCACGCACCTCGGCGGTGACCCGAAGCTCCTGGCGCGCCTCGGCGCGGCCGGTCACCCCGAGCACCTGGCGCAGCAAGGCGACACGCCGGGCCTGCCGGGATGGACGTACTTCTACCACGGGCGAGGCTGCTGCCTCACTCACGCGGAGACCGGCGCGTCGATCAACGTCGACTTCGTGGACGACGGACGAACGGACGCGATCGATCCGTACTTCTTCGCCGAGTACCTGCGATCGCTGCAGCGCCCCGGGCCGGTCGAGGCGCGCCTCATCACGCTGCATCCTTCCTTCCGGACCGTGGCCGTCTCGATCGCCGAGCTCGTCGAGCACGGCCTCGTCCGCGCAGAGGAGTCGGGCTCGCTCGCCTCCCTCACCGCCGAGTCCCGCGCCCATGAAGCGCTCCTTCGCGAGCTGGGCGAGCGCCTCGCCGCCGACGGCGCGATCACCGAGGACGCTCTCGCGCGGCGCCGCGGCTGGCTCCGCGCGCGCGATCGCACGGATACGAAGGGCAGCTCGCTGCGCGCGCTCGCGGAGACCGCGCCGGACGACCTCGCGACCGTGCTGAGCGACGCGCTCGAGGTCAGGCCCGTCGACGCGCGGTCGTCGATCGCGCTCGAGCTCATCGCTCAGCAGGACGATCCGCAGCATTGCGCCGCCGTGTGGGCGCTGTTCTGCGCGCTCGACCCCTCCGGGGCCATCCCTCAGCCGCATCTCTGGGCACGCTGCTCGGCGTTCTTGCTGCGGCACGCGTTCTCCGTCGACCGGGTGATCGCGACGCTCGCCGACGCCGGCGGCACCGAGGTCGGCGAGGCTGCACTGCTCGCCCTCGAGTTCGCGCCGCCGCTCGGCCGGCCGCTCCTCCGCAAGGCGTTGCGCTCTCCGGTGCCGATCTCGCGCGGCGTCGCGGCGGCCACGCTCGCGCTCCTCGCGTGGGACTGGGCACGAGCCGAGCTCGAGGCGCTGCTCGCGGAGACCACGGACGAGGCGACGACGTCCGAGTGTCGAGCGGCGCTCCGAAGCCTCGGGGATCCGGGCGGGGCCTGTGCCCGGTGGGAGGCGGCGAACGCGCCTGCCGAGGCCGCCGAGGGCGCGCTCATCACGATCGCGCAGCTCGTCGTCCTCGGCACGGACGAGCGGGTGCGCGACGAGATCGAGCGGCTGCGCGAGCGCGTGGCGCGTCTCGCGCCCCCGCCAGCCGGCCGCGCGCCTTCGTAGACCGCGCGGCGTCTGGTAGGGTCCCGCGTGATGCGCGACGGCGACACGCGTGACGAGCTGGACGAGGCGTGCGACGAGCACGAGCGCCTGACCCTCGCGCTCGCGTCCGCGCGCGCGCGGCAGCAGGCCATCGTCACGCGCTTCCTCGACGGGATCGCGTCGCGCCTCGCGCAGGTCGCAGGCGATCTTTCGTTCGGCTTCGAGGGGGCCCGGGCCAGCGGGATCGCGCTCGCGCGTGGGCCGGAGGCGCAGCCACTCTTCCTGCTCGCGCGCGACGAGTCGTGGACCCTGATCGAGCGGCGCGCCCACGGCATGCACGCCGTCGTCGCGCGGCTGTCCGCGGTCGCGTTGCTCGACGCGTTCGGCCGCGACGCCCTGCGCGTCCTCGCGGTCGCGCTCCACGCGGCGGGCGAGGCTGCGCAGGCTGCGCGAACGCGCGCGGAGGCATCGCGCCCGAGCGTCGTCGTCGAGGGCGCTGGAGACCGCGGCGCGCGGACGGTGACCCCCGCCGCGCGCGTTGCGGAGCCGCGCGCGCGCACGCGTGAATGCCCGCACTGCGACGCGCAGCCCAACGCGGAGAACTTCGCGCGGCATCTCCGCACCGTCCACGGGCTCGTGGCCGATGGCCGCGTGCGCAAGCGGAGCTCGAGCGCCTCCCACGAGGTCTGCCGCCTGTGCGGAGCCCGCCTGCCTGCGGGCCGCCTGGATCCTCATCTCACCGCGGCGCACGGGATCTTTCACGTGCACCCGCGCGGCGAGAGCAGCGAGGAGCGGCGGGCCGCGGCGATCCGGGATTCGCGCCGCACGCCGGCCGGGCTCCCGCAAGGCACGCCGCGCGAGAGCAGCGCGCGCCTCGATGGCTCGCTGCTGCACGCGCCTTCGTCGGGCCGCGATTTCCTGGGCGAGGCGCGCGTCGAGCGCACGCTCGTCGCGCGGGCCGACTCGCCGCTGCGAAACCGCGAGCGGAGCGGGCGCTTCTCGGATGCGCCGGACGTCGAGCGGATGGACGGCGACTCCGAGGCGTGACGCGCTACGCCCGCGTGGGCTTGCGTCCGCTCAGGATCGGCACGTGCCAGACCGAGTAGCAGGCGGGGTCGAGGACGCTCGCGATGCCCGCGTCGAAGAGCGCCCGCACCTCCTCCTCGGGCAGCGCGGCGCGCTCGGCCAGCGCGCCAGCGAATCCGTCACGCCAGGCGCGAAGGACCTCGGCGAACGGTCCCCGGGGAGAGCGCAGGGTGTCCACCACGACGTAGTCGACCGTGACGTCGGTGAGGCCCGCGGCCTGGAGGAGGGACCAGGTCCGGCGGCCGATCCGATCGTCGATCCCCGTCGCGCGGGAGAGCGCGGGGAGCACCTCGCGCCAGAGGCGATTCGGATCGAGCTCGCCGGGGCGGGTGGCGAGATGGATCATGCCGTAGTCCTCGCTGAGGACATGGAGGCGCCCTCCCGGTCGGCATACGCGGCCCATCTCGGCGAGGATGCGTCGGGGCCCGGGGACGGATTGTGTGACGTGCCGGCAGACGACGAGGTCGAAGGTGTCGTCCGGAAAGCCGAGCTGGAAGGCATCACCCTGGACGAAGCTCACGCGCGGCGCCAGCGCAGCGTGGGCGCTCCGCGCGTGCTCGAGCGGCCCTTCGAGGAGGTCGAGCCCGACGAGCGTGGCGCGCGGGAGCATGGCGGCGAGGCGCGAGGTGATCTCGCCGCTCCCGCAGCCGACGTCCAGCACGCGACCTTCCTCCGGCACCCGGTAGCGCGCGACGAGCGGCGCCTCGCCCGGCCAGATGAGCGCGACCTGCGCCGCGAGATTGCGGAGCATCGACTCGTGGGCCATCTGCTCGGCCAGAGGATTCGTGTTCGGAGAGGGAGGAGTGAGCGTCGTCATGCTGCCTCGTCGCGGTGCGCGCAGCAGCGTAGCGCGATCGGGCGCTGCGGCGCGCGTTCAGGCGAGCGCCGAGGCGAGCGCCGAGCGTCCTCGTGGACCACCTCGATGAAGAAGCGCCAGGCGCGGCTCTGCGCGAGCCTGCCGTTGGCAACCGACGAGCCACAGGACGACGTTCGCGGCGATCCCGCGCGGCGCGCGCACGTTGAACACGAGGTCCGTGAGGACGAGCGTGCGCGTCGGTCGGTGGAAGAGCGCATGCTCGGCGACCGCAGGGGCGCCGTCGATGCCGTCGATGCCGTCGATGCCGTCGATGCTCTCGTCGCGACGTTGCTCCTCCTCCTGTCGCGACGCGCGAAGACCTTCCGGGGCGTACGCCAGCTTGGTCGCGGCGAAGTCCTTGCACGCGAGCGCCCCCGGCCAGCCGTGGCGGATGACGTTGACGGGGCGCGGAGGGCGTTGTCCGACCTCCACCTCCTCATTTCGCACGTTGCCGCCTGATGCGGCCCGGCCTGCGGTACCCCTCTGCCGCGGGGGCAAGCTCCGCCGGAGCTCGAACCATGAGAAAGCCGCGTCTTGCATACGGGATCATCGGTGGGCTGGTGGTCGCCGCGGCGCTCGCCGCGGCGTGCGGATCAGGGAACACGGCGACCTTGAGCAGCGATCCGGGAGTCGATGGCGCGGTCACGCCGCTCGGCGATGCCGGCGAGGACTCTCCCTTCGGCGACGGGATCAACGGCACTGGCGTCGGAGCGGGGACGGGGACGGCGACGGGGCTGCCCTGCGACGTCCAGCAGCTGCTCGAGAACCGCTGCATCGGCTGTCACCTCGGGCCGTCGCCCGCGGCGCTGCTCACCTACGACGATCTCCTCAAGCCCTCGAGCGAGGCCGGCAAGACGCTCGCGCAGAAGTCGGTCGAGCGCATGAAGAGCGCCACGTCGCCGATGCCTCCCGCGCCGGCGGTCGCGCCGACGCCCGCGGAGATCGCGACCTTCGGGCAGTGGGTCACCGCGGGTACGCCCAAGGGCGCCGTCTGCACGCCTCCACCCGGCGACGCCGGAGCGGACGGCGGCGCGACCGGCGGCAACGTCTACAACACGCCCACGGTGTGCACGAGCAACACCACGTGGAAGAAGGGTAACGACGGCTCGTCGAGCATGCGGCCCGGCGGGGCGTGCATCACCTGTCACACGATGCGCGGCGGTCCGGCGTACACGGTCGCGGGGACGGTGTATCCCACCGCCCACGAGCCGAACGACTGCAACGGTGTGAACGCGGGCGGCGTGACCGTGGTCGTCACCGACAAGAATGGCGCCGTGACGAACATCCCCGTGAACGCCGTCGGCAACTTCTCGTCACGCGCGAGCATCGCGGCTCCGTTCCACGTGAAGGTGACCAACGGCGCGAAGGAGCGCGTGATGGCCGGCGCGCTCACCGCTGGCGACTGCAACAGCTGCCACACCCTCGCGGGCGTGAACGGCGCGCCCGGACGCGTGATGGCCCCGTGATCGGAGCGGATCGCGCCGGTTCAGAGGCGATGGCTCACAGGCAGCCGATCGGCGCGTCGTTGATCGACGTCCTCTTGCCCGGGAGCTTCGCGTTCAGCGGTCGGCCTCGTCGAGCATCGTGCTGAGCGCGCTCGCCGAGGCGCCGATCTCGATGTTGCACGTCCTCGTCGAGGACGGACCGGAGGACAGTGCGCGAGACCATGCGGCCGACTCTCTGAACCGAGAACGAGGCGGCGCAAGAAGAGTCCGCGCTTGTTGCACGATGCCGCGGGGTTGGGTCACTTCTTCGGGATGACTCCGGTCGCGATCTCCTCGAGGCCGCCGCGGAACTGCTGCATGCGCGTCATGGCCGGGCGGAAGAGCGCCTCCTCCTTCACGAGGTCGTTTGCCTCGGCGGGGTCGGCGGCGAGGTCGAACAGCGAGTAGCGGCTGCCGCCGAAGTGCATCAGCTTCATACCGGGAGTGGTGCCGGTGATGATGGCGCGTCGCACGTCGTTCAGCGGGCCCTGCGGCATGTCCAGATAGATGTCGCGCTCGGCGAGCACGGCGCCGGCCGCGGAGTAGATGTCCGCGAGCAGGCTCGCGCCGCGCAGCTCGGGCGCCGGCTTGTTCTCGCGGCTCACCAGGTCGACGATGGTGGGCGCGATATCGATCGCCGATCGCTTGATGGTCATGCGGCGCGGCGCGACGCCGGGTACGTAGACGATGAGCGGAACGCGGACGAGGGGCTCGTAGAGCTCGTGCCCGTGGGTCAGGACCCCGTGGTCGCCGAATGCCTCGCCGTGATCCGCGGTGATGATGATCGCGGTGTCGGCGCCCCACGGCTGCGACGCGATGTGATCGAGCACGCGTCCGATGTGCTTGTCGGTGAACCAGACTTCCTCGTCGTAGACGCGGCGCATCGGCGGGCCGCCCTCCATCGTGGCGAAGGGCGGGGAGCCGGGATGGCGCACGTACTGCGCGTGCGGATCGAAGTAGTGGAACCACGCAAAGAAGCGCTGCGGCGCGCCGCCGTCGCCCTTGCTGGGCGTCACGTTGTCGGGCCTGGAGAGCATCTTGATCGCGAGATCACTGAGGCGCTCGCTGGTGATGCTCGAGTCGTTGTCGCCCATGCCCGGCGGGATGGCCGACGTGTCCCAGACGTTGAAGCCCTGCTGGTAGCCCGTGTTCCACTGGAAGTAGTAGTGACAGTGACCGGCGAACGTGTGGACGCCCGCCTCGCGGGCGCGCTCGGCGATGAAGATGTTGCTCGGGTAGTAGGTCGTGAAGTGCTCGTAGTCGCGCGCCGCCTCGCTCGGGTAGCGGCCGATCATCATCGAGCCCATGCTCTTGGCGGTGTACGAGGACATCGCGTAGCCGCGCTCGAACACCGTGCTCTTCGCGGCGAGCGCATCGATGTTCGGGGAGACGGGCTTCGGGTAGCCGGCAAAGCCGAGATCGGCGCGCAACGTGTCGACGGTGAAGAAGACGACGTTGAAGGTGCGATCCGGCCCTGCGCCGCGTGGGCCGGCGCGCGGCGCCCGGGGCGGGCGTGGCGGCGTCCTCGGCGGTGGCGACGAGGCGCGGCGCAGGCGCGGGCGTGTCCTCGCCGGAGCAGTCCTCGTCGATGCCGTTGCCCGGGATGTCGACCGCGGTGGGGTTGATGCGCGGATCGTTGTCATTGCAATCGGCGCCGCCGAACTTCGCGGAGTGCCCGTCGCCGTCGTGATCGGTCAGCTTGCGCAGCACCTTCAGGGCCACGTGGCCGAGGGGCGCGTTCACGTCGATGGTGGTGGCCACGGCGGGCGCCTCGTTCAGCGCCGTCGACGTGCGGAGGAACATCATCAGCAGCGTCGCGATGACGAGGCCGCCGCCCACGGTGGCCTGCCGCGCGACGTTCGTGCGCGCGAGCGTCCCCGCCATGTATGCGCAGACCGCCATGAGCCCGGCGTACCCGACCGGCCGCAGATCGAGCTCGGAGCGCGTGAGCACCCCGAACAGCCCGACGCCCGGCAGGCCGCCCGCGCCGCCGGGATCACCGGTGAAGATGCCGGCGCCGAGCACCACCGCCGAGAGCACGAGGGCGGCGCCGCCGGTGACGAGCGGATCGGCGATCGGCGATTGCGGCCCGGCCCTGCCGACGAGGCGCCAGACCGCGGGCAGCAGCGAGAGCGCGGTCACGCACGTCGCGAGCGCGAGCGCGACGGTCGCGATCCCCATCGTCAGGCCGCTGGGCGCGGCCTCGCGCGCGCCCACCGCTGTGCGGGCCACGTGCGCCGCGCCGACCGTGGTGACGGCGACGGCGAGGACGAGCAGCGGCGCGAGCGCCGCGGCGCGCGCGCGCTTCGGCGGTGCGCGCCGCACCACCGCGACCTCCTCGGCGATGGTCGGCCTGCCCTCGGGCTCGATGACCAGCGCGAACACCAGGATCGCCGCGCCCACGAGCAGCCCCACCGGACACAGCAGGCCGCAGTGCGCGGCGAAGATGGCACCCGCGGGGGCCGCGGTCGACGACGTGATCGCGCGCGAACCCAGCATGGCGATGAGGACCGCCGCGAGCTGGGCGCCCGCGAAGGTCAACACGGCCCGGTTCAGAATCCGCACGGAGGAGAGCATGCCCGAGGTCGCGACCGGCCGCGAGCGAGGCGTGCTGGCTCGGGGTGTCACGGCGGAGGCGGCAGCAATCCCGGGCCCATCGAGCAGTCGACGGCCTTCGTCCGATCCTTCGCGTCGACCTCGAGGACGGACTCGGTCATGACCGGCTCGCCCTTCACCTTCAAATCCGCGAGGAGCGTCCACTTCGCGTCGGGGCAGGCCTGGAGCGGCCCCTGGAAGATCATCTCGCCACACGCGCCGTCCGACGTGCGGCGGTGCAGCAGGCGCATGACGTCGTGGCCCATCAGCAGGAGGAAGTCGTCGCCGCTCTGCATCGTCGCCATCGAGAACGTCGACACGACGTTGAAGAGCGCCGGGATCTGCCAGGTCGCGCCGGAGCCCGGCAGGTAACCCTGGCGGCGGCACGTCGAGAGGCTCGTCGCCGAGGGCGTGCCCGCATGCTCGCCGATCGCGATGGGTGTTCGCCGGCCGCCGTAGGTCACCACCAGCTCGAGGCGGCGCGGGTGATCATTCTCGGGCAGCTCCTTCACGGCGCGCGGCGCGTAGGCGCGCCATTCGACGAGCAGCGCCGCCTCGGCGTCGGCATTGCCCGCGAGGTCGACGGCATTGCCCGCGAGGTCGACGGCGGTGAACGCCTTGTCGCGCGGGAGCTTCTTCACCCACGCGTCGTCGCCGGCGTGGGCCGGAGTGGCGGCGTCGACCGCGGAGCTCGCGCCGGTCTCCGCAGCGTCCGGGGCGGGGGCGGCGAGGCCGGCGTCGCGCGCGGACGCCTCCGCCTCGGCCGACGGCGCGCCGCACGCCCTGGAGCAACCCATCGAGAGGCCGAGGAAGAGGGTGACGGTCAGCGCCCGCGGTGCTCGCACCCCGCCGATGCTACTTCGCGCCGAGCTTGTCGGCCACGCCGAGCACGCCGCGCCGTCGCGAGAGCGCTGCGTCGTGAAGCGCGTGCGCGATGAGGCACGAAGAGGATGCCGGCGTTCACGCCGTCGCGCTTCTCGAGGTCGCTGGCGAGCGAGCCGTACGGGCAGCCGAGGCGCACGAGGTCGTCGGCACGTGAACGGAACGTGTCCACCACGGCGCACAGGCGCTCGACGGGGGTGCTCCTCGGAACCTCGGCGCGCTGGCGGACGACGGCGCCGAGCAGGTCCTCCTTCGTCTTGAAGTCGTCGTAGACATTGCCGAGGGGGACACCGGCCTTCGCCGCCACGACGGCGAACGTGGGGGACTGACTTTGGCCTCGTTCAAGCGAAGGCGGCTTCGCGACCAGCCGCGTAACTGCGAACTGGTTGAATCACTCAACCGGTTGCCGCTCGGGCAAAAACGCGGGAAACGCGGGGGCCCGCTGCGGGACCGGCGCGTGCAGCAGAGCGCGCGTGATCCGAAGACGAACGTTCGCCGCGACGCTGCTCCTCACCACGGCCTTCGCGAGCCCCGCGCTCGCGGAAAGCCTCCCCGTAGACCGCGACCCGGGGCGCAACCTCTACGTGATGGTCGGTCCGCTCGTCAGCCCGGGCTTCCGCGCCTGCTGCGGGGACGAGCGCGACGGCAGCTTCATCGACGTCGGCGTGGAGGTGAGCGCGTTCCGGTTCGTGCCGGCCTCCGGAACGATCTTCACGCAGACCGGCTACGGCGGGCTCGTGCAGGCGCAGACCGGCGGCCTCGCGCTCACCGACCATCCGTCGCCGAAGGACCCCGGAAAGCACGCGCGGCTCGCGATCGGCGGCGAGGGAACCGTGGGGCCGCTCGGCGCGCAGGCGGGCCTGATGACCCGCATCGACAGCGGTCCCTACGGCACGGGCGTCGGGCCGTTCGCCGGCCTCTTCTTCTCGGTCGGCGTGTTCTCCGCGGCCGTCCAGGTGGACGTGCCGGTCGTTTCCTCAGGGGACGCGCGGATGCCGATCCTCCTGATCTTCCCCGTCACCGCGAAGTGGCCGATCATCATCGATGGGGGCAGTCCGCCGCGCTGAGCGCTACTTCGCGAACTTGATCTCGAGCGCCTTCGCCTCGCCTTCCTTGACCTCGATGTCGCCGCTCGCCGAGCGGCCCGGACCGGCGGTCATCGTCACGTGGTAGCGCCCCGGATTGATGGGGCGCGCGATGCCCACGAGATCGGCGGGCATCTGCGTCCCGTTGATTTGCACGACGAGGCCCTTCAGCGAAGCGGCTGACGGACTGGTGTCGAGGCGCAGCGTTGGGACGCGCGGCTTGATCTTCGCCTGCTCCGCGCGTCCCGCCTCCTGGGCCTCGCGGAACGCGGCCGGCGACTGCTTGTCGAGGCCGAGGTGGCTGAGCGTTGCGTAGGTCTCCTGAGCCTCGACGAGGCGCCCCGTCGCCGCCTGACACTGCGCGATGTGCAGGAGGTGGGTCGGCGCGTCGAACAGGCGCTCCGCGCTCTCGAAGCGCGGCAGCGCCTTCGCGCAGTCCTTCTGCTCCTGGAGCTGCACGCCCTCGGCGTACGCGGCGCGCGCGGCCGCCTTGCGCTCGGGCTCGCTCATCTGCGGGGTCGGCGCGGTCGACGTCGTGTCGGAGACGGGGGCGACCGGCAGCGGCGCGGGCTCCTCCGTCGTGGTGAGGGTCGACGGCGTCGCCGGTTGCGTGCGGCGCGGCGTCCTCGGTGCTCGATGCCCGCACGCCGCCCCGGTTGCGAGCAGAACGAGCAGGCACAGCGACGTCGTGAAAGAGCGGAAAGGAAGTCGAGCCATCCCCACCATCTTCTCGCGTTGCCGGGCGGTCCGCGCGAAAATCGCGCGCATGTCCAGGACCATCATCGTCGGCGGGTGAGGGCCGGAATCTCCCAGGCGGTCGCCGAGAAGCTCGGCGCGGAGGGCTTCTCCGTCGCCATCGTGGCGCGCGCGAGGACAATCTCGTGGCCGGCGCGAAGGCGCTCGCGGCGAAGGGCATCAAGGCGGCCGCGCTCCCCGCGGATCTCGGTGATCCGGCGTCGGTGAAGGCCATGATCGCGAAGGTGCGCGCGGCGCTGAGGCCGATCACGGTCGTGCAGTGGAACGCGATGGGCGTCTCGATCGCGAACTCCGCGAAGCACGAGCTGGTGGGCCTCCTCGCGGAGAAGCTGAAGGCCGACAACGTGTACGTCGGCGAGGTCGTGGTGATGGGCGCGGCGAAGGGCACCGCCTTCGACAACGGCACGGCGACGCTCGAAGCGAAGACCATCGCCGCGAAGTTCCGGGTGATCTACACGGCGCGCAGCGAGACCTCGGTGAACCTCGGCTGAGGCCGCCGGTCACCGCGCGCGCTCGGCCTTTCGTCGCTGCTCGGAGAGCTCCTGCTTCGCGATCGACTCGAGGTGGACCTCGTCCGGCCCGTCGGCGATGCGCAGCATGCGCGCCGTGGCCCAGGCGTACGCGAGCGGGAAGTCCTGACACACGCCGGCGCCGCCGTGCACCTGGATGGCGCGGTCGATCACGCGGAGCGCCATGTTGGGCGCGGCCACCTTGATCATCGCGATGGCCTTGCGGCCCTCCTTGTTGCCCACGGTGTCCATGGCGTGCGCGGCGTCGAGCGTGAGGAGGCGCGACTGGTCGATCTCGATGCGGCTCTTCGCGATCTCGTGGCGGAGCGCGCCCTGCTCGGCGAGAGGCTTGCCGAACGCCACGCGCTCCTCGGCGCGCTTGCACATCGTCGTGAGCGCGCGCTCCGCGAGGCCGATGAGGCGCATGCAGTGGTGGATGCGTCCGGGGCCCAGCCGGCCCTGCGCGATCTCGAAGCCGCGGCCCTCGCCCAGCAGCACGTTGCTCTTCGGGATGCGCACGTTCTCGAAGACGAGCTCGCCGTGGCCGTGCGGTGCGTCGTCGTAGCCGAACACGCTCAGCGAGCGGAGGATCTCGACGCCCTTCGTGGGCAGCGGCACGAGCACCATCGACTGCTGCATGTGCCGCGGTCCCTCCGTGCTCGTCTTCCCCATGACGATGGCGATCTTGCAGCGCGGATCCAGCGCGCCCGAGGTCCACCACTTGCGGCCGTTGATGACGTAGTCGTCGCCTTCGCCGCGGATCGAGCACTCGATGTTCGTCGCGTCGGACGAGGCGACAGCCGGCTCGGTCATGCCGAAGCACGAGCGGATCTCGCCGGCGAGGAGCGGCGCGAGCCACGCCTTCTTCTGCTCGTCGCTGCCGTAGCGCGCGAGCACCTCCATGTTGCCGGTGTCGGGCGCGGCGCAGTTGAACACCTCGGGCGCGATCGGGGAGCTGCCCATGATCTCGCACAGCGACGCGTACTCCAGGTTCGTGAGGCCCGCCCCGCCCTCGTGCGCGGGGAGGAACAGGTTCCAGAGGCCCGCACTCTTCGCCTTCTGCTTCAGCTCCTCC
>Ga0123336_10001702_pt1 | contig 19916 bp, 9 predicted proteins | sample SSSSmetaG_FD_96466 | JGI IMG/M metagenome (GOLD analysis project Ga0123336, IMG submission 96466) | Glacier valley bacterial and archeal communities from Borup Fiord, Nunavut, Canada, to study Microbial Dark Matter (Phase II) - ​SSSS metaG | ecosystem: Environmental > Aquatic > Freshwater > Ice... | reverse complement strand
ATTGAAAACTTTCAATTCTTTCTCAAAGCTGAAAAAGGTCTTTCTATTAATTCGTCGGGGAAGCACATCAGAACATCAAGAAGATCGTCCGTGATTGTGTTGATAAATATTGGTTGGAATGCAATCCGTTCTGGCGGTATAAGGTGAAACATACAGATCCAAAAGTTCCTCACTTGCTTGTCGGCTAAACAATTGAAACTAGTGGAGAAAAAGGAAATCTCAATCAGGCGCCTGGAATTAGTTCGCGACATATTTGTATTTAGTTGTCACACTGGATTCGCTTATGTGGATGTGGCAAACCTTACTTCTGATCATGTGAAAATAGGTGTTGACGAAAACAAATGGTTGGTCAAACCAAGGCAGAAAACCGGTACATTTGAGCTTGTTCAATATTCCATCCTGCAATGCGGATACTATCGAAATACAAGGATCACCCTGAGAGCAAAAGACGGAAGATGTTACTCCCAGTTCCTTCCTAATGAAAAGAGTTAGGATCAAAAGTTATGGTATTGAGCGATGAAGAAAAGGCATCATAAAGGTATCAGGTGAGTGTAAGAGAGCTGAACGAAAGTGAACCGCACGATGACGTCTCGAAAGGAACTAAGTTGTTGACAAAACTATTGGGCCTCAGCCTCTGATAGGATAGACTGTAACGGATAAATCCCTTACTGGTTACAGGTCAACCGGGATTGAGGCGGCGGGAATCTTACACAGGCTTTTATAAGGAACGTGAGAAACTATCATTACGATGTGCAAAGAGCCTTATACAAAAGTGTAATTCAACGTGTTCCAAAGGAAGCCGATGCGCAATGAAGTGGCGGACTAAATCGTAGTAGTGAAGAAGTTTCTGTAATGGAAATGGAGCGAAGGGTTCAGCTCATTCGTTTGCACTAAGAAAGACAACAGGGAGCAATCCGTGGAAGATCAAGTTTAGTTCAATGATGCATAAAATTCTTTTTATGCTGAATGAGAAAAGCCTTGTGAGGTAAAAATCTCAAGCACGGTTTTGTGAGAGGCTTGGGCTGAAATACCCTTGCCTACTCGACCGCGCAGGACGGCAGCCAGTGGAGACTTACATTCCTCGACAAACAAATCATGGCAAACCGCAAAAAAAGGGAAACTATTTATTTCGGGATGGGTAAAGAAGTTATGGCTAACTTTTGAATGATGTTGATCAGACCCATGGCAATGCAGGTGTTTGCTATCCGCTGGCATCTATGGCGTTATAAATGTGGTTTTGGATAAATACAAATCATTATATTGGTGGGTGAATTGCTAAAGAAATCAGTCGTTGGCGAAGAGGCGATATTTTTGTATTAATAATTTCAACAAAACTACTGTTATAGAAGTATAGAATCACTTAATAAGTTGTTTTTAGCTATCAGCAGATCACTGTCTGCTTAGTTTCCGCTGATAGCTGATACCTCACTTTACTGTAAACTTAACACTACCTGTAACAATCAAACAATTAAAAATGATCCCGATAAATGAACTCGTTGTACCCGCGGCGAGAAAAGGAGAAATGGCTGTTCTGCAGGAATTGATTTTGCAAAAAGCAGACCTAAATATAAAAGATGAAAAGGGATATACCCCACTGATAGTAGCCTGTTACAATCACCAGTATGAGGCAGCTAAATTATTACTCGAAAACGGCGCACTGGTAAACGATGCCGACTTCGGCGGTAATACGGCGCTGATGGGTGCTTCCTTTAAAGGTTATCCTGAAATTGCAACGCTACTTATTCAGCATGGTGCAGATTTAAATCAGCAACATGGCAACGGCGGGTCAGCCCTGATGTTTGCAACGATGTTTGGTCGCAACGAGCTCGTGAAACTATTACTTGATAACGGCGCTGACAAAACCATTCTGGATTCAAGAGGATTATCTGTTCTTGATCTGGCAAGACAACAAAATAATCAGGAGGCTATCTCGTTGCTCCTGAAATAAATTGTTTTAGGAATAACATTTATAGATAATGGATCAGAAGCGGTGCCGGTGTAATCGTGATAGTCTAAGCAGTGTCGTTAGCCTCACAAATCTTTCACGAAAATTTTCCGGTATTGCAATGGGGATGTTTTCATTTTCATTTTAAACATCCTGCTAAAATGCGCTACATCGTTAAAGCCACAATCGTAGCATATCTGGCCAATTGATTTATTGGTATTTATTAATTGAGTGGTGGAATAATGAAGGCGGTAATCTACTACCACTTCGATAAATGTTTTGCGGGTCGATTTCTTAAAATATTTGCAGAAGGCGTTAGGCGTCATATTAGCAAGTCTTGCCGCTCCGTTCAAAGAAACCCCTGTTTTAAAATTGTCGATAATATAACTATAAACAGTATTCAGCCTTTCCAGGTCAGTACACTTCTGCTTAAAGATAGTGCTTTGCCTGGTAAGCAATTGATATTCACTCGTTGTAGCAAGTTTAAAGAGAATATCAAACAAATGAAATAGTTTTCTAAACCTTCCCTCTTCCCTTATCATATTTCTTAATGCCTCTTCAATTTCAGGGACTACCGATTTATTAAATTCTATTCCATGGTTACCGCGTTTCAGCAGGTGCTGGATCTCCATCATTTCAGGTTTATCAAAAAATGTTGTCCCCAGAAAATCGTGTGTGAACTGTATTACGATAGAGCCTGCGTTTATCATTCCTTTATTAACCGGATCTGTTTTCCAGCAATGCGGCAGGTTACCGCCTAAAAATACCAGGTCGCCTTCATCAAAGTTTGCCATGTGATTGCCGATATAGCGCTTGCCGCTGCCTTTGGTAATAAGCGTAAGTTCAAACTCAGGGTGATAATGGTATGGAGAAATAAAGGCCTCTTCTTCAAATATCCTGAGAAGATAAGACTGATGCGATACTGAATTAACAACTTCAAAGGAAGGTTGTATCATGTAATTTTTATTCTTAATTAAATCTAATCATCTTAAATGGATAAAATACAACAAGAAGTAAATAGTTCTGTTCTTTTGTAACAGATAATTATCCTTTTACTTTGATGCAAAATCATTTTATGCCGAATACTGTTTCAGCCCTGCCATTTTTGAACCACACTATTGCCGTTTCGCCTGGTCAGATTGAGGAGTTTCGAAAAAATGGTCATACCCTTATTCCCGGGGTAATGACGTCTGAAGAAGTAGCTGCATTCAGACCTGTTATCCTCGCGGCAGCGGAAGCCAAGAATTCTGAAAAGCGAAAGCTGCAGGACAGAGACACTTATGGCAAAGCCTTTCTGCAGATAATGAATCTATGGGAAACGGATGAGGATGTAAAAAAATTTACACTCGCTAAACGTTTTGCAAAAATAGCCGCAGATCTTTTAGGGGTGGAAAATGTACGCATCTACCATGACCAGGCGCTATTTAAAGAACCTGGTGGCGGTCCTACACCCTGGCACCAGGATCAATATTACTGGCCTGTTGATACCAATAAAACGGTAACTATGTGGATGCCACTCGTAGACATTAAAGAAGGGATGGGCATGTTAACTTTTGCTACCGGCTCACATCAGGGCGGTAATGTTTTTGACTTTGAAATTTCTGACGAATCCGAACAACAGTTCGAAAAATATGTACAGGAAAAGGCTTTTCACATTAGTCGCCCTGCCGAGATGAAAGCTGGTGACGCAACCTGGCATTATGGATATACCATTCATAATGCTCCTGGTAATGAATCAATGAAGATGCGCGAAGTGATGACGATTATTTATGTGGCTGATGGCGCCGTTATTACCTCACCCAAAAATAAATTCCAGGAAGCGGATCATAAAACCTGGTTGAAGAGCCTTCCTGTTGGTTCGCTGGTAGCCTCTGAATTAAATCCTGCAGTGTTGTGAGTGTTCAAAAATATTGTCATTAGTATATTCTCCATCAATCAAAATATTCTTAACTATAATTTTAGTGATTTTGTGATGGCCTATAAGTTTTTGGATGAACGCTAAATTTTTTCATCATCAATAGAATTTAATGAAAATACTTTAGTGTCGCCTTAGCTGTCAAAAGATTTTTTTATAATAATCAACAAACATCGCTAAAAACATCTTATCAAAGCAATACTGAAATTAGGTATAGCGCTATCAGGAACACCGCAAATAATAGCAGCATTGAATGTACAGGTGAAAGATTATTTACTTTTCACACTAGGTTAAAATACGACAAAAACTGGATAATTATTGAGAGGTTCTCCCTTTCTACTAACCATATATTTACACAGTTGATTTTCTCACCATACCAAAACATTGCGCTTATATGAAAAAGATATCTGCATGGTTTATGTTCGTTTCTTTTTTACTTTTCTCTTATCAGCTTTCAGCAAAATATAATCATCCTCTTAAACACTTATTATTTGATAAAACCATTTCAGGAACTATCACCGATTCCAAAACGGGAGAAGCCATTACTGGCGTAACAGTGCAATTAAAAAATTCAAATACCGGGACGGTAACCGACGGTGATGGCAAATACCGGTTAACCACACCTGAAACGGCACGTGTGCTTGTATTTTCATATACAGGGTATACCAGCCAGGAAATACTCATCGGCAACAGGACTTCGATTGACATACAGTTGATACGCACCGCTCTTGATTTGGATGAAGTTGTGGTGATAGGTTATGGTACGCAAAAGAAAAAAGAAGTCACTGCCTCCATAGCATCCGTTAAGTCGGAAAATTTTGTCAAAGGAGCTGTTAACGATGCCGGTCAGCTGTTACAAGGAAAGGTTGCAGGGTTGTCTATCTCAACGCCGACAGGCAGTCCGGTGGCTAATTCACAGATAATACTGCGGGGCATCAATACCATCAATTCCAGTTCGCAGCCGCTTATTCTAATTGACGGCATCCCCGGTAACTTAAGAACAGTGGCTCCCGAGGATATTGAATCTATAGATGTTTTGAAAGATGGCGCGGCGGCGGCTATTTATGGTACCAGGGGAACCAATGGCGTAATTCTCATAACCACACGTAAATCAAATGGCAAAATTCAATCAGTTGAATACAGTGGCTATGTCAGCACACAGGTTATAGCGAGGAAACCTGAGATGCTCAATGCCGCGGAATACCGTGCGAAGAAAGCAGGAGGAGTTACCAGCTTTGAAGACAACGGAGCAAGTACCGACTGGATTAAAGAAGTTATTCAGAAACCGCTGTCACACGTACACAACCTTACTTACCGTGGTGGGACTTCTCAAACCAATTACCTGGTAAACTTAAACTACCGTTATTTTGAAGGCATCATGATGAAGTCGGATAACCGCGCTTTAAGTGGCAGGTTCGATGTCAACCATTCCATGTTCAATGGAAAATTAAAAGCGAATTTTAACCTTATCAATACCGACCAACGGTATAATACGTCTGGCAATGGTTTTGACTTTAACGGTTACACATACCGCCAGGCGCTTATCCGCAATCCTACCAGCCCTGTAAAAAATGCTGATGGCTCATGGAACGAACAAACCGGAATTTATTTATATGAAAACCCAATATCAAGGCTCCAGGAAAGCGACGGCGAAAATAACAACCAGCGTACGCGTATGGCCGGTACATTAACTGCTACGCCAATAAGTGGTTTAACACTCACGGGTTTATTCGCCCGCACCAAGTTTAATGAGTTAAGAGGTTACTCGGAAACCAAGCGGCATATTTCAAACATCAGGGATACAAGAAATGGGTATGCGTCAAGAGGCACAACCCAGAGTATTGAAAACCTTATGGAACTGACGGCTAATTACAGCAAAACATTTGGCGGGCATTCTTTCTCAGTGCTCGGCGGATATTCTTACCAGGATAATACTTTTGAAAATGCTTTTATGGACAACTGGGATTTCCCAACGGACTTATTTACCTACAATAATATAGGGATAGGTGACGCCCGCCGCAGAGGTATTACGCAGCTTAGCACAGATAAAAACCGCAGGAACCTGATCGGTTTTTTTGGCAGGGCAACTTACAGCTATAAGGATAAATACCTGTTGATGGCAAGCGTTCGCCATGAAGCAACGTCGGCACTTTTTGGGGCGGCGCATCCCTGGGGTACGTTCCCTGCTGTTTCCGTTGGCTGGAGAATTAACAAAGAAGGATTTATGAAGAACATTGAAATAGTGGAAGACCTGAAATTGCGCGTAGGTTATGGAGTAACGGGGTCGCCGCCACAGGATCTGTTCCTGGCATTGTCCCGGTTAGGTTATAGTGGCTCTACACTATCCGACGGAAGATGGGTACCCCAGCTGGTGCCTGTAAGCAACCCTAACCCCAATCTTCGCTGGGAAGAGAAAGCGGAGACAAATATCGGCCTTGACTTTTCTTTATTTAAAGGACGGGTAAGTGGATCATTCGATGCCTATGACCGTAAAGTAAACGGCTTGTTATATCAATACCAGGTGCCTACACCACCTAACCTTTTTAATAGTACCTGGGCGAATGCAGGTGTAATGCAGAACAGAGGTATTGAAGCGATTGTAAATTTTACACCCGTCACCACGCGTAACTTTGAATGGACCTCAAGCGTAAATTTTTCAACCAATACCAACAAGCTGGTGTCGTTATCAAATGAGGATTATAAAACTACCAACGATTTTTTTAACACCGGCGGTACCGGAGAACCTATTCAGACTTATACCCACAGAGTTCGGGTAGGAAGGCCTATAGGCGAATTTTTTGGCTTTAAAGTAATTGGGATCGATGATGGGGGTAAATGGATTTATGAAAACAATGATGGTAAACAGGTTGCTTTTCAGGATTTTAAATTTGCAGATGAAGACAAAAAAGTGCTTGGTAATGGGTTGCCTAAATATTATGCAGGCTGGAACAACAATCTCCGTTACAAAAAATTTGACCTCGCAATGACTATGCGGGGAGCATTCAAATTTCAGATCCTTAATTTTCAACGGATGTATTATGAGAATACAGGCAGAACACAATACAACCAGCTAAAATCTGCTTATGACCTTGTGTTCGGTAAAAAAGTTTTAGACAAGAGTGTGCCTTTGCAATACAATAGCTACTACATCGAGAATGGTGATTTTTGGAAAATAGATAATATTACTGTAGGCTATAATGTTGGTAATATTAAAAATGTTACTAAAAATATCCGCGTGTATGCGGCAATGCTTAATTCGTTTGTCATTACCAAGTACAAAGGAATAGATCCTGAAGTGAGTCTTATTGTAAACAATTATGCGCTTACCCCGGGTAATGATGACCGTGATAAATATCCCAGTGCGCGCACTTTTACTGTTGGTGCAAATATTACTTTCTAACTAAAAAAATCTTAAAAATGCGATTGCATAAAATTATACCGGGGTTGGCTATAGTATTAGTGGTAAGCGTTGTTATACCTTGTTCCTGTACAAAACTCGCTGACAAAAATTATACTCAGATCATTACTGACCAGTTTACACCGGGCGCCAATGACCTGGTTTCGCTGATAGGGCCAGCTTACGGATCATGGCGGAACGTTATGAATTTTGGCGGGAGTAATTTTTTTCGAACACAGGAAGTTACCGCGGATGAACTTGTTATTACCGAACGTCCTTATGGATGGGTGGATGATGGAAGTTACAGGAGGTTACATGAGCATGTCTGGACAAACACCGATGGTACTGCAGGTAATTGGTCGGCGGCATTCGGCGGTATTACCAACTGTAATCGTTTGATATTTCAGATACAGTCCGGCGCGGTGCCGGTAGTTACCGGGAAAGATACGGTGCTTGCTGAGATAAGGGCGCTGAGAGCCTCCTTTTATTATGTACTCTGCGATCTGTATGGCAACGTTCCAATTGTTACCAAGTTTGATGTGGAGCCCGGATTTCTGGCTGATCAGAATACCCGTCAACAGGTATACGATTTTATTATAAAAGAAATAACGGAAACACTCCCTTTACTAAGCGACCTTAATAACCGCTTATATTATGGTCGGTTTAATAAATGGGCCGCCTACGCATTACTGGCAAAAATGTACCTCAACGCCCAGGTTTATACCGGCACGGCACAGTGGGATAAATGCATCGAGGTTTGTAACAGTATTATCAACTCAGGTAAATTTAGTTTAAGCCCCACACAGCGTGCAGTATTCTCGACAAACAATTCTACCAATCCGGAAATAATCTTTGCAGTGCCTTATGATGAGATCTATGCCGGAGGAATGAATATCCACATGGAGACTTTACATCCGGAAAACCAGAAAACGTATAATCTCGCAACTTCCAGCTGGGGCGGCATCGCGGCTATTCCCCAATACATCGATACCTATGACCCGGAAGATCTTCGCTTAAAGGAAAATTGGATCCAGGGGCCGCAGTTTTCTTCTACCGGTGTTCGCCTGAAGGGAGGATACGGCCCATTCAGCGGGCAGCCTTTATCTTTTATAAATGAGATACCGGGAGTGGATTCTGCCCAGGAAGTTAATGGCTTCCACCTCAGTAAATATGAATATAAGCTTGGCGCATTGGTAGACTTGAGCAATGACTGTCCTTTGTTCAGGCTCACAGATATTATGATGATCAAAGCCGAATGTCTCTTACGTACCGGCAAAGCAAGTGATGCCGCGGTAATAGTTTCTGCTATCAGGGGAAGAAGCTTTCTTGCTAACCCGGCTAAAGGTATCGTTACCGGTGCGCAGCTGCAGATGGGCAGCGTGTACGACTATGGACGCCGGGATTATAAAGTTAAAACAGTGGAAGGTGGTGCTGATGTTGTTTTCGGCCGTTTCCTGGATGAGCTGGGTTGGGAGTTTAACCAGGAAGCCCGCAGGCGCCAGGATATGATCCGGTTTGGTATCTTCACTACTAAATCGTGGCTTTCGCATAAGCCTAATGGTGACTACAGGAAACTGATGCCGATACCCGCGGCTATCTTAAATACTAATTCCAAACTAAAGCAAAACCCGGGCTATTGAGTGGTACCGGGCAATAATAATCACCAGCGTACCTACTCACAGCGTTTAATCACCTCCGTTCAAAAACGTGCTCGCATCGTTTTTGAAAGTCCCCTTCTGGAAGAAAGGAGGGCAACGTACCTTACGTATTCAAATCATCATTACGATTGACAGCCGATTAATCACTTCATCATCTTAAAAACGCTGTAATATTGATTGTTATTAAAATGATTTGTAGCTAAAAAACACTCTGTGCGCCTTTTTGTAATTTGCTTCTTATCAATATTTCTCCTGCAGGCATGTACTGCGCCTGTTGCCAACCATCCGGCAGTAACCCTTTTCAGTCTTTTGCCGGCTGATTCTACCGGCATAAATTTTACCAACCAGATCACGGAAGATGAAAACGTTAACCCCCTTCAATATGAAAATAGTTACAACGGGGGAGGTGTCGCCATCGGCGACCTGAACAACGATGGTCTCGATGATATCTATCTTACCAGTAACAGGAACGGTAACCATCTCTACCTCAACAGAGGAAATTTTAAATTCGATGACATAACCGAAAAGGCTGGTGTTGGCGGCAGGCTTAGCTGGACTACCGGCGTTACTGTGGCCGATGTAAATGGAGACGGATTGCTGGATATTTTTATTTGCCATTCCGGTAATCTCCCGGGTCCGCAACGGACAAAAGAATTATTTATTAATAACGGCACCGATAATCAGGGCATACCGGTTTTTTCAGAACAGGCACAGGCCTATGGCCTGGCAGACTCCGCCTTCAGCAACCAGGCTGCTTTCTTCGATTATGACCTGGATGGAGACCTTGACATGATCCTGTTAAACCACAGTCCGGTAAGATTTAATAACCTGGATGAAACAGCTATCAATTACCTGATGAATAAAACAGATTCATTAACGGGGCTTAAACTTTACAGGAATGATGACGGGCATTTTTATGATGTTACCAAACAATCAGGCATACGCAACACGAGATTAAATTTTAACCTCGGCGTATCTGTATCGGATATCAACAACGATGGCTATCCCGATATCTATATTTCTAATGATTACCTGGCGCCTGACTGTCTTTATATCAATAATAAAAAGGGTGGTTTCAAAGATGAGATCGCGGATAGATTATCTGTGACTTCGCAATTTTCCATGGGCAACGATGTCGCTGATATAAACAACGACGGATTGCCGGATATTTATACCCTTGATATGCTGCCGCAGGATAACCGCCGTCAGAAACTATTATTCGGTAATGACAATTATGAACTCTTTGACCTGCGGATAAAAACGGGTCTCCATGCGCAGTATATGCGAAACATGTTACACCTTAATAACGGAAGCGCGCCTTTTAGTGAGATAGGTCAGCTTGCCGGAGTATCTAACACCGACTGGAGCTGGGCCCCTCTCTTCGCTGATTTTGATAATGATGGCTGGAAGGATCTCTTTGTTTCCAACGGCTACCTGCGCGACTATACCAACATGGACTTTCAAAAATATATGGGCCAGTTTCTCCGGGATAACCAGGGAAAGATTCAAAAGGCTAACCTCCTTGAGCTGGTAAAAAAAATGCCTGCATCGGATGTGAGAAACTGCAGCTTTAAAAATAACGGCGGATTACTATTTTCTGATAAAAGCGCTGAATGGGGACTCGACGCTATCTCTAACAGCAACGGTGCCGCTTATGCGGATTTGGACAATGACGGTGATCTCGACCTGGTAGTTAACAATATCAACAAACCGGCGTTTGTTTACCGCAATAACGGCAGGCAGCAAAATGGTAATAATTCAATACGGGTTAAGCTTACCGGCGCAGAAAAAAATAGCTTTGGTATCGGGGCGAAGGTTCATTTATATTATAACGGTCAGCAACAGGTGCAGGAACAGTTGGTAACAAGGGGATTTCAATCAAGTGTTTCTCCTGTGATGGTTTTCGGGACAGGCCGTCATACACACATAGATTCTTTGATAGTCACCTGGCCCGGCAATAAACAGCAGCTGCTGCTGAATGTTAAGTGCAACCAGGATATTTTACTAAAGCAGTCTGACGCTGCTGACACACTTAAAAAAATACTTCCGCTGATGTCAACCTATTTTACAAGGGTTCCTGTTTCTCCGGTTAATTATATACACCACAAAGATATTGTGAATGATTTTAAAAGACAGCCGTTGCTCATTAATTCAAGGTCTTATGATGGGCCATGCATGGTTAAAGCCGATTTTAACGGGGATGGTAATGAAGACCTTTTCATTGGTGGAGCATCCGGGACGCAGGGTGCTGTTTTCTTGCAGGGAAATAATAATAATTTTGTTAAGACAGACCAGCCCGATCTCGCGAAAGACGCTGCTTGTGAAGACGTGAACGCCCTGGTGTTTGATGCTAACGGCGATCACTTTCCGGACTTGCTGGTAATAAGTGGCGGCTACGATAATTTTCACCAGGGTGATGAGGCACTGCAAAGCCGCTTGTACCTTAACGATGGCAAAGGACATTTCATAAGGGATGCTGTTGCTTTGCCGCAATTATTATCTTCTTCAGGTGCCGCGGCAGCCGGTGATATAAATGGTGACGGCTTCCCGGATATTTTCCTCGGTGGCCGGGTGATACCAGGACGTTATCCGGAAGCACCTGCTTCCTTCATCTTGATAAACAATGGAAAAGGTAAATTTTACGATGCCACTAAAGATATTTGTCCGGCAATAGCAACCGCAGGAATGTTTACCAGCGCTGTATTTGCCGACCTCGACCATGATGGACAGGATGAATTGATAACGGCTGGCGAGTGGATGCCGGTACGGATATGGAAAACAGTTCGGGGAAAACTGGAAGACCATACCGGTAGTTTTATTGATAAGCCTTGTAACGGTTGGTGGAACACTTTACAGGTGAAAGATATTAATAACGATGGCATACCGGATATCATTGCAGGCAATAACGGACTCAACTGCCAATGGCGCGCCAGTGACAAAGAACCGGTTGAAATGTATTCTAAAGATTTTGATGACAACGGATCTGTCGATCCGATTTTCTGTTATTACATCAATGGTAAATCATACCCATACGCAGGAAGAGACGAGTTGCTTGACCAGCTATCTGTGATGCGTACCCGCTTTCCGGATTATAAGTCTTATTCAAACGCTCAGCTGCAGGATATCTTTACCCCGGAAGAATTAAAAGGTGCTGCAAGGTTGTTTGCCAACACTATGAAAACAACTGTTTGGGTAAGCAGTCCTTCCGGTAAATTGTTGGAAAAACCTTTGCCGGTCGAAGCTCAGTTCGCGCCTGTATTTGCAATTTCAATAGGTGATTTTAATAAAGATGGTAAGGAGGATATTCTTTTAGGAGGAAACATTCACTATTGCCGGGTGAAAACAGGTATGAATGAAAGTAGTTTCGGTCAGTTATTTTTAGGGGATGGTACAGGAGCTTTTAAATATATTTCCCAGACGCAATCTGGGCTTAATATTGTTGGAGACGTCCGGTCATTTCTTGTTTTTAAAAATTTACTGCTGGCGGGGCTTAATAGCAAAATGATACAGGCATACACTATAAATGATTTTTAATGAAAGGGATTGGGTGGATTGTACTAATAATAACTTTTCTTTCAATTGCCGCAGTTTTTTACCTGAAAAAAACTGCAGGGTTATCAGCTCTAAAAGGGGAGATAGTACAGCTTATTTTTGAGCTTGATAAAAAGTTTGAGTTCGGTGAATATTATTTTGACCTTGATAATGGCGGATCAGCCACTTATCCGTTGTGTTTTTGCCTGACCGAAAAAAATATGTTTCCAAAAGACTGTGCAGGAGATGTGAAGTACATTTATAATAATATTCCCGGCACCATGTGTGTCCCGATGAATATAGGCAATGGCAGGTGCAATACGGCGGTAATGAGCAGCGCTTCCTTTGCAACCATGTTTCTGATTCCGCTCGAGTATTCGTGGACCAAACCGATTGAGAAAATAGTGATTGGTATAAAGGTTCCTGATACGGCGCCTGTTGGTTCAAGGTTAGTAGTACTTGTAAATATCTTCAAGCGAAACGACATGGGCCGGTTGGTTATGTACAAACAATACGATCGATCTATCAGGGTAAAAGAACCTGTAAAAGACCAGCAATGAAGAAGAACATAAGCATTTATTTCACCGCCGTTTTTATTACCCTGGAATTATTCTCCTGCATAGCTAAAAATAAAGTACAGGAAGCGAATGTACAAGAGGTGTCAACCATTGTAGTTGATATGACGGCTCTGATGGTAAACGATGTAACTAACCCTCCTTTGGCAGCGCGTTTTTTTGCATATGCTATGTTAGCCGGTTACGAGGTGGCGTGTAAAAATGATTCTTCTCTCCGGTCTTTCCGGGGACGGTTGAAAAATTATCCGAATATAGCTCCTCCGGCCATAACGGATTATTCCTGGCAGTTAGCAGCTGTATACTCGATGCTTGAGACCGCTGCAGCACTGCAGCCTTCCGGGAAACAGTTGTTAACAAGAATAAACGCCGTCACCGATTCGTGTAGAAATGGCGGAATGGAAATAGAAACTGTAAACAATTCGCATGAATACGGAAAAGTTATTTCAAAAGCGATACTTGCTTATGCCAGGGCGGACGGATACAGGAACATCAGTAACTACAACAGGTATTCTCCGCAGGAAAAAGAAGGCTGCTGGTTCCCAACGCCACCAGGATTCTTTCCTGCAGTTGAGCCTTATTTTAACAAGGTTCGTCCCTTCACGCTGGATTCGGCTTCGCAGTTTATACCCGCATCACCTGCTCCTTACAGCGTAGAGCCAGGGTCTGAATTCTATCAATTGGCAAAGGAGGTGTACGATGCAAATAAACACCTTACAACACCACAGCGGGAGATCGCGGCATTCTGGGACTGTAACCCGTTTGCCCTGGAAGAGGAGGGTCACCTGCAGATAGGTATAAAAAAAATTTCCCCCGGTGCACATTGGATGGGCATTGCCGGCGTAGCCTGTAAACAAAAAAAGGTTTCCTTCTCCAGAGCAATTAAAGTGCACACTATTGTAGCGGTAACTTTAATGGATGCCTTTATGTGTTGCTGGGATGAAAAATTCCGGAGTAACCGCATAAGACCTGAAACAGTCATTCGGAAATTTCTTGATCCGGCCTGGCAGCCTTTATTGCAAACACCGCCCTTTCCCGAATATCCGAGCGGGCATTCTGTGATATCCACTGCTGCCGCGGAAGTGCTGGCGCAACTTTTTGGGGAGATGGCTTTTACCGATACAGTGGAGTTGCCTTATGGATTGAGCCCGCGGTCTTTCAGCTCTTTTCATCAGGCTGCCGATGAGGCTGCGCTCTCCCGTTTTTATGGCGGCATTCATTTTATGGATGCCATTGTATCGGGGCGGCAACAAGGCCGCAGGGTAGGGATCAACGTTATAAAGCGATTGTCGCTTTAATTTTAAAGCATAAAGCAACTAAAAATCGACGCTTTTGCTATCAGCCGTCAGCTTTCAGCTATCAGGAGGAAAGTCTATACAGTATTGAATTACAGGTAGCTGACGGCTGATAGCAAAATTCAATGCACTATAATTAAACAATCTCTTCAGTGGATAGAATATTACAAGAAGAGGATTATTAACGCGGATTTTCACTGCCCTTTATGCAGTATCATTGCTATAGTTAATATAACAGCTACTCAACAGATTTGCTATATGAAGAATAGTTTCTTTTACTTTAGAAATACCCGGTTACCGATACTTTTATTGGCAGTTTTATTACACCTAAGTATGCAGCAAATACAGGCTCAGCCAGCTTCTCTGCAAAATGAACACCTTGTGGTATCATTCAATGAAAAGGGGTTGGTATCTTATACTGATAAAAAATTAAAAAAATCTTTCTCCCTCGTAAGCGATTTTTTTGAACTATCCCTTAACGGGTTGACATATAATAATGTAAATGCAGGTCATGCTGGTTTTGCATCAACGCCTGGTAAGCTTATCTATACTTATAATATTCCTGATTTTACACTTAAACTAGTTTACACACTGGAGCAGGACGCGTTTTTTATTTCGAAACAACTGGAAATTTATCCTGACAAAGCAGCTATATTTCGTGTAGGGCAATTAAAGATGTGGGATATTCAGTTTAAAGAAAAGCCTTCGTCGTATTATGTTCCTCATACCAAACGACCTGAACTAAAGACCAGCGACTATGGCGTATTTTTCCGGTTTGCCGATGCGACGGGAATATTAATGACCATTCAAAATCCGTTCCTGCAATTTAAAATGACTCAGGAAAGGTCGTCACTGGAATACCATCCTGATATGAATTGGAAAAAAGAATATGGTGCTTTTTTTTCCGATGTTGCAAATCTAAATGCTTATGCGCTTACTGGTGACCGTATCCCTGCCAAAATGATACCTGAATGGAAATGGTCGCATGGCGTGGTTGCCATTACAGATGAAGAGCAGGACGGGGCTGAAGTAGCATCTTTTACAAACCTTGTTGCATATTATGTTAAAGCAAAACCTGTAAAATCTGTTAAGATGAATGTTGGCTGGTGCGAAAATGACTACCAGATAGATATTGCAAAGGCATCTGGCAGAACGGAGTATAAGCGGATAATTGACCAGACTGCTGCCATGGGTTTAGACCACCTGTTATATGCTCCGTCAAATGCCGCGTTGGGAAGCAGGGACGAGTCGACCGATGATTGGGGTTGGGAAAACCTTCTCTGGCTTAACATGGGTATTAAGATAAGAAAAGGAGAATGGAATGTTGAGAAAGATGTTATTCCGGTTACCGTACAGGAGATGCTTGATTATGCAAGGTCAAAAAAAATAAAGCTTATCTCATATCTCTATCCTGTTTTACCTTTTGCAGGTAACCCCGATTGGATTGTGGAAGGTACTTCTTATCATCAGAAAAAGAAAAACGCGAGCCTCGGGATAAGGAGCTTTCAGGATTATTTAATCAAGACACTGGGTATTTTTTATGAACGCACCGGGATAGGCGGCTATTCTTATGACTACACTTTCTTATGGTATGAAGGCACGAGTCGTTATGAGCAATGGTGGGGATGGCGGCGCGTTAAAGATTCCCTTCGTGAAAAGTATCCGGAGATTATTATCGATGGGCGTCAGCTCGATCAACTCTACGGACCCTGGAGCTGGCTGTCCAATTCTTTTCCGCACCCTACTTCTGAAGATGAGCAGCCTGAAAGTTTTACGCCATTCCCTGATCTGCACTTTGACAGAGTGTCGGCTGACCGTCAGCGTTATACCGCCTATCGCTACCGTGTTAATGATTATTGCCCGCCTGCGCTTATGCCAGGTTTCATGTTTCACCAGACGCCACGCATGGATACCAAAGAGGGAAAGCCGTTCCTTCAACTGGAAGGATTCCGTCGCCGGGACTGGGATTATCTTGGCTGGAAATATTCGCTGTTTTCTTCCATCGGCACAGGTGGCCTTAATAACGTTGTTAACATGATCCCGGCACGTGACATAGAAGAGTATAAATATTTTTCAGAGACCGATAAAAAATTTATACGAGACTGGTTGAATTGGACCGATACAAATCGGGGTTATCTCTTGCATACAAAATTTATCCTCGGTCAACCGGCGCTTGGAAAGGTAGATGGCACTACAGCAATCTCAGGTGATAAGGGTTTTATATTTTTATTCAATCCGAACGCCCGTCGGCTTACCGCTGAATTCTTATTAAATACCTCCATCGGATTAAGCATGCAAGGCAATTATGAAATTAAAACGCTTTACCCGGGAGGGCAACTGATAGGTCCGCCGGGTAAAGGATCTTACTGGAAACAAGGGGATTTATTCCGATTGGAAATGGATGGCGCATCGGCGGTAGTGTTATCACTGACTCCTCAGAATGATAAAGAAACCGTTCCCCGTTTAATGAACCTTGAGGGAAAATGCCATGTAGCAGGTTCCACCTTATACCTTGAGCAGGTGACCGGGGAAGCAGGCGCAATGGTGCAATGGAGCGTATCGCTTCCCGAAAGCAATAAGCTGGCAGCAGTTTTGATAAACGGCAAGTCAGTGCCATTCGCACAGCAGGGAAAAATAATCAGCGGCACTATCCGTTTTTCAGGGATATCATTTTCACCCATGCAACAGGCAGGAAACTTCGATCCTGAATTTACAGGTGGCGTTTATAAAACAACAATAAATATTCCGTCATGGGTAACGGATCAGCTGAAAAAACGAAAGAAAGACTGGCCGATACCATGGACACCGGAAGATTATAAAACTACCTGGCTGGCTCCGGAACGTTTGTTGTATTTTGTGCAGGTAGCAGAACCGGCAGATTCAATGAAAGTTGCTATTCATATCGATGGCAAACCAGTAGAACTAATTAAAGCGTATTCCTCGGTCAGGCCTAACCGCAATTCTTTTGTGGGCTGGTATTGCGACCTCAGTAACCTTTCAGTTGGACAAACACATAGCGTGGAACTTTCGCTGCCGATGCTCAAAGCCGGCCAGTTCCAGGGAATGTTCTTCGAAAACATCGAAAAAAAAATAACGGGCGACTTCACTTATCAATAACATAATATTAGTTCTAAAGTAGTTTACCAGATGTTTAATAATTTTTTAAACAATCGCCCGTTGTTATGTCCGACACTTTAAAAGATATTACTAAATACTGCCTGACGGTTATTCTGATACTCACTTTTTATTCATGTAACAGCAAACAATCGCTTTTCACATTGACCGATCCCGAGGCTACCGGTGTTATATTTACCAATCACCTCACCATTTCCGATTCGCTGAATATTATGAACTATATCTACCTGTACAACGGCGGGGGAGTAGCAACAGGGGATATTAACAACGACGGGCTGCCTGACATTTATTTTACTTCTAACCAGGGATCAAACAAGCTTTTTTTAAACAAAGGGAATTTTAAATTTGAAGATATCACAACCAGTGCCGGTGTAACGGGCGTGGGTAATTGGAAAACCGGCGTTACATTGGCAGATGTCAATGGCGACGGCTGGCTCGATATCTATGTATGCGCAGTAGGTGGCTTTAATGGATTAAAAGGCAAAAATCAATTGTACATCAACAATCATAATTTGTCTTTTACAGAAGCCGCCGCACTTTACGGTATTGATGAACCGGGCTTTAACACGCAGGCAGTATTTTTTGATTATGATAAAGATGGCGACCTCGATATGTACCTGGTAAAGCATGGTGTTCACTCCACCGAAAATTACCAGGATACATCCCTTCGGAATATTCCGGATTCCGCCAGCGGTGACAAATTATTCCGGAATGAAATAAGCGATGGCAAGAATTTTTTTACAGACGTCACCCGGGAAGCGGGTATCTACAGTGGTAAAATCGGATTCGGATTAAATGCGGTAGTGAATGATTTCAACAACGATGGCTGGCCTGACATATATGTAAGCAATGACTTTAACGAAGAAGATTATTATTACCTCAATAACGGCAATGGCACTTTTTCCGAATCGAATAAAGAAGCCTTCGGTCATGAAAGTCATTTTTCGATGGGCAGTGACGCGGCTGATATCAACAATGATGGATGGCCGGATCTTATTACACTTGACATGCTTGCTGAAAATGAAAAAGTACTTAAGTCATCCGTTGCCGATGATCCTCCCGATATTTATCAATACAAAAAAAGTTACGGTTATGCTGAACAGTGTTCCCGTAATTGCCTTCAGCTTAACACGGGAGCTGGCAGTCACTTTAGCGAGATAGGTTTATTTGCAGGCATAGCAGCCACCGACTGGAGCTGGTCGCCACTATTAGCCGACTTTGATAACGATGGGGTTTGCGATCTTTTTATAACGAACGGTATCTACCGCAGGCCTAATGACCTTGATTTCATAAACTACTATGCCCATGCCGCGGAAGCTTATGATGCATCTAAAAAAAAATTGAGTGACCATGCCTACGCGTTGATGCCTGAGGGTAAACTCAGCAACTACCTGTTCCGGGGCAGCGCCTCCCTGCAATTTAAAAATGTCGGCGCAACAGAAGGGATCACCAAAAAATCATTTTCTAACGGGGCGGCTTATGCGGACTTTGATAACGATGGTGATCTTGACCTGGTAGTTAATAACCTTGAAGAGGCTTCCGATATATACCGTAACAACAGCGATTGTGAAACAGGTAATTATTTATCTATCCATCCCGAAGGGGCAGGATATAACAAGATGGGCCTTGGTGCTAAAGTTGTTCTTACCGCAGGCAATAAAAAATTTTATTATTATCAATCAGCTACCAGAGGATTTGAAAGTGCCTCGGCAGGTGACGTTCATATAGGCTTGGGAGACATAACAATTATTGATACCTTAAGAATTACCTGGCCCGATAAACCCGGTACCCAACAGGAATTGTATAACGTAAAGAGTAATCAAAAAATAGTTTTGAAACAGTCGGAGGCCACTTTAAACAACAGTCGGTCTGCTTCGTTACCAGCACTTTTCTCCGATGTTACGCCTGCGGTTGGAATACATTTTATTCATAAAGAAGACAGCTTCAACGATTTTGCAATACAACCATTGATTCCTCATGGTGCTTCAACGGAAGGCCCCGGGCTTGCAGTGGGAGATGTGAACGGAGATGGTCTTGATGACTTATTTGTATGCGGCGCGGCAGGTCAGGCGGGAGCATTATATATTCAGACACCCTCAGGTAATTTTATAAGTTCCAATAAAGCATTAATGGCGGCCGATTCATTGTGCGAAGATTTAAATGCTGTTTTTTTTGATGCGGACAATGATAAAGACCTTGACCTGTTTGTTGTTAGTGGTGGTAACCAGTTCGAAGGCAACAATCCAAGGCTCTACGACAGGCTTTATATAAATGATGGTAAAGGAAATTTTAAGAAGTCGACAGGCATGCCTTACTACACAGGCAATAAATCAGTGGCGATACCCGCTGACATAGACCATGACGGAGACCTTGATTTGTTTATAGGTGGCCGGGTAGTGGCAGGCAGGTATGGAGAGGCTCCTCTATCTTATATTTTGATAAATGATGGAAAAGGAAAATTTACTATT
>Ga0123336_10001701_pt1 | contig 19917 bp, 18 predicted proteins | sample SSSSmetaG_FD_96466 | JGI IMG/M metagenome (GOLD analysis project Ga0123336, IMG submission 96466) | Glacier valley bacterial and archeal communities from Borup Fiord, Nunavut, Canada, to study Microbial Dark Matter (Phase II) - ​SSSS metaG | ecosystem: Environmental > Aquatic > Freshwater > Ice... | reverse complement strand
GGGCGCATGGCGCGCCTCGCAAAGCCTGCGGAGTTTAACGGCTTGTGCGGCGAGGGGCAAACCTGGCGTCACACCGCCCACCGCCAGAACGCGGTGACGGTTTCGCTTGCATCCGCAAGCCGCATCACGGGCCGGTGACCTTTCAAACCGTTGATTCGAAATTTTTATCCGATCCTGGTGCGCTTCTTGCGCGGCGGCTTCTACCACGGCGACCTGAAGGCGGGCACGGCCACCGGACTGGCGTTCCGCCAACCGGTCCTTCGACCTCGATCCGCAGAACAACAACGGGTCGGACTTCGGCATGGAGATGAACCAACGCGTCGAGCTGCCTTTGTGTGTCTGATGCCATCGCGCGGTACGCCCCCTCTGGAGCCCCGATGGACGCCGGACGTGCGCTCGCCGCGATCACCCCGCCTGTTCGAGCCCGAACGCCTTGTGCAGGGCCCGCACCGCGAGCTCCATGTACTTGTCGTCGATGATCACGCTGATCTTGATCTCGGACGTCGAGATCATCTGGATGTTGATCCCTTCCTCGGACAGCGTGCGGAACATCAGGCTCGCGATGCCGACGTGCGAGCGCATGCCGATGCCCACGGCCGAGACCTTGCAGACCTTCTCGTCGCCGCCGATCTCGCGCGCGCCGATCTTGTCCTTGACCTGGCTGTCGAGCACGTCGAGGGCCTTCCTGTACTCGCCGCGATGGACGGTGAACGAGAAGTCGGTCGTGCCGCCAACGGCCTGGTTCTGGATGATCATGTCGACGTCGATGTTGGCGTCGGCGATCGGTCCGAGGATCTGCGCGGCGATGCCCGGCCGGTCCGGCACGCCGAGGATCGTGATCTTGGCTTCGTCGCGATTGAACGCGATGCCGGAGATGACCGCCTGTTCCATGTTCTCGTCTTCCTCGAAAGTGATCAGCGTGCCCGAGCGCATCTCGTCGTCGAGCGGCATCAGCGGGTCGGTCAGGCTCGACAGCACGCGCGTGGGCACCCGGTACTTGCCGGCGAACTCCACCGAGCGGATCTGCAGGATCTTCGATCCCAGCGACGCCATCTCGAGCATCTCCTCGAACGACACCACCTTCAGCCGCCGCGCCTCGGGAACGATGCGCGGGTCGGTCGTGTAGACGCCGTCGACGTCGGTGTAGATCAGGCACTCGGCGGCCTTCAGCGCCGCCGCGATCGCGACTGCCGACGTGTCCGAGCCGCCGCGTCCGAGCGTCGTGATATGGCCGTCCTCGTCCACGCCCTGGAAGCCGGTGATGACCACGACCTTGCCGGCGTCTAGGTCGCGCGTCACGCGTTCGTGGTCGATGCCTTCGATGCGTGCCTTGGTGAAGGCGCTGTCGGTGCGCACGGCGACCTGCCAGCCGGCGTAGCTGCGCGCCGGCACGCCTTCCTTGGCGAGGGCCAGCTCGAGGAGGCCGACCGAGACCTGCTCGCCGGTCGACGCGATCATGTCGAGCTCGCGCGGGTCGGGACTGTCGGTGATCTCGCGCGCGAGTCCGAGGAGCCGGTTCGTCTCGCCGGACATCGCCGACGGCACGACGACGATCTGGTGGCCGGCGGCGTGCCACTTGGCGACGCGCCTCGCCACGTTGCGGATGCGCTCGGTCGAGCCCATCGAAGTGCCGCCGTACTTGTGGACGATCAGGGCCATGACACGCAGGGGTGAAGACGACGACGCGGGCCGGTGCCCGCGTCGCGAAAAAAGCCCTGCAATGTAATGGAAGCGGCGGGGTGGAGGCAAATCACCGTCCCGCGGCCCTCCCCCTGCGCAGGCGGGCCGCCCGCGGGAGCGTCCCGCCGGCGAGCCACCCGCGCAGGGGAGGGAAGGGAGTGAGCTCAGCGGCGCTTGCGGCGCGTGCTGCCGACGAGGCCCGCGAGGCCGACGAACAGCAGCGACACGGTGGCCGGCTCCGGCACGACCGCCTGCGGCACGAACGCCGATCCTGCGAGGTCGGCGTCGGTGAAGCCGACGACGTAGAACAGGCTCGGCCCGGCGACGCCCGGCACGAAGTCGTTGTCGTTGGCGATCCACAGCGTGTGCTGGAAGATGCCGTCGAGCAGCACGTCCTGGCCGAACGCGAGGCCTTCGATCTTCGACGGGATCTGGTTCGACGCGACGCCGTTGGCGTTCAGCAGCGCGACCAGGTCGACGAAGCTGGTCTTGGCGACCGCCGCGCCGGCCGCGGTGGCGCCGTTCAGATTGGTGATGTCGGTCGCACCGGCGAGATTGATCTTGTAGAGCGTCTTCGCCACCGCCGTGGTGCCGTCGCCGAGTCCCTTGCCGTCGCGTTCGTCGACGATGAACTCGTGATCGTTGAGCGCCGTGATCTCGCTCGCGCCAGAACCGCTGGTGAGCTTGTAGCCGTATTCGTGCGTGATGCCCGTCGCGATGTCGATCGTCACGATGCGCAGCAGCTTGTTCGACGCGCCGACCGCGGCGTCCTGAATCAGCGGCGCCTGCATGATGCCGACCAGCGTCTTGCCGTCGGGCGTGATGGCGAGACCCTCCATGCCCTTGTTGGCGACGCGGCCGCTGGTGTTGCCGCTGATCTCGGTGCCGCCATTCGGACTCAGGTTCGCGACGTCGAGGTTGGCCGGCAGCGAGAATGAGCGGATGCGGCTGCCGGTCGCGCGGTCGAACTGGTAGACGTAGGGGCCGTACTCGTCGGAGATGAAGACGCTCTTGCCGTCGTTCGACATCCGCATGCCTTCGGGATCGAGGCGCGCGTCGTTGGCGTTGCCCGAGTTGCCGGGACCGAAGTTGTCCGAACGGCCGGTGAAGTAGTTCGCCGTCGCCGTGTTGATCGCGGGCGCGCCCGAGCCGAGCGGCGTGCCGTCGATCCGGTTGCCGAGGCCGGCGCCGCTGCCGTAGTTCAGCGCCGTGGGGCTCGACAGCAGCGTCGTCGCGACCAGCGTCGGGGTGAGGATGAAGGGCGTGGCCGCGCCCGAACTGCTGCGCACCAGGCTCATCTGCACGGTCTGGAAGCGAGCGATGTACGACGACGTGTCGTCGACGGCGCTGTTGTAGGCCGTCGCGTTCGGACCGCGGTCCGGCGCGGCGAGGAAGGTGTTGCCGCCGGCCCAGGCGATCGCCGAGCCCATGCCGCCGAGGACGTTGCCGGTCAGGCCGTTCTCCAGCGTGCCGGTCTGGCCCGACAGGTCGACGCCGGCGCCGGCGCTCGAACCGGTGAGCGTGCCACGGGCGAGAAGGATCGGCGCGGCGCTGGCGGGCAGCGTCGCCAGGGTCGTGGCGAGGACGGTGAGCCCGAAGGCGGCGCGCAGCAGTGCGGTGGTCATGATTCTGGTTCTCGATCGGAGTTGGAAAAAAAGCCTGCCACGATATCCGTGCATCGATGTCGGCGTCATGACAGGGACGGTGTTGACGAATCGGCCCGCCACTCGAGCCGGATCCGGTTGCCGCCGGTCTCGCCCGCGACCGTGCCGTCGGCGTTCGGACCGAGCCCGGCCGCGTAGATCAGGCGCTCGTCGAGATACACCAGCGGCAGCCGGCCGCGCTGCCAGGTCGCGATGCCGGCTTCCTGATAGAGATTCTTGAGCGTCCTGCTCGGGCCGTCCGGGTGCGTGCGCAGGCGCTCGCCGCCGCGCCTTTCGCGGATCGCGAGCGGACCCGCGCGCAGCGCCAGCGCGTCGAAGCCCGGTCCGGAGGTCGCCGTGAACGACAGGTTGCCGTGCCACGCGGGGACCGCGAGCTGCGCCTCGCCATGCCACGCGAGCGCGACAAAGCCGGCCCGCGGCGGGCCGCCCGCATCGATCGACACTCGACCGCGATAGAGCCTGAGCGTCTGACGCTCGTGCAGCAGCGCGATCTGCGCGTCGGGCGAGGCGTGCAGCAACTGGTCGAGCATCTCCTTCAACGCGGCGGCGGACGGCGCACGCATCCCGCGTCCGGCGATCCACACGCGCAGCGCGTTGGCGGCGCGGGCCTGCGACAACGCGGCCAGCCGATCGACGTCGAGCTCGGCGTCACCGGCGGATCCCGCGAGCAGGTCCTCGCGCCCGATCTCGTCGAGCAGGCCCTGCATCGTCGACGCGTGGGTCGCGGTCTGCGCGAGCCGCGTCGCGATGGTCGGCACGATGCGACGCAGGGCGGGAAGCACCTCGTGGCGGATGGCGTTGCGCGTGTAGCGGCGATCGTGGTTCGACGGATCGTCGACGAAGGCGAGCCCTGCCTGTTCGACGCAGGCGCGCAGCGTCGCGCCCGGCAGGTCGATCAGCGGACGCAGCAGCACGAGTTGGTCGAGACGCCGCTGGCGCGCCGTGGCGGCGAGGCCGCCGATGCCGGCGCCGCGCGCGAGGTTCAGCAGCACCGCCTCGGCCTGGTCGTCGGCGTGATGCGCGGTCATCAGCACCGTGCAGTCGTGCCGGCGGCACAGCCGTGCGAGCGCGGCGTAGCGCAGCGTGCGTGCCTCGGCCTCGATCGATGCGCCCGAGCGCGTCAGCGCGATGCGTTCGGAGTCGAACGGCATGCCGAGCGCGGCCGCCTGTTCGCGGCAATGCGCGAGCCAGTCGTCGGCCGTGGTGGCCAGGCCATGATGGATGTGGAACGCGAAGGCGTCGACCGCTCCGCGCGAACGAAGCGCGGCGGTCGCGTGGAGGAGGGCGGTGGAGTCGACGCCGCCGCTGTAGGCGACCGCGAGGCGCGGGATGCCGGTCGTCGTCGCTTCGACGACCTCGCGCAGCGCATCGTCGAGCGCGGCGCGGACGCTGGCGATCGGATCCGCGGCCGACATGGCGGGGGTGCCGGGCCGGCCGAACGGCGTCGCCCTACTCCTGCGGCGACAGCTCCTTGTACTTGCCGTACGCCGCAAGGCGTTCGAAGCGTTGCGCGAGCAGTTCGGCCGTCTTCATGCCGCTGAACTGGCGCAGCGAGTCGGCCAGCGCACGCTTGAGCATCTGCGCCATCAGCGTCGGGTCGCGATGCGCGCCGCCGACCGGCTCGGCGACGATCTTGTCGATCAGGCCGAGGGCCTTCAGGCGATGCGCGGTGATGCCCATGATCTCCGCGGCCTCGGGCGCCTTGTCGTGGTTCTTCCAGAGGATCGACGCGCAGCCCTCGGGCGAGATCACCGAGTAGGTGGAGTACTGCAGCATCAGCACCTGGTCGCCCATCGCGATGGCGAGCGCGCCGCCGGAGCCGCCTTCGCCGATCACGGTCGCGATGATCGGCACCTTGAGTTCGGCCATCGCGTACAGGTTGTGGCCGATGGCCTCGGACTGGCCGCGCTCCTCGGCATCGATGCCGGGATAGGCGCCGGGCGTGTCGACGAACGTGAAGATCGGCAGGCCGAACTTCTCGGCGAGCTTCATCAGGCGCAGCGCCTTGCGGTAGCCCTCGGGCTTGGGCATGCCGAAGTTGCGTGCCGCGCGTTCCTTCGTGTCGCGGCCCTTCTGGTGACCGATGATCATGCAGGCCTGGCCGTTGAAGCGCGCCATGCCGCCGACGATCGACAGGTCGTCGGCGAAGCTGCGGTCGCCGTGCAGCTCGTGGAAGTCGGTGAAGATGTCGCGCACGTAGTCGAGCGTGTAGGGCCGCTGCGCGTGGCGCGCGACGAGCGCGACCTGCCAGGGCGTGAGCTTGGCGTAGAGATCCTTCGTGAGCGCGTCGCTCTTCTTCTGGAGCCGCGAGATCTCCTCGGAGATATCGACCGCGGAATCGTCCTGCGCGAACCGCAGCTCCTCGATCTTCTCCTCGAGCACGGCGACCGGCTGTTCGAAATCGAGGAAGGTCGTCTTCAGTGCCATGTCTTCTCCTTCGTCGCGGCAGTTGCCCATGTCATCCCGGCGAAGGCCGGGACCCCATGTTCCACTGCGCATCCCGGCGAAAGCCGGTACCCATCCATTCAGTAATCCACCGCCACCGGATCGAGACTGCGCCACATGTACCACGTCGCGACCGTGCGCCACGGCTGCCAATTGTCCGCCACTTCGCGCGCCTCGTGCCGCGACACCGGTTCGCCGCTGAAGTAGTGCTGGCTGATCGCCTTGAGCAGGCCGAGGTCGTCGAGCGGCAGCACGTCGGGCCGCAGCAGGTTGAAGATGAGGAACATCTCGGCGGTCCAGCGCCCGATCCCGCGGATGCCGACCAGTTCCGAGATCACGTCCTCGTCGCCCATCGCGGACCACTTGTCCGGATGCACCTGGCGCGCCTTGAACTGGGCCGCGAGGTCGAGGATGTACTCGGTCTTGCGCTTCGACAGGCCGCACGCGAGCAGCGCCTCGCCGCCCGTCTTGATGACCGCGCCCGGCGTCAGGCGCGGGACCGCGGCGGCGACGCGATCCCAAACCGCCTGCGCCGACTTGACCGAGATCTGCTGCCCCGTGATGGCGCGCGCGAGCGTGACGAAGGGATCGCCGCGGCTGACCAGGAAGCCCTCCGGATGCTTGGGGATGACGCGCCGCAGGATGCGGTCGCGCTTGATCAGGTCGGCGCGTGCCTCTTCCCAGTAGCCGGGGCATCCGAGACCGCTGTCGGGGGACGGGGAGGCCGCGGGCACGGCCGATGGGGCAGGCGACATCGGGGCGATCAATGGCGACGCCAGACGGTGCCGGCGGCCGTGTCCTCGAGCGCGATGCCTTCGGCGGTGAGCGCCTGGCGGATGCGGTCGGCTTCGGCGAAGTTGCGTTCGCGCTTGGCCTGCGCGCGGGCGTCGATGGCGACGAGCACCCGCGCCTCGAGGTTGGCGTCGGCGCCGCTGGCCGAGGGCATCGCCTGCAGGAACGCGTTGGGGTCGCGCTGCAGCAGGCCGAGCACACCGGCCAGTGCCTTCAGTTGTGCGGCGGTCGCCGGCGATTTCGTCCGGTTGACCTCGCTCGCAAGCTCGAACAGGGCGGACACCGCGACCGGCGTGGCGAAGTCGTCGTCCAGCGCGGCCTTGAACCGGGCGGCGTTCGGCTCGGCCCAGTCGACGTCGACGGCGGGCGCCGGCGGCGCGAGCTTCAACGCCGTGTAGAGCCGCGTGAGTCCGCCGCGCGCGTCGTCGAGGTGCGTATCGGAGTAGTTGAGCGGGCTGCGGTAGTGGTTGCGCAGCAGGAAGAAGCGCAGCACCTCCGCGTCGTAGTGCCTGAGCACGTCGCGGATGGTGAAGAAGTTGCCGAGCGACTTAGACATCTTCTCGTCGTCGACGTTGAGGAAGCCGTTGTGCATCCACACGTTGACGAAGGTCTTGCCGCTCGCGCCCTCGCTCTGCGCGATCTCGTTCTCGTGGTGCGGGAACTGCAGGTCCTCGCCGCCGCCGTGGATGTCGAAGTGCTCGCCGAGCAGCGCGCAGCTCATCGCCGAGCATTCGATCGCCCAACCGGGCCGGCCTTCGCCCCACGGCGATGCCCACTTGGCCTCGGCCGGTTCCTCGGGTTTGGCCTTCTTCCAGAGCACGAAGTCGAGCGGGTCGGCCTTGCCGCTCGAGACACTGACGCGCTCGCCGGCGCGCAGGTCGTCGATCGACTTGCCGGACAACTTGCCGTAACCGGCGAAGCGCCGCACCGCGTAGTTGACGTCGCCGCCGCTCGATGCGTACGCGAGCTGTTTGGCCTCGAGCTTGCCGATCATCTCGAGCATCTCGGGCACGTGCGCCGTGGCGCGCGGCTCGTGGTCCGGCCGCTCGATGCCGAGCGCGTCGGCATCCTCGTTCATCGCGGTGATGAAGCGCTCGGTCAACGCGCCGATGGACTCGCCGTTCTCGCCGGCGCGCCGGATGATCTTGTCGTCGATGTCGGTGATGTTGCGCACGTAGGTGACGGCGTATCCCGACGCACGCAGCCAGCGACGCACGACGTCGAAGGCCATCATCATCCGCGCATGCCCCACGTGGCAGTAGTCGTAGACCGTGATGCCGCACACGTACATCCGCACCTTGCCGGGTTCGATCGGTTCGAACGGTTGCTTCTCGCGGGTCAGTGTGTTGTGGATCTTCAGCATGCGGGACAGGGACGTTGAAGCGGGACGTTCAAGCAGGAACTCGATGCGGGCCCGATGGGGCGAGCACGACGGCGGACAGTCGGTGCTCAGTCGGCACCAGCGCTCGACGCCGTGCGCCGGTGGCCGAATGCACGGGCAAGAATGTCCTCTGCACAAATAGCAAGCCACTCGATGCAGGAACGCTCATGAAGCCGGTGAGCGTCCGTCGAGTGGCGGGTGTTTGTTAAACTTTTATCGTTTTTATGTGCGGCGAGTATAGCATCGCGGTCCCGGCGGGCGGCTGTTTTCATCGTGCGGAAGGTCGTCGATCGCGGCTTGTTCGCGGGACCATCGACCCGTTGCACAAAAGCAGTTCACGCAGGCTCGCGAACGTCGCCGGTGCACCGTCGTGTCGGTGCAGCAGGACTCTCAAATCAACCTGGAAGCGCACTTGCCCCAGTCCTTCAAGTCGTTCGGTCCCCTCCCGTCGCGCGCGGCGCCGCGTCGCGCCTGCGTCACGGCCTGTCTGGCCGCGATGCTGCTGCTCGCCCCGATCTCGGCCGTTCGCGCCGACGCGTTGCAGGACGTGTCGAAGCTGGTGTCCTCGGGCAAGCTCGACGACGCCGAGAAGGGCGCCGACGCCTTCCTCGCGAAGAACCCCAAGGACGCGCAGATGCGTTTCCTCAAGGGTGTGATCCTCGCCCAGCGCGGCAAGCGCGACGAGGCCGTGACCATGTTCACCGGCATCACGCAGGACTATCCCGAACTGCCCGAGCCGTACAACAACCTCGCGGTGATCTATGCGGCGCAGGGGCAGTACGAGAAGGCGCAGGGCGCGCTCGAATCCGCGATCCGCGCGTCGCCCAACTACGCCACCGCCTACGAGAACCTCGGCGACGTCTACGCAGCGCTGGCCGCACGCTCGTACCAGGAGGCGCGACGCCACGACGCGAACAACGCGGCCGCCCTGCGCAAGCTGAGCGCCACCCGCGCCATGCTCGCCGGCTCTTCCGCATCGGGCAAGGCGGCGCCCGACCCGGCGGCCGCGACGCCGGCACCGGCCGCCGAGGTCGTCCGGTCGCAACGCAACGTCGGATTGCCGAGCCCCGCGGGGCCGAGCGTCACGTCCGCCGGCTTCGGGGCGAGCGCGCCCGAGATCGTCGTGCCGGCCGACGCGAAGCAGGTGCCGCAGGGCTCGAACGTCGTGGCGGTGGAGGCGCCGGCCTCGGTCGACCGCAAGGCCGACACTTCGGTCCTTGCGGGTGCGAAGACGGTGGTCGGCGCGGATCCCGCGCAGCCCGCGGTCGATGTCGACGCGGTCACCGCAGCCGTCGACAACTGGGCACGCACGAAGGACGTCTCGACGTCGGGCATCAAGGTCCGCATCGACGGCGACTCGGCCACCGCGAAGTTCCGCACCACAACGCTCAGCGGCCGCAAGCGCCTGGTGGCCGACCGCGTCCTGACGCTGCAGCGCGATGGCGCGTCGTGGAAGGTCGTACGCGAATCATGAATCGGCTGCGCATCGCACTCGCCGGGATGCTGGCGGCCGCGGCGCTCTGCGTCTGCCCGACCGCCGGCGCGGGCCCGCTGGTCGCGCTCGACACGACGATGGGACGCATCGTCGTCGAGCTCGATCTCGACAAGGCGCCGGTCAGCGGCCGCAACTTCATGCGCTACGTCAGCGACGGTCACTACGACGGCACGCTGTTCCATCGCGTCGTGGAAGGTTTCGTCATCCAGGGCGGTGGCCTGACCCCCGACATGAAGGACAAGCCGACCCACGCGCCGATCGTCAACGAGGCCCGCAACGGCCTGTCCAACGTCACCGGCACGCTGGCGATGGCGCGCGAGAGCGCGGTCGATTCCGCGACCGCGCAGTTCTTCGTCAACGTCGTGGACAATCCGCGCCTCGACCATGTCGACGTGCCGCCCGAAGGCGTGACGGTCAAGCGCCGCGGTCGCGACACATTCGTGCCGCAGGCGCAGGCGGACCTCGTCTACGGCTACGCGGTGTTCGGCCGCGTCGTGCACGGGATGGACGTGGTCGAACGCATCCGCCACGTGCCCGTGCACACCGTCCAGCGCGGCGACGACGCGTTCGAGAACGTGCCGGTCGAATTGATCGTCATCCTGAAGGCAGCGCCGCTGTCACCCACGCAATTCCCCACTCAATGAGAAAGCTCCATGGCTGAAAACAAGATCAAGCTGCACACCAACCACGGCGCCATCACCATCGAGCTCGACGAGGCCAAGGCCCCGAAGAGCGCCGCCAACTTCGTCGCCTATGTCAAGAAGGGCCACTACGACGGCACGGTGTTCCATCGCGTCATCAACGGCTTCATGGTCCAGGGCGGCGGGTTCGCGTCGGGCATGAAGCAGAAGCCGACCGACGATCCGATCGTCAACGAGGCCGACAACGGACTGAAGAACGACAAGTACACGGTGGCGATGGCCCGCACCAACGAGCCGCATTCGGCCTCGGCGCAGTTCTTCATCAACGTCGCCGACAACGAGTTCCTCAACCATTCGGCGCCGACGTCCACGGGCTGGGGCTACGCGGTCTTCGGCAAGGTCGTCGAAGGCACCGACATCGTCGACAAGATCAAGAGCGTGAAGACCAGCAGCGCGGGCGGCCATAAAGACGTGCCGGTCGAGGACGTCGTGATCGAACGCGCCGAAGTCCTCTGACCGACGATCGCGGAGCGGGCGGCTTGGACGACGGGGAGCGCTACGACGCGGTGTTCGCGTCCGACGTGCATCTGTCGTCCGCGCACCCGTCGACCACGGAGGCGTTCCTGCGCTTCGTCGACGAAGCGGTGGCCGGCAGGACGGAACGCTTCTTCATCCTCGGCGACCTGTTCGAGTACTGGGCGGGCGACGACGATGTCGAGGACGCCGTCGCGCAGGTCGTCGTCGCGCGTCTGCGGCGGCTCGCCGACAGCGGCGTCGCCGTCGCGTTCATGGCGGGCAATCGCGACTTCCTGATCGGCGACGGGCTCGCCGCCGCGGCGGGACTCGTGCGTCTGCCGGACCCGTACCGCACGCGCATCGGCGGCGTCGACCTGCTGCTGTCGCACGGCGACGCGCTGTGCGTCGACGATGTCGACTACCAGCGCTTTCGCGGCATGGTGCGCGACCCGGCGTGGCAGGAGGCCTTCCTGGCCAGGTCGCTCGCCGAACGGCGCGCGATGATCGCCGGCGCCCGCGAACAGAGCGAGGCGGCCAAGCGCGAGAAGGCCGCGGCGATCATGGATGCGAACGACCACGCGGTGGGCGACCTGCTGGCCGAACATCCCGCGTCGGTGCTGATCCACGGCCACACGCATCGACCCGCGCATCACATCCATTCGGTCGACCATGCGCCGCGCGAACGCTGGGTGCTGACCGATTGGGACGCCGAGGCGCGACCGCCGCGCGGCGGCGGGCTGGGCCTGCAGCACGGGCGGATCGTGACTATCGATTTGCCGGATCCCGGCGCCTGATCATCGTGCGGCCGAAGTTCGGCCGGTCGGTCAGTCCACCATTTCGTTCAGGCGACGCGCATCGAAGGGCGCCTCGTCCTTGCACGACTCCGGGCAGGCCCCGAGCGCGTCGAGCGCGGCGGCCATCGCCTCCACCTTGGCGGTGAGGTCGGCCGTGTGTTCGATCAGTCCATGCAGCGCGATCGACAGCGGATCGTCGGCGTCGCGCGTCACCGCGTAGGCCGAGAAGCCCATGCGCGCGGCGGTCTGCTCGCGGCGCTGAGCCACGGTGTCGCTGATGATGCGTGCGGGAATGCCGATCGCAGTCGCGCCGGGCGGCACTTCGCGTACGACCACCGCGTTCGAGCCGATCCGCGCGTTCTCGCCCACGACGAACGGGCCGAGCACCTTGGCGCCGGCACCGACCACGACACCGCGATGCAGCGTCGGATGGCGCTTGCCGCCGTTCAGCGACGTGCCGCCGAGCGTCACGCCCTGGTAGATCGTGCAGTCGTCGCCGACCTCGGCGGTCTCGCCGATCACCACGCCGAGTCCGTGATCGATGAAGACGCGGCGCCCGATGGTCGCGCCCGGGTGGATCTCGACGCCGGTCAGGAAGCGGGCCCAGGCCGACAGCCAGCGCCCGAGCCACAGCCAGCCGCCCGCCCAGCAGCGATGCGCGATGCGGTGCAGGAACAGCGCGTGCAGGCCGGGGTAGCACGTGAGCACCTCCCATGAGCTGCGGGCCGCGGGGTCGCGCTCGCGGATCGTCGCGATGTCTTCGGAGAGGCGTGTGAACATCGCGGCATTCTAAGGGGGGTGGCGAAAGCCTGCTGACGGCGCGTTTCGCCCCGCGCGCCGGCTCACACCGCCGGAAAGCCCTGGCGCCAGTCGAGCGTGCGCTCGACCCACGCCGCAGTCTCCAGAAGGCGGCGGTCGTCGCCCCAGGTCGAGACGAGCTGCACGCCGAGCGGCAGGCCGTGCCCGCTCGTGCCGGCGGGCAGCGCGATGGCCGGGGATCCCATCAGGCTGAACGGTGTGCAGAACATGGCGTCGCCGGTGTCGGCGAGCCCGGCCGGCGCTTCGCCCAGCGCCGCTGCGGTGAGGGCGACATCGAACGGCGCCATCAGCGAGGCGAAGTGGCGGATCAGCGTCTGCTGCGCTTCCTTCGCGCGCAGGTACTGCGACGCGGAGAGCGCTTCGCCGCGCGCGACGAGATCGATCGTCGGGCGGCTCACCCGCGGCGGCTGCTCGTGCGCCAGCTTCGCGTTGACGACGGCGCCCTCCGCATCGCAGATCGTCTGCGCGATGGACCAGAGCGTGTCGAACGGCGCCGGCAGTTCGAGCGACGTCACCGTCGCACCGGCCGCTGCCAGTCGCTCGGCGACCGACTCCACGAGCGCGCGCTGCTCTTCGCTGGCACGGGACCACGCGGCGGTGCGCAGCAACGCGACGCGCGGCGCCCGCGCCAACGCGCCGAGCGGCCACGCGGCCGGATGCTTCGGCGTGTACGCGAAGTCGATGCCGTCGCGGCCGAACAGCACGCTCGTCAGCAGCGCCGCATCGGCGACGCTGCGCGTGAACGTGCCGACGTGGTCGAGGCTCCCGGCGACCGCGTAGACGCCGGTGCGCGGGATCGCGCCGTGGCTGGGCTTGTAGCCGACCACGCCGCAGAACGCGGCGGGCCGCAGGACCGAGCCGAACGTCTGGGTGCCGAGCGCGGCCGGCACGTCGCCGAGCGCCACGGCCGCCGCCGAGCCGCTCGACGAGCCGCCCGGCGTGTGGTCGAGGTTCCACGGATTGCGCGTGCGGCCCGGATGACGCCACGCGAACTCCGTCGTGACGGTCTTGCCGAACAGCAGCGCCGACGCATCGCCCAGCGCACCGACGACCCACGCCGAGCGCTCGGGGACGTGGCCGACGAAGGCGGCCGAGCCCATCTCAGTGGGCACGCCGCGCGTCTCGATGATGTCCTTGTAGGCGATCGGCATGCCCGCGAGCGCACCGCCGGGCACGACCGCGGCCCGGCGCACGGCGTCGGCATCGAACCACGCGAACGCGCCGACCGCCGGTTCGGTCGCCAGCGTGCGGGCGATGCAGCTCTCGAGGTAGTCGGTCGCCGACAGACGACCCGATTCGATGGCCGACAACGCGTCGACCAGGCCCAGCCGCCAGGGATCCGTCACTTCGTGTCGAGCGCCTTCTTGATGTAGGTGGTCGCGATGAACTTGTCGTAGACGGGTTGCGCGGCGAGGTTGCCGAGCGCGATCTGCGTGTCCATGCTGACCTTCAATGCCGCCGGCGTGATGTCGACGCTCGGCGGGTAGACATTGTCCTCGATCATGCGCTTGACCGCGGCCTCGACGACGGAGGCGTCGAGGGTCGGGAACTCCTTCTTCGCGATCGCGATCGCGCCGGCCGGGTCGGTGCGGATCGAGCGCAGCGCGGCCTCCAGACCGTTGACGAAGCGCTGCGTGGTGTCGGGGTCGGTATCGGTGCGCGTCGTGATCGCCGAGAACGCGTAGGGGCCGTACAGCTTCGGGAAGCCGAGCACGACCTTCATGCCCTTGGCCACGGCCTGGTCGAGATTGGGTTCGTACAGCACCGCGACCTTCGCCTGGCCGGCGATGAACGCGCCGATCTCGGTGCCGAGCGGGACCTGCAGCGTCTTGACGTCCTTCTCGGGATCCATGCCGTTCTCTTTGAGCAGCTTGAAGAACAGCGACGTGCTGGTGGTGGGCATCTGCCCGGTGACCACGGTCTCGCCCTTGAGGTCCTTGACGCTCGTGAACCGGTAGTCGGGCGTGGTCGCGATCCACACCGCCGCGCCGTTGACGCAGTTGGCGACGATCTGCACCGGCGCGCCCTTCGACGCCGCGATCGCCGGCCATTCCGGCCCGTGCAGCGAGAACTGCGCGCTGCCGGAGATCACGGCCGCCAGTGCCGCGCTCGGCGCCCCGGCGGTCTCCTTGACGACGTCGAGTCCCTGCTTGGCGAACAGACCGTTGTCGATGCCGATGTACAGCGGCAGGTAGAGCAGCGACTGGAAGGCCTGCGAGATCGTGACCTTCTTCATCTGGGCGGACGCCGGCCCGGTCGACAGGACACACAGGATGAACGACGACGCGGCGATGCCGATGCAACGCGCGAACACGGTTGAACGCTTCATGGAAGATCGTCTCGAGAGAAGGTTGGAAGGCAGAACGAAACTAGACGCGCAGTTCCTGGCGATGATCGGTGGCCTTCCACGGCAGCAGGCGACGCTCGATCCAGTCGATCAGGAAGTACAGGACGAAGCCGACCGCCATCAGCGTGAAGAGGCCGACCCACACCGTGTTGAGGTCGTAGAGGCTCGATGCGGTGAAGATCATGTGGCCGAGGCCGGCCTGCGACGAGATGAACTCGCCGACCACCGCGCCGACCAGGCCGAAGCCGACGTTGATCCGGAAGGTCGCAACGATCGCGGGCAGCGACGACGGCACGATCACGCGATAGAACACCTGGTGCTTGTTCGCGCCGAGCGTGACCATCAGTCCCTGCAGGTCGACGTCGGCATCCTTGGCTGCCTGGTAGGCCGCGATCAGCGCGACGATCGCCGTCAGCGAGATCGACAGCGCCACCTTCGACGTCAGGCCGGTGCCGAACCACAGGATGATGATCGGCGCGAACGCGATCTTCGGCACGCTGTTGAAGGCCACGACGATCGGCTCGACGGTGCGCGCGACGAACGGCGAGTACCAGAGCGCGAGGCCGAGGACCGAGCCGGCCGCGGTGCCGATCACGAAGCCGAGCGTGGCTTCGAACACGGTCGTCCAGGTGTCGTAGAGCAGCGCTCCGCTCGCGATCGACTTCGCCGCGAACTGCGCGATGCCGACCGGCGAGCCGAACAGGAAGGCCGAGATCCAGCCGAGCTGCACGCCGGCTTCCCACGTGCCGAGCACGATCGCCAGCAGGCCGAACTGGATGGCGGTGCGCAGCACGATCTCGGGCACCTTCGCCGCGGCATGCGTCGGCTTCGCGGGCGCCGACACCCGAACGACTGCTTCGCTCAGGTCGCTCATGCGGCTTTCCGGCGGGTCTGGATGTCGAGTTCGGCGCACAGCGCGTGGAAGTACTCGGCGAAGCGCGGATCGCTGCGCGCACCGATCGGGCTGCGCTCGCGCAGGTCGATCGCGTGGTTCGCCTTGACCCGGGTCGGGCGTCCACTCAGCACCGTCACGTGGCGCGACAGCGCGACCGCCTCGTCGATGTCGTGCGTGACGAGGATGACGGTCTTGCGCTGCCGGTCGACGGCGTCGATCAGCACGCCTTCGAGGTACAGCCGGGTCTGATAGTCGAGCGCGGAGAAGGGCTCGTCGAGCAGCAGGATGTAGGGGTCGCTGATCAGCGTGCGGATCAGCGCGACGCGCTGGCGCATTCCCCCGGACAGCGTGCGCGGATACGCATGCTCGAATCCGGAGAGGCCGTAGGTGTTGAGGTGCTCGAGGGCCGTCTTGCGCGCCTCGGCCGCCGGGACCTTCTTCAGTTCGAGCCCGAGCAGCACGTTCTGCAGCACCGTGCGCCACGGGAACAGCAGGTCTTTCTGCATCATGTAGCCGACGCGACCGCGCAGGTTGTCGACCGCGACGCCGTCGACTTTCAGCGTGCCTGCATCGGGTGCGAGCAGGCCTGCGACGATGTTGAAGACGGTGGTCTTGCCGCAGCCGCTCGGGCCGATGACGCTGAGGAAGCCGCCTTCGGCGACGTCGATGTCCACGCCGTCGAGCACGTTCAGCGTCGTGCCCTTGGTGGTGAACGACTTGCGGATGCCGCGCAGCGACAGTTTCAGTGGGAGAGCGGTCATGCGTCCTGGCGTGAAGCGCGGGCGGGAGGCCGCGACCTCGCCTAGATGCAAGGGTCATGCCAATGGGCCGTTGCCGTGCCTCGCCCTGTGGCTCGTTCCGCCCTTTACCCGCGGGTGCCCCATCGACGGGCTTGATTTCGTGCGTCGCGCACGAAATGAAGCGCCGCCCACGAGCCTCTACTTCGGTGCGAAGACCGTGCCGTCCATCAGCCGGCGTGCGCTGCGGCTCATCACCGCGCGCTCGACATGCCACTGCCCGTCGCGCTGGTCGACGACCGCGCCGACGGCCAGCACGCCCGACACGTGGCCGATGCGCGTCGGTACGCCCGGTAGCGTGCGCGCGACCTCCGAGACCACGGTGCCGGGCAGCGCCGCCGCGACGGCGAGCGCGATCGACCCGGTGCCGGTGAACGCGTGATGCAGCTTGCCCATCGACACGATGCGGGCCACGACGTCGATGCCGCTGCGGTCGATGTCGATGCCCGCGCTGCTGCGGTAGGTGGCCGGCGCCGCGACGAACGCGATCTTCGGCGTGGCCGGGCGGCTGCGGGTGGCCTCGTCGGCGGTGCGGACGAGGCCCATCGCAACGGCCGCGCGGGCCCGCACCGCCTCCAGGCGCGCGAGCAGCTTCGGATCGCGGTTGACGGTATCGGGCAGTTCACGGCCGGTGAGCTTGAGTGCCTCGGCACGGACGAACACCGTCGGGCTGCCGGCGCTGATCATCGTCACGCGCAACGTTCCGGGGCGCGAGGTCCCGTTCGACGGCAGGAACTCCTCGAGCTCCGGCACGTGCAGGAGGTCCGACGGCTTGCCGGTCGGCAGCAGGCCGCGCTCGCCGCCGTCGGCGGGGTCGATGAACTCCAGGCGGATTTCGGCCGAGCCGAACGGCACGCCATCTTCCTGGAAGCTGCCGGCCTCGACGACGCGGCCGGCGCGTGTCGGCACGTGGGCCACGATCCGCTTGCCGATGTTCTGCTGCCAGATGCGCACCGGCGTGGTGACCGGCGCACGCGACGCGTTCGCCGCGACCCAGCCGCGCGCGATCGCGAACGGTCCGATCGCGGCGCTCAGGTTGCCGCAGTTGCCGGACCAGTCGATCAGCGGCTGGTCGATCGAGACCGCGCCGAACAGGAACTCGACGTCGCAGTCCTCGCGCAGCGACTTCGACACGATCACGACCTTGCTGGTCGACGACGTGGCGCCGCCGAGGCCGTCGGTGTGGCGCGCGTAGGGGTCGGGGCTTCCGATCACCCGCAGCAGCAGCGCGTCGCGCAGGCTCGGGCGCTGCATCAGCCCGCGAGGCAGGTCGTCGGCCGAGAAGAAGACGCCCTTGCTGGTCCCGCCACGCATCCACGTCGCGCGGATGGCGACGGTGTCGGCCTCGTCTTCGGGCTCGGTGCGGGGCAGGGCGCTCATCGCTTCGGCGCTTCCGCGGGGGCTTCCGCGGTCGCCGGCTTCGGGCGCAGCATCGCCTTCGCGATCCCGCGCAGCCACTGCACTTCCTCGTGTTCGAGCCGCGCGCGCGCGAACAGGCGCCGCAACCGCGGCATCAGCTTCTTCGGCGCACCCGGATCGAGATAGCCGATCGCGAGCAGCCCCTGTTCGAGATGGTCGATCAGCGCCTCGCGCTCGTCGTGGGTCGCCGCGACGGGGGCCGGCGCCGTCGCATCCGGCTGGATGGTCAGGGCCGCCTGCCGACATTCGTAGGCGGTGAGCTGCACGGCCTGCGCGAGGTTGAGCGACCCGTAGACGTCCGACGTCGCGATGCGGCAGCGGGCCTGGCAGCGCAGCACGTCGTCGTTCGACAGGCCGCAGCGCTCGCTGCCGAAGACGAATGCGACCGGCGCGTCGGACGACCGCACGATGCGCATCGCGTCGCCGGCGGCCTCGCGCAGCGTCGTGGCCGGCGGCGCGTACTCGCGGTCACGCGCACTGAGCGCGATCGCATGGGAGGTGTCGGCGAGCGCGGCGGCCAGGGTCGGGTGGATCGCCGCGTGTTCCAGGATGTCGACCGCGCCGCTCGCGAAGGCGATCGCGTCGGGCTGCCCCAGCACGTCGGCGTAGCGCGGGGCGACCAGGGCGAGGTGCGACAGGCCCATCACCTTCATCGCGCGTGCCGTCGCGCCCACGTTGCCCGGATGGCTGGGCGCGACGAGCACGATGCGGATGCGGTCGAGGCGCAGCGCGTCACCTGGCGCGGGCGAAGAGATCGGGGGGGCTTCGAGGGATTCGATCATGGGCGAAGTCACTGCAACCGAAAACGGGAACGCCGGTCGGATAGAATCACGCTCTTCCGAAGTCGTGCCGTCGAACCGATGGCCGCTCGCGCTCTTTTCACCTTCGTCCCGACTCCGGCGTTCCGTCCAGCGCCCTTCAGCTCATGTCAGCCCTGCATCCGATGTTGAACACGGCCATCAAGGCCGCCCGCCGCGCCGGCTCGATCATCAACCGGGCCAGCCTGGATCTCGAACGGGTGAAGGTGAGCCGCAAGCAGCACAACGACTTCGTGACGGAGATCGACGAGGCCGCCGAGAAGGCGATCATCGACGTGCTGCTGACGGCGTATCCGGACCACCGCATCCTAGCAGAGGAGAGCGGTCGTTCCTCGGCTCCGGAGAAGGGCGCGGCGAGCGGGGCGGCGGTCGCGATGGACAACGAGGCCGAGCACCTGTGGATCATCGATCCGCTCGACGGGACGACCAACTTCATCCACGGCTTTCCACAGTACTGCGTGTCGATCGGGTTGCTGCAGAGGGGCGTCGTCACGCAGTCGGTGATCTACGACCCGAACCGTAACGACCTCTTCGTCGCGACCAAGGGTCGGGGTGCGTTCCTCAACGACCGTCGCATCCGCGTGTCGAAGCGCCATCGCATGAACGAGGCGCTGCTCGGTACCGGCTTTCCGTTCAAGAACCTCGAGACGCTCGACCGCTATCTCGCGATGTTCCGGCTGATGACCGGGCAGAGTGCCGGGATCCGGCGTCCGGGCGCCGCGGCGCTCGACCTTGCCTACGTGGCCGCGGGCCGGCTCGACGGCTTCTTCGAGATCGGCCTCATGCCGTGGGACATCGCCGCCGGGTCGCTGCTGGTGACCGAGGCGGGCGGGCTGATCGGCGACTTCCAGGGCGATCCGCACTACCTGCACACCGGCGACGTGCTGGCCGGCACGCCGAAGATCTTCGGCCAGCTCGTCGGGACGCTCGGACCGATGTTTCCCAAGCGGTCGCCTTCCGAGGACTGAATTCTCCTCAGACCAGCTTCACCTCGAAGGCCGTCGCATCGGGATGCGTCCCGACCAGCTTGAGCGCATCGGCACCGCCCGCCAGCCACGCCGCGTATTGATGCGGCTGCAGGACCATCGGTGCGCGATCGTGGACCGTGCCGAGGAACTCGTTGGGCGGCACCGTGCACATCGTGTAGACCGGCACCTTCGTGCCCGTCTTCGGGTCGACGTTCTCGTCGTAGAGGCCCGCGGCCATGAACACCGGCTCGCCCGGCATCGACACGCGCACGCGCTGCTTGCCGGCGGCGCTGCCGTGGCTCACTTCGGGCCATTCGTCCCAGCTCGACATCGGGATCAGGCAGCGACGCTCCTTGAACGACCACTTCCACAGGTAGCTGGATGTGAGTTTCTCGCTCATCGCGTTGATGACGTCGCGCTTGATCTTCTTCGGCTTGCCGGTCTCC
>Ga0123336_10001700_pt1 | contig 19922 bp, 19 predicted proteins | sample SSSSmetaG_FD_96466 | JGI IMG/M metagenome (GOLD analysis project Ga0123336, IMG submission 96466) | Glacier valley bacterial and archeal communities from Borup Fiord, Nunavut, Canada, to study Microbial Dark Matter (Phase II) - ​SSSS metaG | ecosystem: Environmental > Aquatic > Freshwater > Ice... | reverse complement strand
TCATATTGCCCCCTCGAGCCACTGCTGCGAGTGCGAACATGGACACCGAGAACTTCGACGCCATCATCGTCGGCGCCGGTCAAGCCGGGCCGGGCATCGCCGCCCGCTGCAGCCGTGAAGGGCTGAAGACGGCCGTCATCGAGCGGCACCACTTCGGCGGCACCTGCGTCAACGTGGGCTGCGTGCCGACCAAGACGCTGGTGGCCAGCGCGCGCGCCACCCGGCTCGCGCAGCGCGGGGCCGAGTTCGGCTTCGACGTGGCGAACCTGCGCGTGGACATGGCCCGCGTGATGGCGCGCAAGGACGCCATCGTCGCGAAGTCGCGCGAGGGCGTGGAAGCCTGGATGCGCGGCCTGAAGGGTACCGAGGTCATCGTCGGCGATGCCCGCTTCGTCGGCACGGCCACGCTCGAGGTGGACGGGCGCCGCCTGAGCGCGCCTCGCATCTTCCTCAATGTCGGCGGGCGCGCGGTGCGCCCCGCGCTGCCGGGTATCGACAGCGTGACGACGCTGGACAACGTGTCGGTGATGGAGTTGGACGCCGTGCCCGAGCATCTGGTGATCGTCGGTGGCAGCTACATCGGCCTGGAGTTCGCGCAGCTGATGCGCCGGCTGGGTGCCGCCGTGACAGTGGTCGAGCGGCCCGCGCGACTGTTGCCGCGCGAGGACCCCGACGTGTCCGACGGCATCCGCGAGATCCTGCAGGCCGAAGGCGTGCGCTTCGAACTGGGCGCCGAATGCCTGTCGCTCGCACCCGCGGGCGATCGCATCGTCGTCGGTGCCGCCTGCGGCGGCGAAGGCATCACCGGCAGCCATGTGCTGATGGCCGTGGGGCGCCAGCCCAACACCGACGGGCTTGGGCTCGAACGAGCGGGCATCCGTACCGACGACCGCGGCTACGTCGAGGTCGACGATCAATGCCGCACCAGCGTCGAAGGCGTCTGGGCCGTGGGCGACTGCAATGGCCGCGGTGCGTTCACGCACACTGCATGGAACGACCACGAGATCGTGGTGGCGAACCTGTTCGGCGACGACCCGCGCCGCATCGGCGACCGCATCCCCTGCTACGCGCTGTTCATCGACCCGGCACTGGGCCGTGTCGGCATGACAGAGACCGAAGCGCTGGCCAGCGGCAAGCGCGTGTTGCGCGCGAAGATACCGATGCAGCGCGTCGGCCGCGCCCGCGAAGCCGGCGAGACCCAGGGATTCATGAAGGTGCTGGTCGACGACGACACGCAGCGCATCATGGGTGCAGCCATCCTCGGCATGAACGGTGACGAGGTGGTGCACTCGCTGCTCGACATCATGGCGGCCGACCAGCCGTACACCGTCACTTCGCGGGCCATGCACATTCATCCGACCGTGAGCGAACTGGTCCCGACCCTGCTGCAGCAACTCAAGCCGGCCTGAGCAGGCAGCGAGGCCCAGTCCGGCCGCCTGGTCGTGCCGCGCATCCAGGTCAGCGGAACGGTGTCAAGCCGCCCCACTAAGATCCCTGGCATGCGGCATTTTGTCTGGGAAGTTCAAGCCGCCCTCACTCTCACACCGACGGGAAAAAATGACTTCTCAACGACGCGATGTTCTCAAGCTCACGCTTGCAGCGGCGGCTGCTTCGGCGCTGCCCCGCGCTCACGCGCAGCCGAACCCTTCCGCTACGCCGGCCGTTGCCACCGCAGGCACCGGCATCGACCCGCGCGACCGGGTGTTCATCACCAACGAAGACTCCAACACCGTGGTGGTGATCAACCCCGCCACGAACACCGTCGAATCGACGATCAACCTGACCAGCTTCGACGAGGACCCGAGGCCGCCGTTCCGCTACGTCACGGCCGGCGTGGCGCCCACCCATGCAGCGATGATCCACAAGCCGCTGTACCACGGCTGCATCGACGCGCACGGCGCCGTGCCCTCGCCCGATGGCCGGCTGCTGGCCACCAGCGGGCGGGGTTCCAGCAATATCTACCTGATCGACGCCGAGCAGCGCCGCGTCATCGGCAACGCCCCGAACCCGGCAGCCGGGCCGACGACCAACGCCGAGCGCCTGAGCAGCGGCCTGCTGGTGGGGCGCGAGCCGCACGAGCCGACCTTCACGCGCAGCGGCAAGGAGCTGTGGGTGACGGTGCGGGGCGAGGACCGGATCGCCATCCTTGACGTCGACCGCGCGCTGCGCCAGCTCAAGGGCACTGACAGCGCGGGCGGGGCAGGCGGTGAGGCAAGCCCGACGATCCGCCAGTTCCTGCCCACGCTCAACGGCCCGGCGCAGGTGTGGTTCAACCGCGAAGGAACGCTGGCGTTCGTGGCGAGCCAGAAGGTGTCGCAAATCGATGTGTTTCGCGTCAACGCCAATGCCGACGGCCACAGCCGGCCGCAGCGCGTGACCACGCTGGACATCAGCGCCCAGGACAAGCCGGGCTTCACGCCCTTCCTGAAGACCACGCCCGATGGCGCGGAACTGTGGCTGTCACACAAGCTGGCCGATGCCGTGTCTTGCCGTTCGACGCAAGGGGGCTTCGAAGTTATCGACACCGTGCCCCTGGGTGCGGGCGCGCGGCCGAACCACGTCGAATTCGTCAGCAACGCGCGCGGCAGCGTGGTTTACGCCAGCCTCGCCCGCATCGACGACGGCGGGCCCGGCGGTGTGGCGGCCAGCCCCATCGCGATCATCGACCGCAGCGCGCCCAGCGGTCAGCGCAAGGTGGTGGGCACGTTCTTCAGCCACGGCCGCGAAGCACACGGGCTGTGGACCAACCCGGAGAACACCCTCTTGTACGTGGCGCATGAGCAGGACGAGCTGCCCGGCACGCCGAACGCCGGCCAGACGGTGTGCAGCGCCTTCGATGTCAGCGACCCGCTGAAACCGTCGTTCATCGCGCAAATTCCGCTGGGGGCTCTGGCGCTGCCTTCAGGTGCGCTGCGCAACAAGAAGAGCATCAACCTGGTTTACGTGCGCGTCGGTGCCAAGGGGCAGACGGCGTGAGTGACCGCGTGAATGACGGCGTGAATGACGGCGGGAATGACAGCGCGAAAGGCGCGCCCGCGCATGGCCATCATCACGGCACGGCGGCAGACGGCGCCGCATCAACCCGAGCAGATGCCTTTCAGCGCGAGATGGACGCGTCGATGGCTCGAATGATGCAAGACATGCACGGGCCGGGCTACGTTGGCAACGCCGACATCGACTTCCTGGCGATGATGATTCCGCACCATGTGGGCGCGGTCGACATGGCCCGGCTCGTGTTGCAACACGGCCGAGACCCGGCCACGCGCCAGCTGGCAGAAGAGATCATTGCGGGACAGACGACCGAGATCGAGAGCATGCAACGACGGCTGGTGGTCTTGCGCCAGCGCTCAGGGGGCGCTGCTGCGGCCGAGTTCCCATCCCTGAGCGGCACACGCGGCCCGTAACGGCCGCCGCCACGGCGCTTGCCCGTGAGGAGCGTGTCCAACTTCAGTGTGGCGGACGCAACGGCGCCAGCCAACGACTGCTCAACGGCTGTCAAATTTAGCGGGCGGATGCCCGGTTTGGGTCGGCAGCGTAAGTACACGGCCTTCGGATGCCGTCGTTCAGCCGGGACGGGACGCTCACCCGGTCGACGCTGCTCGACTTCGAACGACTGCTGTCGCAAACGCTGATCTGCTGGAGGGCTTCGGCGAAGGTCAGGTTCCAAAGTAGACCGGTCGCTCGCCGAAAAAACCGCCAACGGCTCCTGTGTGTCGGGATGGGGAGGTCGGCGCCTCGAAGACCGGTCGTTCAGCCCTCGGCGGACCGAGTGGCCGCTGTCGGCGTCGACGGCGAACTGGTAGTCCCGGCCACTTCCGGTCATCCAAGCGGTCAGAAAACCGCCGCGCCAATGACCGGTCTCACTTATTCCCATCGTCCTCGGTGGATGCGTAAACAGTTCCGGCTTTGCCGCGTAGGAAACCCGCCTCGCGGCGGCCTCTCTAACTCGAACCCTGTGTTTTGCGCCGTGTCGCTTCAACCTTGCAGCAAATCGATCAGCTTTTCGACGCGCTCCGCGCCCAAGCAAGGGACGCCAAACTCAGCGGTACCACCTCGCCTACGTCGATCACTGGGACAACATTGACGTCGTTCCAAAAGTTGTACTTTGAGACGAACGCGGCGATGACCTTAAATACCTTGCCTCGAGACCTGCAACCGGTGCTGAGGCAAAGCAGCTTGCGGCAGGCAACGCTACCAAGTTCTCAGCTCGGCGCATCAAGCGGCAGTCGACCTCAGAACTGCTTCTTGCAGACGTCACCAGTCGCACAAGGTCATGGATCATGGCAACACCAGGCACAGGGCCAGTAACAGCGCCCAGTACGTTTGTCTACTTCGGCTCCGCAGTAGTGCCGCGCACGAGCCACGGCGGCCACGAACCCAAGCATGGGTTGGCCCTTCCACGCCCTATCCAGTTTCCATCGCCTCTATTCACGGCTGCTTCTCTCAGCGGCAAGCCGGAGAGTTGCCTCGGAATAGCAAAACGCCCCACGGCGGCAGAAGGCGTCGATGTCAAGTCCAAGTCCAGTTCTTACCTGTCCGTATCCTCGCAGGCGGACTCAGCTGGAACGATTTCACAAGAAGCTCAGCAGCTTCGCGAGAAGACAGGTTCTTGACAGGGATGCTCCGCATAGTCGTCACATATGCTGCAGTCTCCGGGCACAGAGGAATCGACCCCCCGTTGCTCGGCCGCCTACTCCCCTTGTCAAAACGGAGTGCATGTTGTTTATTAAGCAGGCCAAGTCCAATTCGATGCCAGTTGATCGAACGTTGACCCGGCTTGCATTGAACCTATTTGCTCCAGCCGAAGCGCTGCCCGTCTTCCGAGCATCGAAGAGCCTGCAGGATGGCCGACTGGGCCTGCGCAGCCGAACCGAAGGTGCCATCGGCACCGATGCGACGACCTGTAGCCGCCGACTCGTTCATCTTGGCGAGGTCGCTGAATACGCGGCCGCTGACGACCACGGCCACATCCGGATTGAGCGATGCAAGGCGTGCGCTGGCGATCGTCTTTCCGATCTGTGCGAGTCGGTCGTCGCGCTGAAAGGAAGTGCTCAGCGACAGATCGACGACATCGATCCACGTGCTCGCGACGAGCATATCGAGTGCGCTGCTGCTCGAAGGGAATTCGACGCGTGGGCTCCAGCCCGCTTGCCACAGCATTTCGGCGTCGAGGACCGCCCCGAGCATGTGGGTCTCTCCCGGTTGCGGTGCAACCAACACCACCGGGGGATGCCGTGCCCTGAGCCGCGGCGCTCCGAGGCCGAATTCGCGCGCGATGGCCTGCAAGCGACTCAAGCCGAGTGTGACGTCGATCTCGGTGCAGTCGTCCGACTGCCAAAGGTCACCGAGGTCTCTCGCGGCCGGCTCGAGCAGGTCCGTCGCCAAGCTCCCGAGCGAAACGAATCGATAGAGCGACGCCTCGACCAGCGCGAAGGCTGAACTGGCGTCGACTTCGATCAACAACGATGCCAGCGAGGTCGACAAGGACGGCGGCGGGGCCACCGACACAGCCCGCGCAGCACACAGCCTCGGAACAATGACTGTGGCGATCAGCTCCGACAACGCGGCTCTGGAACGAAGAAGCGCTTCGCTAGCAACCGCCAGCGGCACTTGCCTCTCGACATCAGCAGGCCAGGGAACCGCGAGCAAATTGACCGGCTTCTCGCCTTGACAAAGTCGGTTGATCATCTCAGGCGGTTGGTCAGCCATGCCGTGCTGCCCCAAGCCTGCCTGGGCTCCGCGAACCGACAACTTCAGATCCCAGTCTACAAAGTTACGCTGGTCCGAAGACCCCTCGCTCAAGACCTCGATGGACGCATGGCGCCGGTCTCTGCGGATCGAACCCCAAATGCGTGCCAAACCGACGGTCGGGCCTTCGAGTTGCTGGAAAATCCAGCCACGGTCGTAGAGCATCAGTCCCGTCACGCCTTCGGAACCGTTGCGGAGTTGAGCGTCTCTGGCGAGCCGGTGCAAGTCCAGCTCGGACATCGGTGCCACCGCCCGGCTTCGGTAAGTCACAGATGAGATGAGAGCGAACGGCTTGTCTTGTTGCGCAAGACATTCGTCTGTTCGGGTCGCGGGTGCGGTCTTGGAAGCCATTCACTTGCTCCTTGGGCATGCATTTCAACCATCCGACGTCTGGTCAAGAAGCGGTCTGGGTCGCGCTGGATGAACTACGGCAAAGTATCACGGAATGGTGTCGCTGGCGCAGAAATGCCGAGGAACTGGTCGTAAGCGGTACAGAAATCTTCCGGCACCTCGAAGTACGGCAATGCGCCCGTCGGGAATACGCTCAACCGCCAGTTCGGGAGCGTCTCGACGATCGCTTTGCTGCGGTAGTCGGTGAAGTCGCCGCGCGTGCCGTGCGACATCCAGACCGGCATCTCGAGTCGCTCGTAGACCGTGTGGATGTCCGCGCTGAACAAGTTCGCCGCAAGAAAGTGCAGCGGGGCGTACTCCGCACCGGGTGCTTGCGTGGTCTGTACGTCATAGGCCCAGAGCGCCTCGTCGATTTCCACGGACCCCCAGGTGCGACGCAGAAAGTAGCGGATGACACCTGGTTTGGTCAGCGTGCGGAACAGCGCGCCCCCCCAGCCCGCACCCGGCCCGCGCAACGCCTTGTACAGCCAGGGCATACCTCGGGTGCTGCCAGGTGCACCGCGCCATGGCCGCTGGCCACTAAAGCCGGTGGGGGAAACGAGCGCCACGCTGCGATAGCGGTTTGGCGCCTCCGCGGCGGCGCGCGCCAAGTATTCGCATGAAAGTGACAAGGCCAGCGCATCGATCGGCGCCGGCCCGCAACGCGCACGCATCCGCTCGATCACGGCGTGGACGGCATCGGTCATCAGGCGAGGCGTGTAGTCCCGGTCGCTGCGGTCGGAAAAACCATATCCCGGCAGATCGACTGAAAACACCGTGCGGGTGGCGCGGTAGTGCTCGTGAAGCGGTCGCATTTCGGCCGCCGATGCCGACGCGTTGATGCTGTGGATCAGCAGCAGCGGCGGGCCCTGACCCGCGACATAGGCACTCAGCCGCCCGGCCGCGCTCGCGAACTCGAAGCGCTCGCCGCTGACCGCCGCCGGCAGTTCGAGTGTCATGCCCGGCGCGCAGGAGTGCGCGGCTTCATAGCCAGCCCTGCCGCCACCGGCTGCCGTCGGTCAAATCGCGCCATCGCAACATCGACGAGCGCCGTGAATGCACGGCCTCGATCTCTACCCATTCGATCCGCACCGCCGGCAGGTCGGGTAAGACAACGCGCGTCACCACGAAGTGCTTTTCCTTGTCCGCCGGTCCGACAGCCGTCCACTTGCTGAGCAAGAGTTTTTTCGGGCTGAGCGGATTCTTCCGGGTGAAGGCGATTCGTGTGGAAGTGGCCGAGTCGGTGATCGGTGCGGTCATGTCATTGATGATGTCATTGAACATAAGCGCGAGCCCATTCCAAAGCGCTGGTCGAGCCGCCAGAGGCGGCGGTCATGGAGTCGCTTGCGGGTCGACCGGACGCGGCCGATGCCTGCGCTATTTCCCTCGTCGCTGTCGGGTCAGTGGCCGCGCCTCAATAATCTTACAGATAAAAGTGAGATCCCCATGACCTTGTCTCTTGCCGTCCTGACGACCGCGCTCTTGTTCGGTGGCATGACGCTCTACTCCTTCGGGTTCGCCGCGTTTCTGTTCAGCGCACTGCCGGCCGCAACTGCGAGCTTGGCGTTACGCCGGGCATTCCCGTTTTTCTACCTGTTCGTGATCTTCGCTGCGGTGCCGGCGGCGGCACTGCTGTGGACGCATGACACGCAGGCGGCTGTGCTGCTGGCAGCGGTCGCGATCACCACCGTACCGACCAGGCAGGTGTTGATGCCCGCCATCAATCGTGCCACCGACCACGGGCAACGGCGGCGCTTTAAATGGCTCCATGGCCTGTCGGTGGCGATCACCCTGCTCCACATTGCCGCGGCGGGGTTCGCGCTGGTGCGATTGGTCTGACGCCGCATATCGCGTGCGTAACCAGCGTCGGCAAAGACGACGCCGCACGAAGCCTTCACTAGGCCGCTTCCTGCACCGCTACCGTCTGGGATGCGATGCCTTCCCACGCCTCGATAGCAGCGCCGCAGGTAAAGCTGCGCGATGCAGTTGACCGACACGTCGCGCGTCCACCAGGCACGATGAACAACGGGCAAGTAGCCCCCCGCGGCGGTCATGCGCTGTCAGCCCGGAGGCCAGAGCGGCTTGGTTCAACTCGTCGGGTCGCACGAATTGAGCTCAGCGTGAGTACCTCGCGGCAAGGCGCGAAAGATGTATTTGGCGCCCACGATCGCCGCCAGGAAGCTGCCCGGTGTGCAGTTGATCGTCGACGCCGGAAGCAGGCCGCCGCACCTGAGATGCCGGGCCGCATCACGCACGAAGGCCTGAGAGCCTGCGAACGTTCAACTTTCGCTATGAATTCGACGCATCGAGACGCGCATGCTCTGCGGGTGGGCGCGACGAGTCGATTCGAGCCGGAGTTCGTTTGGTGGGGCGAGCTTGCGTTGATTGAGGGCCTGGTGGGGCGCAAGCGCAGCCCGCGTCGGCCCTTTGCCGGCCTTTCAGGCTGCAAACGCGAAGTTCAAGGCCATCATTCGCTTCAGATTGTGGGCAAGCGCACGCCACAGCAACACGGCGCGCGCATTGACCAGGCCGCGCACGTTGAAGCGCTGCAAGCCGCGGTTGCACAGATGCGCGTTGGTGCACTCGATGCTGGCCGCTCGCTCCTTGTAAGTCAGCTCGGCCGCATCGGTGCCCATGCGCTCGCGCCACTGGCTCAGCGCCTGACTGTCGCCGGGCACAGCAGCATGCCGATCACGCAGCTTGTCCTTGGGCGCGACCACGGGCGCGAATACTTTGGTGGCTCGCGCTTCGAGCCGCTCGATATGCCCGTGCTTGGCAAAGCCCCCATCGGCCAGCCACTCCTCTGGCGCCCGTACGTAGCGCTCCTGGTGCTGCGCATGCATGGGCATCCGACAGTGCTCGCGCGGCTTAGCGACTGTCGCTTGCAAGGCACTCTTTGCGAAAGCGTTCCGTGGTCTGCTCGGCCTGGCGGCGCGGGGTGTCTGGCTGCACCGTGTGATCTGGAAGTGAGATCGTGGCTTGCGCAGCCAGCGGCACACTGGACAGGCTCACGGGCGCGATTCCCTTTAGGTGGCAGTCAAGTGCTCTGGCAAGACGCATCGCAGCCTTGTTGCGCGCAGAACATTGCCGGCTCTGGCCGAGCAGGACGGGCAGGCTGTGGTGGATCACGGTGCGTTCCGATGCCGATACCGCACGAGTGTTGGGACATCTGCTGTTGTGCGGCTTGATCTCGCGCCAGTCTGTTGCGGCCGGCCGTGTCTGGGACGAATATGCGCTGACACTTCGCTTGTCGGACAGAGGCCGCGAACCGCTGATCGCTCACCTCGCCTCGTGAGGGGTGAGCTGACAAACCTCAAGGTGGGAGAGGCAACGTCACTGCAAGATGACACGTGATCCCAATAGCAGAGTGACATCATGATCAATCCGACACTTGCTTCGGCGCTTCGCCGCGTGCCCTGTCTGGCCTTGCTGTTGAGCGCGCCATTTACTTCGCCGCTCGTTGCGCAAGTGAACCTCGATCCCGTGCCCGGCGACTACCGCGTTGTCGGCGGGCGGGTTGACGCTGGCACCTATGCCGGATGGCGGCTGTTTCACACCACTTGCTACGTTTGTCATGGTGTCGATGCAGTGGGAACCGACGTAGCGCCAAACTTGGTGGAGCGCGTGAAAACGCTCACGCCGCGCGCATTCGCGACCAAGGTTCTGACGAGCTACCGTATCGTGATGCCTGCCGACGATGAGAACGCGCGGGACCGTACCGCGGCACTCGAGGCGATGATCGAAAGCGTCATGCGGCGCGAGCGCGGTGCGCGCAGCCAGGTCATCATGCCCGCCTGGGAAGCCGACCCCCAGGTGAGCCCGCACGTGCTCGATTTGTATGCCTACCTGTCGGCGCGCGCCGACGGCAAGCTGGGACCAGGAAAGCCCAGCCAGTTGGCGCAGACCAAGCCTCGAGATTGACTTGAGCCGCGCAGATGCCAACCCCTGTGCTGGTCCCTGTCTCCTCTTCGGCTTGGTACTGCCGAGTACTGCGCCCCTCGCGAAGCGCCTGAATCATCCAACGGCTTTACAAGCTGACTGCCGTTCAATCGACCCGCACAAAGTCGATGAACCCGCGCTCCACGTCGGTCGACACGAGCTTGACGCGAATCCGCTGACCCACGTCGAGCGCGAGCACTTGAGCCACGAGCTTGCCCTCCACGGGCGGTGTGAAGATGCGAACCCACGTGTCGCTGACCGAGCGCCCGGTGACGATCGCATCAAACTGCTGGCCGACATGCGACTCAAGGAGCAGCGCCGCTTCTGACTTCCGTACGCTTCGCTCAACTTTCCGTGCTGCATCTTCCTGCGTGGTGCAGTGTTGTGCCAGTTCCTCCAGCTCGGCGACGCTGTAAGGAGGCGAGGTCCCGGCCAGCATCGCCTTGAGCATGCGCGACGTGATCAGATCGGGAAATCGGCGGTTCGGAGCTGTCGAGTGCGTGTAGTCGCGCAACGCCAAGCCGAAGTGACCGATCGGCTCGCCGCCGGGCCGCTCGACGACGTACTCGCCCGAGCCCATCAGCTTGACGATGACGAGGGAAAGATCGGGGAAGCGCAGTGGATCGGCCCTGTGGCGCCTGGCGAGAAACGATGCGAGCGCCCGCGAATCCGGCGCCTTCGGCAATGACTCGCCCAACGCCCTGGCCACATCGCCGATCCGCGACCACCGTTCCGGGGAGCGAACGACCCGCCGCAACGAGGGGCTGCCGCTGCTTGCAAGTAGTTGAGCGGCGGCCCCGTTGGTCGCGATCATCAGTTCCTCGATCAGTTGACGCCCCCGGTTCTGCGCTTGTTGTTGAATATCGACCACGCGTTCCCCTTCGAACACGGCTCGCGTCTGGAAGGTTTCGAGATCCAGCGACCCTTGCGCATGCCGCATCGCGCGCAGGCGCTGAGCGACTTCGTCCTGCGTGCGAATCTGAACGTCCATACCGGGCACAGAAACGGCAGCGTCAGGCAATGCGCCGCTGCCGTCGATCCAGGCGGACACCGCGTCGTACGCCAGCTTCGCCTTGTTGCGTACCAGCGCCCGATGTGTGCTGGCCTGCGCAATGGAGGCGTCTGCAGCAACGAGCATTTCGGTCACCAGGGCGAGCCGGTCCTGGCCGGGGTTGAGCGAAGTCAAGTCGGTGGACAAGCGCTCGGGCAACATCGGAAACACCCGCGCGGAGGTGTACACCGATGTGGTGTTGAAGCGGGCATGCTCGTCAATCGCCGACCCTTTCTTGACCAGCGTATCGACATCGGCCACCGCCACGCGGATCCGCACCGCGCCGCCTGCGAGAACCTCGCAGGTCGTCAGTTGATCGAGGTCGAGCGAGTCGTCGTTGTCGATCGAGCACCACGGCAACTCCGTGAGGTCAAGAACTTGAGCGTCCTTGTCGCTGCCGGTGCCGGTGATCGACGCCAATTGTTGCTGCACGCCGGCTGGAAACTCCGGCTCCAGTCCGCGCTCGGCCATCGCTTCGGTGGCAATGCGGACAAGATCGTTTCGCGATCCATGGCGTGCCGGATTCATAGGTCGCTGAATGATCAGGCGTCGTACTTGAACGACAGGGATACCCTCGCCCGGTAGGCGACGACCTTGCCCCCCTCGATCTTCATGTCGAGCTTGCAGACCTCGGCGACACGCAGATCTCGCAGCGACTTGGCTGCGGTTTCGACGGCGTTTTTCGCTGCGTCCTCCCAGGAATCCGGGCTCGTCCCGATGATCTCCGTGACACGGTAAACGCCGGATTCAACTTTTTTCTTGGCCATGTGTCTTGCTCCTGCTGGTTGAGAGGCGGAGGTTCGGTTCCTCCTGCCTCGGGAAAGTCTTCACAACCGCGTCGTCGTATCGCGACCGCGCCAGTCTCCTGGCAAGCTCTGTGCTCCGAATGGAGCTTCGCTTTCATGCCCACACGTGCGCAACGCTGGTTCGAGACGGCATCTCACACCTTGCTGAATCGTGCATCGAGCAGTCGATGCTCGATTTCGGAAAGGCCGAGTGCCGTGAGATCGCTGTCGAGTGCGTGCTGCACGCGCTTGTTGACTGCGTCACTCAGTTGGGCCTTGAGCTCGCCCAGGAACGGGCTCGAGGCGAAAAGCCAGAGCACGCTGAACGCGCCATCGGCCAAGCCCGCATCCAATCGGTGTGCGATTTCGCGCGCGAACCGCTGGTGCTCTTTGCGGCGCACGTCGCTGCGTGGCTCGTATCGGTTACCCCCGCTGCTGTTGTCGGTGGCTTCGTGGCCGGGTCGGTCATCCGACAACTGACTGGCCTTGAGCCGACTTTCCGGGTGCTCCATGGTCTCAAGTGGAATCAACGGGTCGGCCGCGGAATCGCGGCTGAGCAGGCGCGCGTGCGACGCGTTGGCCAAGAGAATCCATTCATGTTTCATCGTTAGGCTCCGAGGTGATTCATAAGACCTGTCGACGTCCGCAACCTCGTGCGCAACGCCTGCGGCTCAACCCACGCGCAGTTCGTTGATGACGACGTGCACTCCCGGAGCAGACCAAGCCACGACTTGCGCCGCATCACGCTCCTGCCACGAATGGACGGTGCCGGTCAGCTTCACCGTCGTGCCCTCGACATCGACCTGAATGTGCTTCGCTTCTCGGAACGCCTGGCGTGTCAGCGCCTCCTCGATCCTGCGTGACAGGTTGGCGACTTTGGGCCTGGCGCGCAACGAGACTTCGTTGCTGATGCCGATCACGCCCATCAGCGGGCGAATCGCCTTCTCCGCGCTGTGCCGCTGGTGGTCCCATTCGACTTCACCTTGCATCGTGACCCAGCCATGATCGACGGTCAGCCGGATTCTCCCCTGCGGCACCAGCGTGTTCCACTGCAAAGCGTTCTCGGCAACGGCCGCGATCTCCGTATCGCTGCGCTCGTGGTCGGGCGCGAGCTTCACATCGAGTTCGAGCGCAATTGCCTTCACCCCGGCCACACGCCGAAGCGCACGCGCGGCGGCGTGCTTGTCGGCGAAGGTATCAAGATGGCCGCTCAGCGCCACCACGCCATCCTTTACCGCCACGCCGATGGCCGTGGATTTGACCGCTGGATCCCAGGCCAGTTCGGCCGTCACGTCTCTTTTCAGATCGGCATCTGTCTTCATGGTGACAATCCTCCTGTGCCGGTTAGATGGAAGTGACTCTCAAGAAACTCGGAAGGTCGGTTGGTGAGCCACGATCAAATTTAGGTGTCTGTGCACTGCGGGCCTTGATGTGGATCACGGAACGTTGACATTGATTGCGCACCCCCCGCCCGCCCCCCGGAGAGCGCAAGGCTTTCAGGCGACTGTGTCGCTGCGTCGCGTCGCGCGAGAGACCTGCCTGCAAGATCATTCGCGGGCGAAGGGATTGGCGAATCGCGTGATTCCGTTGCGAGAAGAGATCGGATTGATGCGCGTCAAGCACGAGCACTTGCTGACGTTTCAAGATCGATAGCGGATTGCCAATCAACCAGCGCCCAACCAGAGTGACCGACCATGGACCTCGCCACACAAACGCATTTGACGAATCTGCGGGATTCGCTGACTTTCCGCTTGATTGAATTGCGCGCGGAAGTGCACGCTGCCGAGCAGGCTCAGCGCGAACTGACCGACTCTTCGACGCACGAGGTGACGGACCGCAAGGACGAGGCGGCGCAGCAGTCGATTTCAGATGTCAACAGCAGGCAAGAACAGCGTGACCTCGACGAGATGGCCGAGGTGGAAGCAGCTTTGCATCGTCTCGACAACGGCACTTACGGCGACTGTTCGGATTGCGGCGAACCTATCCCCCTGCAGCGCTTGCAGGTGCAGCCCGCGACTCAGCGTTGTGCGCCGTGCCAAGCTACCTTCGAACATGTCCGGGACCGCTCAAGCCTTCGCCGCGTTTCACCGTGAATCCCAACGCGCTCATTGCTCGCAGCATCGTCTTCGTCGGCAGTTTTATGTTGCTGGCCGGCTGCGGCAGCTTGCTACCGCGCGGCAACAGCGAACAGCCCTCCGGTTTCGATACGTTCGAGGCCGCCGCGCAAGCCTTCGACAAAGTCGTTGCTTACGGCACGACGGTCGAGCAGTTGAAGACGCTCGGATTCGACTTGCAATCGAGCCCGAACTTGACCTTGATTTCGTATCCGCAATTGACCGGTCGATTGGCCCCGGATCGTGGCGTTCCCTTCGATGCGATCGATCCGGGTATTCGTGATTGCATCGTGGCGCGTCTGGCTTGTCGGGTTTACGAATTCCACCTGGCCCGCGAAACGTCACGCCGCGAGGGCAGCTTCATGCTCGACTTTCTGAACTTTCGTCGCGAAACGCGAGTGACCGGTTGGCGTTTCGAAGGGCTGCTCGCCGTGCGCGACGGCGTCGTCTTGTTTCGCAGTCACGGGGGCGAGGCACGTACTGATCGAACGGATCGGCGAGTCAACCCGTTGGGCCCGCTGCAGGGAGCGGGTGAGGGGGCTGGCGGGTTGCTGGTGCGTTGAAGGCAAACTGGTGCGGGAAGACCGTTTCAGTCGGAGCAAGACAGCAGCCAGGCGACGCCGATCCACGCCAACGTGATGAGGTGCTCGCGTCAGGTCAACCAAGCCCGCGCAATCCAAGCGCCGGCGAGTCCCGACGCCAGGGCTGTCCCCACGCGTACGCCGCTTGCCAGACCACCCGATACCAGCGCGACCACGAGGCGCGTGCCGCTGTTGGCGGTGATGGCCAGCAGCACGGCCACGATCAGGTCGCTGCGTGGCAACTGCCCGCCGTCGAACATCGCGGCAAGCGAAACGACCGGCGCATGCGCATCGGCGAGACCGGCTAGCGCCACACTCAACATCAGGCCGGTCTGCCCGAACCAGCGCCGTGCGTAGCTCACCGCCAGTGTGATCAAGAAGAGCATCGATGCCAGCGCGACCGCCTCGCGAACGCGGATGACGTCGGTTCGCCCGAGAGGCGATCCCGTGTCTCTCACCGAATCCGTGGGCGCCCAAGCCAGCAACCCGGCGCAGGCCGACACCGTGCACCCCAGGCCAGCGCCTGCGACCGGTAGCAGCGCCAGCGCGGCATCGATGGACAAGGCACCTGCCATCAGAATCACCAACACCCACGTTGCCGCAGTCGACCAAGCGGCCGCAGTGGCCAGCAACGCAACACGCTCGGGCTGCTTGCGCGCCTGACGGCCCAGTGAGGCAATGGCGGCGGTGCTTGATGCAAAGCCCGCGATGAAGCCTGCTGCCACCAGCCCGCGGCGCAGTCCCAACGACCGCACCGCCACGTGGCCGAGCGCCTGCAGGGTCAGTATCAGTACTGCGATCGCTGCCAAGGGTCTGGGGTTGATTTCGCCCAACCATGCCAGCGGACGGTTGGGAATCAACGGCAGCACGATCAACGCCGCAGAACAGAGCAGCAGCCCGTCATGCAACTCCTGCTCGGTGAGCACCTGGGTGGCGAACCGGTGCAATCGAGTGCGGGTGTTCAGCAGCAGCGCCAACGTCACTCCGCAGGCGCTGCCGAGCAGAGGTTGGGTGGCAACGAGCGCACCCACCAAGTAGGTGACGAACAGCGCCAGTTCGGTTGTCAACCCTGGATCGTCCGAGCGGCTCTTGAAATGCGAGATCGCCGCGAGCAAGGCGACAAATGCGCCGCCGACGACCACCAGTCCCGGCGCGGGCAGCAACTGCGCGAACGTACCGCTGACCGCAACGAGCGCGAAGCTGCGGATCCCGGCGGCGCGCCGGTCCGGTCCGGCACCCTTGCGACGTTCGCGCTCCAGGCCGATCAGCAGCCCGATGCCGAGCGCCAGCAAGAGCGCGATTACCTGTGAGGGATCGACCTGCGAAAAGCGCGGCATGGCGTGAGGCGGGCGTACTCAGCGCCGAGCCGTCAATGCGCCATCAACACCGGCAGCGTCATCGCACCGAGCACCGTGCGCGACGCCCCGCCCAGCACCAGCTCGCGGGTCCGATGGTGGCCGTAGCAACCCATCACCAGCAGGTTGGCGCCGACCGCGCTGGCAAACGACAACAAGACTTCGCCAGCGTCGGTCGGCGCTGCGTGATCCCGGTGCAGCGTCGACTCGATGCCGTGGAGGTGGAGGTACTGCACGATGTCGAGATCACCCGCGTGGTGCGGCGCGGCGTTGCCCACAGACTCCAGCACGTGAACGCGGCGCGCGATTCGCAACCAGGGAAGGGCCGCCGTGACGGCGCGGGCGGCCTGCGGCGTCGCGTTCCAGCCGATCAAGACATCCCGATCGGGAGCGCCGAGATCGCCTGCCAGCGGCAGGATCAAAGCGGGCTTGCCGCTGGCCATGACCACCGACTCGACGAAGTTCGCCGGCACGCTGCCGGACAACCGGGCCGACAGATCGTGCTGCCCGAGCACCAGCAAGTCGGCGTACAGCGCATGCCGACAGAATGCTTCGACCGGATCGGCTCCGCTCGACAACCAATGCACGGGACGTGCGCCTTCAGAGAGCGCATCGTCGAACAGAGACGTCGCTCGGTTTATGTCGCCCCGATCCATCTGCTGCAGCAGCGCTGCAGAGTCTTCGAACGAGGGCCGCTGCGTCGGTTCTTCGCGTCGCGAGTCTATGAACATCGCGAACAGAGTTGCGTCGTGGCGAAGTGCGACGTTGCGGGTGAATTCGAGCCTGGCGGCGCTGATGGACGTGGCGTCAAGTTGCAGCAAGATGGAGCGCAGGGTAGTCACGGATGGGTCCATTGAGCGCCAGGTTCAGTGCGCATCGAAGACCGCTTCGCACGACTTGGCGCCCGCTGCGCGGCACTCGTCACGAAAGTCGAGAGCCTTGGCGAGCCGCATCGCGGCTTGGCTGCGCGCGGCGCACAACCGGTCCTGGTCGGGATGTGCGCGATCTGCGCGCCCAGCTCGACCGCAACGCGCCGAAATAGAGCCGCATCGCCACTGTCAGCGGCCTCGCAGAGAAAACCGAACTGGCGGCCTCGCAGTGACGCTGGAAGTGCGCCCGCTGCCGCGGCGCGCTGAAGAGAACGGGCCTGCTCCAGCACGAGAACTGCTTCGCGAGACGCGAGTGCATCGCAGGCCATGGCGTCGCGGCGGTCCGGTAAGGGGTGCATGTTGGTGGTGCGTGCGACACACAACGTCTTCGCAGGCAGAAAGCAGTCTAGGGAGCCGTTTCGCATCGGCCTTGACGCGGGTCAAAGAAGGCTCTTGATGCCAGTGCAGATATGCCTCCGGTCCTGACCGGCGACACGGTGCGAGCTTGCGGTGCATCAAGCCGAACGCCTGGGCTTGGACGTATTGTTCGGTTGTTCGCATACCGGGAGACCTTCATGTTCAAGCATCTGCTGCTTCCCACCGATGGGTCCGAAGCTTCGCAAGCCACCCTTCTCAACGGAGTTCGTTTGGCGAAGGAATTCAGCGCCAGGATCACGGGCATCAGCGTGGTGCCGGAGTTCCACGTTCTGACGTTCAGTGCAGCGATGATCGAGGACACGCGCGACGTGTTCGTCGCCGAAAGCCGGGCTCAGGCGCAGAGGAATCTGGCCATGCTGAGCAAGGCAGCCGACGAGGCTGGCGTGCCCTGCGAAACCGAGGTCGTGCTCAGCGACCACCCCTACGAAGCCATCATTCGCACTTCCGACAGCAGGGGATGCGACCTGATCATGATGGCCTCGCATGGCAGGCGCGGCGTGCAGGCCGTGCTGCTCGGCAGCGAGACGCAGAAGGTGCTGACGCACAGCAAGGTGCCGGTGCTGGTCTACCGATAGCGCTCTCGGCGATGAGCCGAGGACACAAACGGTTCACAGAACGTCACCGAGCGAGACGCGCCGCTGGCAGCGCGTTGTCAATCCATTTTCAGCGTGCGCTCCTGGGGAAGCACCACAAGCCACCCAGGAGTTCAACGTGTCGAACATCGCCAACGCAGCCGCTGCTCCCCAACGGGCACGGGCACGGGCACGAGCAGGTGGTGGGCCTCAAGTTCCGCAGCGACTGGTTGGGCTTTGACGGCATCGCCCCTCGGCAGTATTCGTGCGACGCGATCGCGATGGACACAGGGGAACAGCCGGGCGCTGTCGAGGCTGGCGCGCGACAAGGTCGTTGCGTTCACCGAGAAGGGCCGCCGCGACGTGAACATTCCGGATGCGAAGGCACTCTCGGCCTTGGTGCAGCGCTGCCTCGCACCAACGCCCACTCTTGGTCCATCCCGGCCCCGTCGTCCGTCAGGAACTGTTCGGCGAGTGGGCGGATGTGCTGCTCCTCGGTCGCCATGTGAGTGAATTGGAAGCTCACAGCGCCTTGCCCGAGCGGCATCGCGCGTGGCGCGCATCGACTATTCAGTTGCGTCCGTGCACGATCATCCTTTTGCAGCGCGCCGCGGCCGGTTGCACTCATACCGCCGCCGCCGCTGCCCTCACCGGCTCGTCGCGCGCGACTCGTCCGTCGACGAGTTCGATCACGCGGTCGCAGCGAGCCGCCGAGCGCGGGTCGTGCGTCACCACCAGGAACGAGATTCGCAGCTCGGCATGCATGCGTCGCATCAACGCGAAGACCTCGTCGGACGACGCCTGATCGAGGTTTCCGGTGGGTTCGTCGGCAAGTATCAGCGGCGGTCCCAGCACCAGCGCGCGGGCGATGGCGACGCGCTGCTGCATGCCCTCGGACAACTCGCCGGGGCGCTTGTCCATGGCGTTCGCGAGGCCCACGGCCTGCAGCACCGCGCGGGCCCGTTCGCGTTGCGAGGTTGAGACGCGGCCTTCGCGCATCAGCGCCGGCAGGGTCGCGTTCTCGAGCGCCGTGAACGCCGGCAGCAGATGGTGGAACTGGAACACGAAGCCCAGCGCCGCGCGCCGGCGCAACGTGAGGCCGGCCTCGTCGAGCTGCATTGTCTCGTCGCCCTGAATGCGGTAGCTGCCGGTGGTCGCAGGTTCGAGCAGACCCACGATGTTGAGCAAGGTGCTCTTGCCCGAGCCCGACGGGCCGATCAGCGCGACGAACTCGCCACGACCGACGCTGAACGACACGCCGTGCAGCACTTCGGCCTCGTTCGGCAACCCGGGCACGGTGGGCGCAAGGGCGGCCCACCACGCAAGCGCAACGGCAAGCAGGGCGGCCAGTGCAGTCCATCCGAGGATCGAGCGGCGTGCATGGCCAGCAGGGTCTTGCGTTGGCGCTGTGCGGGCGCCACGCCTGCAACGCCGGTGTCGTCCGGCGTTGTCTGGGTGAGCAACGCTGGAGGCTCCCCGCGCATCAGCCGTCCCTTCTGTCCAGGCGAGGATCAGCCAGCACGGCCAAGTCGCGCAGCGCTGAACGGCGTTTTAGGCACATGCGACAGCTGACCCGACGGGCCGGCGCGCGGCAACGAGCGCGCGAACGGGCTGACCCAACGGCCAATCGACACTGCCGCGAAACCGCTGGCGAGCAGAACGAAGGGCCGCAAGCCGAACTGCAACAGGGCGAAGCACACAGGTCCGAAGTCCGGCCGCTGAAGCGGCTGGACAGAAAGCAGCTGCGCCATCAATGGGGCTCGGTTGAAGGGTGTTGATCACGTCGCGCACATGCGGGGCTCGTAGCATTGATCGATCAATGCTTCGAGCCGAAACCCTGCGACGGACTGATGCACATCAAGCGGCGGGAGTCTTGGCAAGCTTCGATCGAATGTTGACCTGCGTCAAACCGTAGCCGTGGCAATCGGCACACGCTGTGCCGACTGGCCCACGCAGGAGACGCACCATGACGCATGCCAGCGTGACCATCATTCTTCATGAACACCGGGCGCTCTCGGCAATGCTGCGCGCGATCCTGCTGCTGCTCGGCGAGCACCGGCGGCGCGGCACGCTGCCCGAC
>Ga0123336_10001698_pt1 | contig 19930 bp, 13 predicted proteins | sample SSSSmetaG_FD_96466 | JGI IMG/M metagenome (GOLD analysis project Ga0123336, IMG submission 96466) | Glacier valley bacterial and archeal communities from Borup Fiord, Nunavut, Canada, to study Microbial Dark Matter (Phase II) - ​SSSS metaG | ecosystem: Environmental > Aquatic > Freshwater > Ice... | reverse complement strand
TCCAGGGCCAGGCTGCTGCCGCGGGGGCCGCGCAGCAGCTGCGTGAGCTGGGCATTGGTGAGGTGGGCACCGGCCACGCGCTTGCCGCCGAGGCTCAGAATCTGGTCGCCGGCCAGCACGCCGGCCTGCTCGGCCGGGCCGCCGCTGAGCGGAGCCACCACCGTCATGGTGTCGCGAAACAAGTTGAACTCAATGCCCACACCGTCGTAGTCGCTTTGCAGAAAGGCGTCGGTTTTCGCGCGGTCGCGGGCCGGGATGTACACCGAGTGGGGGTCGAGCTTTTCCAGCATCTGCGCCACGGCGTAGTCGGCCAGCGCCTCGGTGTCGACGGAGTCGGCGTAGTCGCGGTCCACGTAACTCAAGATTTCCTTAAAGCGCAGGTAGCCGCGGGCGGTAGCGTCGGGGTTTTCCGACGACGGCCGAAACGGGTTGTTGGCCACCAGCACGCCGCAGCCCACGGCCATCAACAGTAAGAAACCCTGCCGAAACCAACCGCGGCGCGGCTGGGGGGCAGCGGGCTGGCCGGTTTCCGGGGCAGCGGGCTTAGTAGCGGACATGAATAAAGTAAAGGTTGTAACGATATAGAAGTTAATCCTAATTGGATTTCAAAATTATTGAAATTTTCTTAGTCAAGCGGTGAGAACGGCGGCAACTATGGCAATTCCTAAATCAATTCAATAGTTTACTTTTAAAACGCAAATGAACCGCGCGGCTACTGGCATATTGCAATTGCCGGGCGCCTCGGGTGAACGTGCCGGCCACGTCGCAATCTATGACTTTATCCGGAATGACCCGCCTAGTTTTCGTTCAGCCCCGGCAGTTCCCCCGTGAACCCGGACCCGCGCCGCACCAACGCAGCAGCTCCCGACGAAGTGGGGCAACTACGGTGGCCGGTCGGTTCCCAGATTGACGGCCTCTCCCCGGCCGTATCTTTGTCCTGGCAACTTTTGCCGCCGTTGCCTCCCCGCCACCTCACCCCCGGATTGCATGAGCCGCATCCTTGCCATTGACTACGGAAACAAGCGCGTGGGCCTGGCCGTGACCGACCCCCTCTGCCTGATTGCCTCGCCGCTCGAAACCATCCACAGCCAGGACCTGGTGAAGTACGTGCTCGACTTCCACCGGCGCGAGCCCTTGCGCGCCGTGGTGGTGGGCATGCCGCGCACCCTGCTCAACGAGCCCACCGACGTGACCAGCGCCGTGGTGGGCCTGCTGCGCCGCCTGCGCCGGGAGCTGCCCGAACTGCCCATTCACGAGCTCGATGAGCGGTTCACGTCGCGCATGGCCCACGCCACCATGCTGGCCGGGGGCCTCGGCCAGAAAGCCCGGCGGGACAAGGCCACCGTCGACCGCATCAGCGCCGCCATCATCCTGCAATCCTTCCTCGAATCGCCGCTGATGCGGGAAGTTTAACTTAATGGTTGGCGGTTAGTGATGAATGGTTAATCCTTGAAAGTGCTAATCATTAATCCTTGACCACTAATTATTAACCATTATTAAAAAGATGATTTATTCCATCGTCGCCATCGGCGACCCGGTGCTGAAAACCAAGGCCAAAAACCTGGCCCCCGCCCTGCCCGCGGCCGAGCTGCAAACACTCATCGCCGACATGTTCGAAACCATGTACTACGCCCACGGCGTGGGCCTGGCCGCGCCCCAAATTGGCAAGGGCGTGCGCCTGTTTGTGATGGACTCGGGCCCGATGGTGGAGGTGGACGAGGAAGACCGCGAAGCGGGCGAGGAGCTGGAGCCGCCCGTGAAGCGCGCCTTCATCAACCCCGTGATGGTGAGCGAAACCGGCGAGGAATGGGGCTACGAAGAGGGCTGCCTGAGCATTCCCGGGGTGCGCGAGCTGGTGACCCGCCCCGCCGACATCGTGCTGCGCTACGAGGACGAAAGCCGCCAGGTGCACGAGGAAGCCTTTTCGGGCATGACCGCCCGCATTATCCAGCACGAGTACGACCACCTGGAAGGCGTGCTGTTCACCGACAAGCTTTCGGCGTTTAAAAAGCAGTTGCTCAAGGGCAAGCTGGCCCGCATCAGCAAGGGCGACGTGAAGCACGAGTACCGGATGCGCTTTGCCGGCGAAGGCAAGCGGCGGTAGGGCGGCACGGCCGGAATTGGGATAACGCGGGTGTGCAACTTGATTTTGCCTGCAACGCCCGTATCTTTTCCCCGTGAAAAAATACGGACTATTGCTGCTGGTTTGTGCATCGTTGCTTCTGGTGTCCCGGCGTGCCCACGCCTGGGGCTTTTTTGGCCACCGCCTGCTGAACCGGCTGGCGGTGTACACGCTGCCGCCGGGCATGATAGGCTTTTACAAAGCCAACATTGAGTACCTGACGGTGAACGCCACCCGGCCCGACTCGCGGCGCATGGTGGTGGCCGGCGAAGCCCCCAAGCACTTCCTCGACGTGGACCGCTACGGCGACAGCGCCGCCTACAAGCTGCCCCGCAAATATGCCGACGCCGTGGCCCGCTACGGCGAAGACTCGCTGCTGCGCCACGGCATTGTACCCTGGAACGTAGTGAGCATGAAAAACCAGCTCACGGCCGCGTTCAAGGCCCAGGACACCGACCGGATTTTGCGCCTCTCGGGCGACCTGGGCCACTACATCGCCGACGCCTGCGTGCCGCTGCACACCACCCGCAACTACAACGGCCAGCTCACCGGGCAGCGCGGCATCCACGGCCTGTGGGAGTCGCGGCTACCGGAGCTGCTGAGCGCCGACTATGACCTGTTCAGCGGCAAGGCCGAGTACCTGCCCAGCCCCACCGACGCCATTTGGGCGGCCGTGATTCGCTCGCACGCCGCCGTCGATTCGGTGCTGCGGTTCGAGAAAGCGCTGAGCCGGGAATTTTCCGACGACCGCAAGTTCGGCTACGAGCAGCGGGGCAGCAAAACCATCCGCACGTATTCGCGCGAGTTCAGCGCGGCCTACCACGCCCGGCTGAACGGGCAGGTGGAGCACCAGATGCGCTACGCCGCCGCCCTCATCGGCGACTTCTGGTTTACCTGCTGGGTGGATGCGGGCTCGCCCGACCTGCGCCAGCTGCAGTACGCACCTTCGGAAAAAGAGCAGGAACGCCTCGCCCGCGAAGCCAAGGAAACCGCCACCGCGCCCCTCGTCGGCGCGCCGGGGCACGACGAGTAATGCGGCGCTTGATTAAGAATAGAGGAATGAGGAATGAGGAATTTTGGGCCCTACGGCCAATTCCTCAATCCTCGCCAAGGGGCTGCGTCAGGTGGAGCTGGTCCAAATCAACGACGGCGATGCCGTCTTCTCCCACTTCGTAGGCCCGCACGAAGCGGCGGTGCCACTCAATTTCGTCGTGGGTGTAGGAATTGCGGGCGTGCACGTCCTGGGCGAAGGTGTCGTCATAGCCCTTGAGCTGGATGATGACCTCCACGTCGAGCCGCGCGTAGTCGGCTCGGCCGAGGGCGTGCAGGGGGCTTTCGGGCGTGATGTCGTGCACCACCGTCCAGCTCAGCGGAAAAAAACTGATGGAGTCCCGCTCCAAGGGCAGAAAGGAATAGTCTTGGTTGCTGGTGGCGGGGTCCACGGTTTTGAGCAACACCCGGGCCTGCAGGTCGATGAGGATGTTGCGGCGCTGGTTGGCGATGCGGAACTGCAGGCAGGGCGTGCCGTCGGCGCGGCGGCTGACGATGGCCGTGCGGCTGAAGTGGATGCGCGCCGTGGGCCGCGAAAACCGCCCGTAGAGCAAGCCCGTGGCCAACGCAAACGTGAGCACGCCCACCAACGCCTCCAGGCTCGACACGAAGCCGGCGCCGGTGCTGCCCGGGTACACGTGGCCGTAGTCCACCGAGGTGAAGGTTTGGATGGAGAAAAACAGCGAAGTCAGGAACCGCGGGGCCCAGCCCCGCCCGGCCGTGATGCCCGCCAGCCCGTCGGCCCCCAAGGCCAGGTAAGCCAGCGCAAATACGGCGTTCAGCAACGCAAAAAAAGCGACAACTACGCCAATAAACGGCCACCACTCCATGGTGATGAGCCACTGGTAGGGGTCGCGCCGGTGGGGGCCGCCGCGCCGCCGCACGTTGAAAGAGCCGTCGTGGTTGATGGCCCGCTTGGTGCGGCGCGAGAATTTTTCGCCAATGCCGGGGTCGAGGGTGGCCATGCGGTGGAGTGGTGGGCTGGTGAAGCGGTAAGCTGGTGAAGCAGCAACAGAACAAAAGAACGTCATGCTCATCCGGCGTCCGCTTGATTTTCTCAAATTACCAAGCCGCTTCGTTCTTTTATTCCGCCACTGCCCCGCTTCCTCACGAAAGGCCTTTACTCCCTCCCGCTCCTCACCATTTCCAACCTGTTCATAACGTTTGCCTGGTACGGGCACCTGCATCTATTCAAAAATTGGCTTGTTTTGCCTAATTGGGCCTACCTGGCGTCATCCTGGTGAGTTGGGGGCTGGCGCTGTTCGAGTACCTTTTCCGGGTACCGGCCAACCGGCTGGGGTTTGCCGAGAATGGCGGGTCGTTCAGCCTCTTTCAACTCAAGGTTATCCAGGAAGTCACCACACGCACGGTGTTCGCGCTATGCGCGGTGTTCGTGTTTAAAACCGACAAGTTGGGCTGCAACCACGTAGCTGGCTTCGGGCTGCTGGTGGCGGCGGTGTTCGTTGTTTTTAAGAAATGGTGACCAAGCCCGGCAGTTGATGGAATTTTGACAATCTTGCTGCCTCATTTCATTTTTCAACTTTCTTCCGCATGGAACAACCTTACAATCCTACCCCCGGCCAGCCCTTCGGCGGAATGCCGCCCGCGGGCCTACCGCCCAAAAACTGGCTGGTCGAGTCCATCCTCGTCACCATCTTTTGCTGCCTGCCGTTCGGCATCGTCGGCATCGTCAACGCCGCGGCAGTGAACACCAAAGTGGCGGCCCGCGACTACGCCGGCGCCCAGGAGTCTTCGCAGGCCGCCGGGAAGTGGACCAAAATCGGCTTTTTCTGCGGGCTGGGCGGCGTGGTTATCTACGGCGTGATGATGATGCTGGGCTTCGGCGCCGCCATGATGCAGGGCATGCGTGGCACCCATTAGCAGCCGGGGGCTGGCTGCGGTGTTGCTGGGCGGGCTGGGGCTGGCGGCGGTGTATTTCGCCTTCGACCCCGCCCAGCACCCGTTTCCGCCCTGCCCGTTCCGGTGGCTCACCGGCTTGTATTGCCCGGGGTGCGGCTCGCAGCGGGCGCTGCACGCCTTACTGCACGGCCGGGTGGCCCAGGCCGCGGGTCTGAACCTGTTGGCCGTGCTGTGCGTGCCAGTGCTGGCCGTGGGCGCCGCCGATGGCGTCCGGGCCGGGCTCACGGGCCGGGCCCAACGGGCCGCGCTGCTTTACCGGCCGTGGCTCGCGTGGCTGGTGGCGGGCAGCACGGTGGCCTTCGCCGTGCTGCGCAACGTGCCCGGGCCGCTGGGTAGCTGGCTGGCGCCGTAGGAGGTTTTTTAGAACAGTTTTCAAGTTCGTGTACGCGGGCTTGAGAGCTGTTATTTTCACCAAAGCCCCGGCACGAAGCTTTGCCTTCGGTCGGGGCTTTGTTTAGGTAGGTGCAGCCAGGTGGTGCCCGGCGCAAGGCGGCGTTTCGCGCCCATCCGCCCGGGCTACTCCGCTTTCACCACCCTCAGTACTTCGGTGCGGCTTTCCTGCGTAAAATGCAGGTGCAGCACGTAAAGCCCGGCCGGCAAGCCGGCCGTGGGCAGCACCACTTGCTGCGGGCCCGTGCCCAGCGGCTGCGCGGGCCGGCGCAGCACCACCCGGCCCAGAGCGTCGCGCAGCTCGGCGGCCACGGGCTGGGGGCGGCTCAGGCTGAGGTGCACGGTTAGCTCCGGGCCGAAGGGGTTGGGCGCGGCCGTGGTGGTGGCGGCCGCCCGGCCGGGGCGCGTGGGCAGCAGCTGCACGAAGGTGGGCAGTTGGCCCCAGGTCTCGGTCCCTTTGCGGTAGCCCAGCAGCACGGTGGTCTCCGAAGTGAAGCTGAAAGATTCCACCCGCGTCTGGCCCAGGCCGGGCGCCGTCCAGACGTGGTAGCCAAAATCGAGGGCGCTGGCATCCTGCAGGGTGGTCGTATCGGCCACGGCTCCGCAGCGCAGATGCTGCGCCTGCTGCTGCACGGGCCGCCCGTTGTAGTCGGCCGTGCGCCAGGCCGGCAGGTGCACCAGGCCCGTCGTTGCGGCCGTTGGGGTGGTTTCCCAAAAACTGGTGGGCTGGCCGAAGCGCCCCGCCGTACGCACCACGCGCAGGGTTTGCACCGCGGGGGCACTCAGGGAGGGGCCGCCCCCGAGACAGGCGCGGGCGAACGACAGGGAGCGGGTGCGCAGCTGGTAGCGCAGCGTGTCGCCGTTGGCGCTCAGCGCGCGGCTCAGGACGCTGTCGCGGGTCCACAGCTCCACCGCGGACGCGCACGGCCCCGCCAAGCCAATGGTCGTGGTTTTGCGCAGAAACACGTCGCCCGGCTGAAAATCGTACACCACGAACGCCCCGAACCGGGCCGGGCCCAGCCCGCGCCCGGGCAAAGCCGTGAGGGCGAGCGCGGCCGCCGGCAGCCGCGGATTGAGGTAGCGGCCCAGCGCCGGCCCGCTCACCCAGCCGTAGGTTTTGCTGAGCGTGAGCACCGCCCCGTCCGCCAGCGCGATGACGGCCAGCGAGTCGGCCTGCCCCAGCACCGTGCCCAGCGTGCGCGCCGTGACGCGGGCCGTGAGGCCGCCCACCGTGGCCGCCCAGGGCTGCCCCAGCGCTTGCCGGGGCCGCAGCGTGAAGGTGGCGCCGCTGGCGGCGGCCAGCACGTATTCGGCGCCCGGCCGCACCCGCAACGACGCGCCAAACAGGTTGTCGGGCCGCTGCACGTAGCGCCCGCAGCTGCTTTGCGCCGGCCCGGGGCGGCCCCGGCTGGTGCGCTGGTCGAAGAAAAAGAGCGAGTCGGCGCCTTGGGGCCGGCCGGCGTTTAGCCGCAGCAGGTGCGTAGTGTCGCCGGGAGTAGTCGTCTCGGTCAGCTGGTAGGTGAGCGCCGGGCAGAACGGGCGGTAGTTCTGAGCCGTGGCGGCCGTGGCCAGCAGCAGGGCCAGCAGCAGGCAGTACACTTTATTCATGACGGGGCGGGGCGAAAGGCAGGGTGGGCGAACGGCCAAGGGCGTTTGCTGCTCTAATGTATCCCAAACAATCTATCTTTCAGGCTGCCACCGGGGCCGCACCAGCCGCCGGGCGCAACAACCCGGCCCGTAGCCGCGGCGTACCAGCGGGGCCGGGCCCGTTCCGCTTTCTTTTCTGCAACCAATGACCCACTTTTTCCCGCGTTTCCTGCTGGCCCTCCTGCTAGCCAGCTCCTTCTTTTCGGCCAATGCCCAGCAGGTCGGGCTGGTGCTCAGCGGCGGCGGGGCCAAGGGTCTGGCGCACGTGGGCGTGCTTCGGCAGCTCGAAAAAAACCACATTCCCATCGACTACATCGTGGGCACCAGCATGGGCGCCGTGATTGGCGGCATGTACGCGGCCGGCTACTCGCCCGATGAGATTGAGCAAATCGTGCTCAGCCCGGAGTTTCAAAACTGGACTTCGGGCAAGCCGCTGGAAAACAAAACGTTCAATTTCCTCACGGCCGAGCCCTCGCCCTCGGCCCTGCGCCTGGGCATTGCCATCGATTCCTCGCTGCAGGCCCGGGTGAGCACCAACCTGGTGAACGACCTGAACCTGAACCTGGCCCTGGCCCGGCTGCTGGCCCCGGCGTCGGCCAGTGCGCAGTACGACTTCGACAAGCTGTTTGTGCCGTTCCGCTGCATGGCGTCGGAGGTGTTTACGCGCCAGGTGGTGGAGCAGAAGAAAGGGTCGCTGTCCGACGCCATCCGCAACTCCATGTCGTTTCCGCTGGCCTTCCGGCCCATCCGCAACCTCGACGGCAAGTACTACTACGACGGGGCGGTGTACGACAACTTCCCGACCAACACCATGAAAAAAGACTTCGCCCCGGACGTCATCATCGGGGTGAACGTGGGCGACGTGGCCATGAAAAAATACCCCAAAAACGACGACGCCCTGCTGGGCAGCACCGTGGCGTTTCTGGGCACCAGCGTGGCCGACACGCTGAGCGTGGGCAAAAACGGCATTTACATTCAGCCCAGTCTGGAGGGGTTGGGCGTGGGCGACTTCGACCGGGTGAAGGACTTCATTGCCAAAGGCGACACGGCCGCCCGCCGCAGCATGGACCTGATTAAGCAGCGCATCGGCCGGCGCGTCGATTCGGTGACGCTGCAAACGCGGCGGCTGGCGTTTCAGGGGCTGGCCCCCAAGCCGCGTTTCGTGGAGGTGCGCGTGAACGGCTTGCGGGACGACCAGAACGCCTACGCGGCGCGGTTTTTCCGGCGCTCGGGCCGCGAGTACTCGCTCGACGACCTGGAGGAGGGCTACTACCGCCTCTCGTCGGACGACTACTTCAAGAACATCTACCCGCGCATCCGCTACGACGAAAAGCAGAAGGGCTACGTGTTCAGCGTGGACGCACAGCGCAACAACAACGTGGCCGTGGAGGTCGGCTTCGTGCTCAGCAACCGGCCTATCGACAACCTGTACCTGGGGGTGGAGTACCGCTACCTGCGCCGCCTGCTGTACACGGCGGCGGCCAGCGTGAGCCTGGGGCGCTTTTATAATTCGGCGCAGGGCTCGTTCCGCATCAACGTGCCCGGGCAGGTGCCGTTTTACGTGGAGCCCACCCTGACCTACAACCAGTGGAACTACCAGAACACCGGCGGCTTGCTGGGGCGCGACGTGCTGAGCACCCAGGTGCGGCAACAGGACACCAAAGTGGGCGCCCAGTTTGGCGTGAGCCCCAACTACCGCAGCCGCGTGGTGCTCGACGCGGGCGCTTTCACCACCCGCGACAACTACACCAATTCGGCGCTGATTAACAGCGCCGACGTGCTCGACAAAACCGTGTTCAGCGGCGGCACGGCGGCCCTGCAGTTCACGCGCAACACTTTGAACCGCAAGCAGTACGCCACGGCGGGCCTGCGCGTGGTAGCCACGGCGCGGGTCGTCACGGGGTCGGCCACGTACTCGCCCGGCTCCACGTCGGTGATTGCGCCCAACTCGCAGCACCACCAGTGGGTGCAGTTGCGGGCCACGGCCGAAAAGTATTTCAAGCTGAAGAAAGAGCGGCACGCCTGGGGCTATTTTGCCGAGCTCACGGCCAGCGGCCAGGGCACGTTCTCGAATTACCGCTCGTCGCAGACCACGGCCCCGGTGTTTGCGCCGCTGCCCGATTCCCGCACGCTGTTTCTGGACGCCTACCGCTCGGCGCGCTACGTGGCGGCCGGCCTGCGCTACACCCGGCCCGTGCTGGGCAAGCTGGAGTGGCGCTCGGAAGTGTACGTGCACGTGAACGCCCAGCCCCTGGTGCAAAACGACCTGCAGGAAGCCGTGCGCAAAGAGGGCGTGGACCGCCCGCGCCTGACGGTGAGCACCGGCCTCATTTTTCAGACCCCGGTGGGCCCGCTGGCCGTGCACGCCCGCTACTACGACGACGCCGCCGAGCGGTTTGGCATCTACGGCCACCTCGGGTTCATCCTCTTCCGCAGCCGCGCGTTGGAATAAGCGGCGGGCTGTTCGCTCGATTACCTCAGGCCTCAAAAAGCGCCGCTACGGCCGCGGGCGCTTCCAGTGGCAGCAGGTGGCCGGCACCGGGCAGCACCACGCAGGGCGTTTCGGGCGGGAGGTGGGGCAGCGTGAGGCGGCGTTGCGCGGCGGGCGTAATGGCGCGGTCGTGCTGGCCCACCAGCAAGTGGCAGGGCACGGCAATGCGGGGCAGCAGGCCCGCAATGTTTTCGCGGGAGCCGCGGGTGAGCCAGGCATCCCAGGCCGGGCGGGAACTGCTCAGGTTATCGGCCACCACGGCCTGGGCCTGGGCAGCCGGCAAGCGGCGGCGGGTGATTTTACGCAGGGTCTTTTCGGCAGCGGCCGGGTCTCCGAAGGCCGCCAGGGCCGCCGCCCGGTCGGCGGCCGACATGGGCTCGCCGGCGGGCGGCGAGGGCGATAGCAACACCAGCCGGCGCAGGCCCGCCCGCCGGCGGGCGGCCAGCAGCAGCGCTATTTTGCCTCCCATGCTGTGGCCCAACAGGGCAAATTCGTGCACGTTCTGCTCTTCAAGGTACGCCGCCACCCAGTCGGCGTAGGCGCCCACCGAGTAGTCGAATCCCGCCGGGGCCGGCTGGCGGCCGAAGCCGGGCAAGTCGGGGCTCAGCAGCGTGGCACCCGGGGGCAGCAAGGGGCGCAGGGCGTTGAACTCGCGGCCGGAGCCGGCCCAGTAGTGCAGGGCAAGAATGGTGTGGGGCATAAACGGGCAGCGTATCAGAGCTCTACGGTGAGGAAGGCCGCGGGGCTGAAGGTGGCGGGGTTAGCGGCCATTTCAGCCCCATCAGGCACATTTATTCGTTGGAAAATCAATCCGCTGCCCGCCCCGGGCCGTAGGTCTCAGCCTGTGATTGAAGCCGTTACAGAGCGATGCCCGATTTATTTATCACCCCTTAACCCACCCCGCTATCCGGTACCCATTACTGTTTCCATCCTTTTACTAATTCCGGCAGCCCGGGCCCCGCCATTGCCCGGCGGCCGGGCTGTTTCCTTCCTTTCCCGCTATGATTTCAACTCCGGCGTTGCCCCCGGCAACGAACGAAGCACTCCTCGTGCAGCGCCTGCTGGCCCGCGACGAGCAGGCCCTGCGCGCCCTCTACGAGCAGTACGCCGGCAGCCTGCTGGCCGTGATTCGGCGCTTGGTGCGCGACGAGCCGCTGGCTCAGGACGTGCTCCAGGAAGGCCTGCTGAAGGTGTGGGGCAGCATTGCCAGCTACGACCCCACCCGCGGCCGCCTGTTCACTTGGATGGTGCGCGTGTGCTGCAACCAAGCCATCGACGCCATGCGCAGCCCGCGGCTGCGCTTCCACCGCGGCGCAGCCTCGCTGGATGTGGGCGGGGCCCAGCGGGCGCAGGCTGCCCCCACGTTCAACCCCGAGCACATCGGCCTGCGCGAACTCACGTTGCGCCTCAAGCCCCGGCAGCGCGAAGTCATCGACCTGCTCTACTTCGGCGGCTGCACCCAGGCCGAAACCGCCGAAGAGTTGGGCATTCCGGTGGCTACGGTGAAAACCCGTGCCCGGGCGGCGTTGCTGGTCCTGGCAAACCTGGCGAGGTGATGAAGTAAAACCCCGTCAGCGCCTCGTCAGTGGGGGCATTCCTCGCGGGTCAGGCTCTCGTTGATGACGATGGCGGCCTGGTTGCCCTCGGCCGCCGCCAGCAGGGCCTGCTGGCTGCCGGGGGTGGTGTCGCCGGCCGCGTACAGGCCCGGCACGGAAGTTTGCAGGTGCGAGTCGACCCACACGGCGGCTTTGCTGGTGAGGCGGGCGCCCACCTCGGCCGCCAGCGGCGTGCGCTGGTGCTGCGGGGCGTGCAGAAACAGGGCGGCCCGCTCCAGTCGGTCGCCGTTGGCAAATTCAATGCAGTGCAAGTCGCGGCCCGGCGTGCCGATGAGGCACCGCACGGGTTCTTCGCACACGGCGATTTTTTCGCGGCGCAGGCGGCGCCGGGCGTTGGGCGTGAGGTGGCCGGGGCCGTCGGTTACCACCACCACGTCGCGGCTCCAGCGGCTCACCAGCAAGGCCAGCCCGGTCACGGTGCGGCCCTGCCCGTACACGGCCAAGGGCTGGCCGCGCACCTCCCAGCCGTGACAGTAGGGGCAGTGCAACACCCCGCGGCCCCACAGTTCGCGGAAACCCGGCAGCGCGGGCAGCACGTCGCTCACGCCGGTGGCCAGCAGCACGCGCCGGGCCGTGAGGGTGGTGGGGGCGTCGTCGGCGGTGCCGTGGCCGGTGGCGCAGAAGTCCCGCCCCTGCCGCACCAGCGCGTCGATGTGCAGGCACTGCACTTCCACGGTGTCGTAGGGGCGCAGTTGCTCGTGGCCCAAGCGCAGCAGTTCGGCGGGGCAGATGCCGTCGCGCGTGAGAGAGCCGTGCACGCCGGGCGAAGCCTCGTTGCGCGGCGGGCCCCCGTCGGCCACCAGCACCCGGCGCATGCAGCGGCCCAACGTGAGGGCCGCCGAAAGCCCGGCGCTGCCCGCGCCAATAATCAGAACATCGTAGTGCGTAGCCAAAGCGGGTAGTCGGTGGGGGGACTGAATGAGTGTTAATGGACGGAGCGCAAGCCGAGAAGAATCCCGGGTATTAACCCGAACCCAGCCGATGGGGTTGTGCCGAAGCGTTGCGGCCAATGAAAAAAGCTCTTTCCCGCGTGGGAAAGAGCTTTTTTCGTTTGTCACCGGCAAGCCGAAAGCAGCCTTACTCTTTGGTGAGGCGCTTGGTGAAATTCACTGCCTGCCCGCCGTTCTGGCCATGCACCAGCACCACGTAAGTGCCGCTGGCGATGGTGCTCAGGTCGAGCGTGTGGACGAGGCCGGCGTCCAGCGTAGCCCCCAGCACCACCCGGCCGGTGGCGTCAAGCACGCTCACTTGGTAAGCTCCGGCCGGCAGCTGGCCCAGGTCGAGTTGGGTAGCGGCCGTGGCCGGGTTGGGATACAGGCCAATGGCCGGCACCAGCTTGCTGAAGGTGACCGTGCGCACCAGCGAGTAGCTGGCGGTGCCGTCGGCGTCCACTTGGTGCAGGCGGTAGTAGAGCGCGCCGCCCACTTTAGCGCCGATGCCGGCGTCGGTCAGGGCGTAGTCGATAGGGGCGGTGGAGTTACCCTGGCCCTTTACCTGGCCAATTTTCACGAAGTCCGTGCCATTGAGGCTGCGCTCCACATCAAAATGGTCGTTGTTCTTCTCCGAAGCCGTGCGCCAAGCCAGTTGGGCATCGAGACCCACCGCTTTGGCGGTGAAGGCCGTCAGCTCCACCGGCAGCGGGCCGCTGCCCACCGTGATGATGCCCGAGAACTCCGAGGTGCCCACGCCGGGCAGGGTAGCCGTGGCGCTGAGGACGGACACGCCGGCGGTGAGCGTTGCGGGCAACGAAGACAGCGGGATAACGAAGGTAAAGTGGTTCGTGTTGTCGGTGCCTTGGTTGATGCCGTTGATGAGGCCCGAGTAGGGACCCGATTGAGCGTTGATGTCGCCGGCGCTGCCCTCGGTGGCCGTGGTCAGGTAAGTGCCGCCCTCGCCGAAGCTGGACGCGTCGGCCGTTTGGCCGGTGACCAGGTTCACCCCAAAGAATTCAATGGTGGCCCCGGGGCGGGCATATCCGCGAATTTCCAGGTTCGAGCCGTTGATACGGGCCTGGGCAATAACCGGAAAGTTGAGCAGGCCGTTGCCGCCCAAGGCCGACGAACCGTTGGTACCGCCGTCGATGTCGCCGGTGTCGTTCAGGGTCACGGTGCCCGCGGTTTCGCTGTCGCCGGTGTTCAACAGGTCGATGCCGAGCAGGCCGTTAGCCGTAATCGAGTTGCGGCTGACGAAGGTGGTGCCCTCCACGTTGGTCGCATTGGTACCGGGGCGTATCAGTACCCCATTGCCGGTGCTGCCAGTGATGCTGTTCAAGCTAATGGTGTTGCCTTGGCCGAACGCGCGCACCCCGGAAGTTTCGGTCCCACCGGCCCCGTTACCGCTGATAGTGTTGCCCGTGACGAGGCCGGCTCCGGCGCTGCCAGCGAAGTCCACGCCCGAACCGCGGTTGCCGATGAGCAAGCTGTTTTGCACTGTGCCGCCCGCCACGCCCAGGTGCACCCCGTCGGCGGTGGCGTTGAGCAGGGCGTTGCTGCGGATTTCATTGCCCGTGATGAGCACGCTGTTGCCCGTGCCATTGGCCAGGTTCTCCACTCCGCTGGCGCCGTTGTAGCCGATGAGGTTGTTGCTGATGGTGGCCGACACAACACCGCTGGTGCTGAAATTGGCCAGCAGGATGCCATTGCCGGGGCTGCGGGTCGAGGCCGTGTTCGGGTCCGCGCCGGTGGTTGGGAAGGCGGTAGCCCCCGTGCCAATGACGTTGCCCGTGATGAGCAGACCCGACGTGGCCGTGCCCGTCACGTAGATGTTGGCCCCGTTCAGGTTACCGGTGCCGCTGGCACCGGTGTTGCCAAAGCCCAGCACCGAAAGGCCTCGCACCGTGAGGTTAGAAGCGGCTAAAGTCAGTCCGTAATTCGAGTTGGCCTGACCGGGGGTGCCGACCAGTTGCACTTCCGGACCATTGACCTGGGCCAGAGCCGTGCCTGTGCCCACGCCCACGGTACCGCCCGCGCCCAACGCCACGTTGTTGGAATTGGCCACGTTTAGCGTTTGGGTGGTGCCGTCGAGTACCGTATTGGGGTCGGTAAAGGCGGGCAGGGCACCGTTAGTAGCCGTATTGGGCGTAATGATAGCCACGCCGCCAGTGAGCTGGTTCGTCATCCCGTTGCGCAGGCCACTATGCGCGGCCCCGTCGGGAATCATAAAGAGGCTGGTTTCCACGCCCGCTGCTGGATCGGCACCGCCATTGGAGCTAGCGGTCTGGTCGAGGTTGCCATTGTCCAGTGCATTGGCGTTGAGAATGAATTGCCGGAGCGAGCCTTGGCCGGTGTCGTTTGTGTTCACCACGGTGTCGAAATTGAAGCCGAAGTCTATACCCGTGGCGCCGCTTGCCCCCAATGTCAGCGGGGCAATACTTTGGGTGACAACACTGCCGCTCACTGTCCCCACGGTGAAAGAACCCCCGGAATAGGTGGCATATGTATTATTATTCGGCGGCTGCACCCGGCCAATTTCGGTCCCGTTAATAAGCACGGCCACCGTCTGGTCGTTGGTTTGGCCCGCCTGATTGCGCTGCGTAGCTTTGAAACGCACTGAGTAAGTGCCCGGGGCCAACGTCAATGCCTGGTCGGCCGAGCCCGTAATTTGAATAAAAGCCACCTGGGTGCCTTGCGGGGCGGGCGGGGCGTTGAAGCCGCTGCCGTTGCCGATGATACCGGAGTAGCCCGCGAACGTCCACGCCACGTTTACGCCGGTGGGGTTGTAGATAAAGCCACTGCCAATATTCGGCGTCTCAAAGCTGGCGTTGGATAAGGCAGTAGCTACCACAGCGTTGCTGGCGTCCACAATCTCCACTTGGTCGAGGAAGACGGAGTTGTCGCCCCCGCCTAGGTTCAGGCCGGCAAAGCGCAGCGTCACGCTGCTGAAGTTGGCCGGGCCGTCCACTTTCGTCGGGTCTTCGCCGCCCACGCGCTGCGTGTCGGGCGCGCCGTCGTTGGTGCGGTAGGTCTGCACGGGCACCACCACGGCGGCCGTTTTGTTGCGCAAGGATTTTACGGTTGAGCTTACCGTTCGCACGGTGTAGCTGCCCACGGCTACGCCCGAGAAGCCATAGCTGCCGTCGGCCCCCGTAGTGGTGGCGGCAATAAACGTATTCAAGCTGTTGTACAGTTCGACGCGGGTGCCGGCACTGCCAATTTCCCCGGAGCTAAAGCCCGAGGCCACGGCCGCTGCATTGGCGGTGGCAAAGTTGCGCCCGGAGCCGCCGCCGTAGTTCACGTCGTCGAAAATGGTGCCCGAGATGCTGTTCACAGCCGTCACCTTGATGTTGGAAGCCGGCAGCGAGCCGTCATTATTGGCCAAGCGGGGGTCAAAATCGCCGCTCGACCGCGAGGCCGCGATGCCGAGCACGTTTTGGTTAGGCATCGAAAACAGTACGCGGTTAGGCAAGCCGGTTAAGGCGTTCACTAGCGTGGCGCCGTTAGCTAGCGAGGCCACCACCGGGAACGTCACGATGCCAGTATTGGGGTCATAAGTGGTGCCATCGCCGTAGGTAGCCACTCCCGAAGCGTTTACCGTGAATGTGCTCTGGCCGTTGGGCTGCACGTTGGCCAGGTTGGGGTCGATGGTGATGGTTTCCTGCACGTTCAGCGCCGTGCCGAGCCCCGTATTCACAGTGTTGGCCGTGAAGGTCACCGAAGCATTTGGCGTGGACGTGTTTGTTGGGGTGTTGGCGGTTGCGCTCGACGAGATGGTGGTTACCACGTCGGCCGGGCAGCCCACCACCACGTTGGGCACATCAGCCCGGGTAATGCTGCTTAGGCCCTGGCCCAACGAGGCCGAACCCACGCCCGACCCATAGGTGGCGAAACCGAAGGTGGTGCCGTTGGGGCCTGGTGTAAGCGAGGAAGCCGCGTTGGTGCGCGAAGAAGTGAACGACACGCCGCCTGCGCCGCCGCCGCCGGGGCCGTGGGGCGAACCGCCGCCGGTATTGGAGCCGCCCGCCCCACCGTTGGCCAGGATGGTGATGTTTTGCAATACCGAGCTGTTGGCGTCGCCGTTCGAGGCGTTGCAGAGCAGCACCACCGAGCCGCCGGCACCAGCGCCGCCCGAGCCGTCGTTGACCGGCACGTAATTCATGGAATTGCCGCTCACGTCAATCGTGCCCGCGTTGGGGCTAACCGTAGTGGCCCGGATGATAATGACGCCGCCGCCCGCTGCCCCCGACGAAGCAAAGCCATCAGCCGCAATGCCCGTGTTGGCCGGGTACGTAGTGGCGCTGGCAACGGTGCCGTTGTTGGTGGTGCCAGCGGCTCCGCCGCCGCCCATGATGATGCGGCTGGCCGTAGCCTGCGTGAAGCCCGCGCCACCGTAGCCGCCCGTGGAAGAGTTAGAGTCCCAGCCGTTGCCGCCGACGCCGCCGCGGCCGGCGTTCGAGCCGCCGCCGCCGCCCGTGTTCTGGTCGTTGTTCGAGGGGCGGCCGTCGGTGCCGCCGCCGCCGGCGTTGCCCGGGGCGCCCCGGCCGCGGTCGCCGCCGGGGTAGCCGTCGTTCAGCCCAGCAGGCAGCAGGCCGCTGACCTGCGTGTCGAGCTTCGTGCCGTTGTCGTTGAGGTAGCGCGGCGTTCCCACAGTGCCTTCGCCCTTGTTGGCGCTGGTGGCCAAGGTAGTGCTGTTACGATAGTCGGTCTGGGCCACGCCGCCAGCGCCGCCCAGTTGCTGGCCCGCCCCGCCGCGGAAACCCCGACCCACCATGTCCAGCTTGAAGCCGGCTAGGTTCAGGGTGCCGTCCACGTCCATCGCCATTACGCCGCCGGTGATGCCGTCCCAGCGCGGGGCGGTCACGTTGGCGTTCAGGGTTACGTTGCGGTAGCGCGGCACCCGAATGACTTGGAAGCGCCGCTGCCCGCTCGTGGCCGTGGCCACCGCCGATTGGTAGCTAAAGCTCAGCCCTTGCGAAATTTGCAGTGTACCACCGGCCGTGCCCACGGTGTTGGTCGCGATGGCGTACTCGTACAACCCAGCCGTGAAATTACCATTCAGAAGCACTCCGGCAGCCAGATTGTCGCCGTTCACGCCGTCGCCGTACGCATCAGCATTGGTGTTGTTGAAGTCGCCGCCCTGCATTTGCATGATGAGCACCAAGTCGCCGGGCACGATGGGCGTGGTGGCGCCGGTTGCGGCCGGGCCCAGCGTGATGCTGGTGGCCGTAGCACCGGCCGCGCCCACCCCCGGAAAGTAGGTGTTGAAACCAGATGGCAGCGGGCTGATGTCACCATCGGCTCCCGGCACCACACACAGCAGTGTGGCCGCCGCGGCCACCACTTGGGTCGTAATAGTTGACTGCGCCGCCGTGCCGTCGTTGTTCACCGTTACGGGGTCGCCGTTGGCGGTGGTACTGGTGGCCGAGCCAGAGGCCGTGATGGTGCCACCGGTGGTGGTGGGCGAGTTGAAACGCACCGTGTAGACCAAGCTGACGCCGTTGGCCAGCGAGTTGATAAGGGGCCAGGTCACGATGCCCGTCACGGCGTTGTATGAGCCAGAGCCTGGCGCACCGGGGCCCGAAGCCACCACGCCGGCTAGCCCGGTCGCGAGCTGCGCCCGCAGGGCAACGCCGGTCGCCGTGCTGGGGCCAATGTTGGTGGGCACTACCGAGTACACCACAGCTTGGTTGGAAAGCACCCGCGTGGGACCGTTGATGGCTACGCTGACGTCAGCAACTTGAGTCGGGTTTGTGAAAGCGGCCCCGATGTCGTTATTGCCATTCGGGTCCGATTGCCCGGACGTGGCCGAAGCCGTGGCGTTGACGGTGCTGCTCGGCATCGAAAAAGCGATGTTGCGCGAGAAAGAAGCGCCCACGGCCAACCCCACGGCCGGGAAAACAGCCCGGCCGTTGGCGGGGTTGTATATTCCGCTGTTGGACAGCGACACCCCCGTCAGGCCCGTTGGCAGATAAATGGTGATGACTACGTTGGTGGCAGCCGTCGGGCCGCTGTTGGTTGTGGTGGCCGTATAGTAGATTAGGCTGCCTTCGGCGGCAGTAGTAATGCTTGCCCCGCCCGGAGTCGTGCTCCCAACGAGCGTAGTGCCCAAATCCGATTGGACCGTGCTTAAGGGAATCGTGTAAGTGGCCAAGCCGCTCTGAGCCCCAACGTTGTCCGTAGCCCGGTACTGGAAGGTAACGGAACCAGTAGCCCCGCTCGGCGCCGTGTAGGTTAGCGTGTTGAGGTTGGCGGCCGATACGGTGTAAGGAATGTTGCCAGCAGTGATAACCGTGGCACCCTGCTGCAGCGTACCTGCAGTGGGCAACGACGTAATCTGGTAGGTGGCCACGGTGGCGGCCCCATCCGCGTCGATAGCCGACAGGTTGGGGTTTAACGTGGTGGTGGTGCCGTTGGCGTTCACCGTCACATTGGTGCGGTCTTCGGCCATTGGGGTAGCGTTGGTCAGCGTCAAGGTCAACACCCCAGTGTTTGAGGTCTGTATAGGAAAGCCCTTGTCCTTGAAGTTGTAGCCGACCGTGGCGGTCCCGACAAAGTTGTTGGGGTTGGTGAAGGTGATAAGCCCGGTCGCAGTGTTGGCCGTGAACACAATGCCATTGGCATCGGTGTAAGTCCGACCGGTGGTGGGGGTGCCCGTGCTGGCACTGAGGTACACCTGCGTCACATCGGGGCCCTGCGGGGTGGCCACGTCGTTACCCAGCACGTTGATGGTGGCCGTGGATTTGTACGAAACGGTGGCGGCGTCATTGTTGGCCACTGGGGTGCTGTTTACCGTCACCGCGCGGCTGATGCTAAAGAAGCCGCCCGCGTTGGTGGCGTTGGAAGCCGAAACCCGCTCCACCGCCGTGAACGAAGCGGCCGAGGCGGGGACCGTGAACGAAATGGTAAAGTTTAGGTTGGTGCCACTTTTAGCCAGCGAATAGGGCCCGCCGGTAAACGTCACATCGCCGGTACCGGAATTATACGAGGCGCCCGCATTGCCGGCACCGGTAAAAGACACTCCCACGAGCCCGGTGGGCAGGCCCGTCACCGTGCGCACCACATTGTTGGCGGTGGCAGTTCCAGTGCCCGTATTGGTGATGGTAAGTGGCAGCGTCAACGTGCCCCCAACGTTGACCGCCAGGGCGCCAGTGGGCGTTATACCCAAGAAGGGGGTTATTTGGGCCCAAGCCGAACTGCTATTCAGCAGCGCGAAAAGCCCCAGTAAAAGACCAAAACGACGTAAAAAAGTTGACATAACTGAAATTGAAGGATGATAAAAAAGAATGGGGAAACAGAGTCAATGGGAAAGGTTGAAAACCTAGAACAGGGGGTAGCTCGGAACAGTAAATTGTAAAATCTGACGAGGGAAACAATCAAATCAAATGGTCACTTCAACCTTACATAAGATAAAGGTAGTGCTTAATGAGATTAGATTCAATCGGACTTATCTTAAATACAGCACGAAAATAGTTGCTGCCTTTCCCATGGGTAGTGTAATTCGGCCAACCCCTCTATTTACCCGACCAAAAGTTTAAACCACCAAATAAGCTGCTTCCAGGTATATTTTTTTAGAAATGTCCCGCATTCTAACGCCTTTAAAATAAAGGCTATAGTTTTTTTAGAGGTAAAATGCAAATGAGCCTGTTTAGGATAATTCTTGCTGGGTGCGGATAATGCAAAAAGACTCCCAAAGGAGTCGGAAATTTGCGGTGCGAGCCACACAATTCCCGTCAAACAATGGAAGTCCTGCGCAAAGATA
>Ga0123336_10001696_pt1 | contig 19942 bp, 16 predicted proteins | sample SSSSmetaG_FD_96466 | JGI IMG/M metagenome (GOLD analysis project Ga0123336, IMG submission 96466) | Glacier valley bacterial and archeal communities from Borup Fiord, Nunavut, Canada, to study Microbial Dark Matter (Phase II) - ​SSSS metaG | ecosystem: Environmental > Aquatic > Freshwater > Ice... | reverse complement strand
GAAAGAGGAGATTGTGGCAGAAGCTGAAGTAGAAGAGGAAGCTTAAGTCAATTTACAGTTGACAGAAAAGAATAATTGACAAAGATTACGGTACTAGTTAGTAAGGTAAAATGCGTAAAAAGAAAAGTACAAAACACAGTAAGGACCTCGTACCTAAGATGGGGAGCGGGGATATGGTTCATGAACTCATCTCTATTGATGGTTTATACGAGAACTGGTTCCTGGATTATGCTTCGTATGTAATTCTTGAGCGCGCCGTGCCCCGTATAGAAGACGGATTGAAACCTGTTCAGCGAAGAATTGCGCACTCCTTGAAAGAAATGGATGATGGTCGATTTAATAAAGTGGCCAACGTCATTGGAAATACAATGCAGTATCACCCTCATGGTGATGCAGCCATCGGAGAGGCTATTGTTAACATTGGACAGAAAGACTTATTAATAGATACGCAGGGTAACTGGGGTGATGTTCGTACCGGCGATAGCGCTGCTGCACCACGATACATTGAAGCACGTCCATCCAGGTTTGCATTGGATGTTGTATATAATTCTCAGACAACTGAATGGCAGTTATCATACGATGGTCGTAAGAAAGAACCTGTTACATTACCAGTAAAATTCCCGTTGCTTCTGGCGCAAGGAGTAGAGGGTATCGCTGTTGGTTTATCTACCAAGATACTACCTCATAATTTCGTTGAACTGATCAAGGCATCCATTGATATCCTTAAAGGAAAGACGGCAAAAATATATCCTGACTTCTTAACGGGTGGAATTGCTGACTTTTCAGAATACAATCAGGGCTTGCGTGGAGGTAAAATTAAGGTTCGTGCCAAAATTGAAATATCTGATAAAAAATCGCTGGTTATCAAGGAGATACCGTTTGGAACGACTACTACTTCTTTGATGGAGTCAATAGTAAAAGCGAGTGAAAAAGGAAAAATCAAGGTAAAGCAGGTTATTGATAATACTGCAAAAAACGTTGAAATTTTGGTGCTACTTCAGCCTGGTCTTTCACCGGAAGTTGCTATTGATGCGCTGTATGCTTTTACGGATTGTGAAGTATCCATATCCCCAAATGCCTGTGTGATCGTTGCGGACAAACCTCAGTTCATGAAGGTGAGTGATATCCTGAAGTACAATACGGATCATACTGTTAGACTTCTTAAACAGGAACTTGAAATCAGGCGGGATGAGTTGATGGAAAAAATACTCTTCTCTTCACTTGAGAAGATATTCATCGAAAACAGGATATATCGCGATATTGAGGATTGCGAAACATTTGAAGACGTAATCAGAACGGTTGACAAGGGCCTGAAGCCATATAAGAAACAGTTCTATCGCGAAATTACCCGTGACGATATTCTCAAGCTTCTTGAAATCAAAATAAAACGTATTTCCAAGTACGACTCGTTTAAGGCAGATGAGATGTTAAAAGACCTTGAAGCTGAACTAAAGCAGGTTCTTTATGATCTAAAACACCTTACAGAATATGCGATCAATTATTATCAGAATCTCCTTACTAAATATGGAAAAGGCCGGGAGCGAAAGACAGAGATAAAGAGCTTCCAGTCGGTAGCAGCTACAGATGTAATTGCCAACAACCAAAAGCTTTACGTGAACCGTGAAGACGGCTTCGTTGGTTGGGGATTGAAGAGAGATGAGTTTATCGTGGACTGCTCTGAGCTTGATGACATTATCGCAATTCGTCGCGATGGAAAAGCCGTTGTGAAGCGTATAAATGAGAAAGTTTATATGGGTAAAGACATTTTGTACGTAGGAATCTGGAAAAAAGGTGACGAGCGTATGGTATATAACCTCATCTATAGCGATGGCAAGAGTGGCAAAGCATTCGCGAAAAGATTCACGATGCCAGCGATCACCCGTGAAAAAGAATATAACCTTGATCAGGGAAATCCGAACAGCAAAGTTCAGTACCTCAGTGCCAATCCCAACGGAGATGCAGAGATAGTGGAGGTGAAACTGAGCCAGTCGAGCACTGCCCGTAAAAAGATGTTCGACTTTGATTTCTCAGAACTTGAGATAAAGGGGCGCGGTGCTCGCGGAAACACCATCACAAAATATCCTGTTCGTAAGGTAGACTTTAAGGAAGCAAGGGGGTCTACCCTTAGTGGTCTTGAATTATGGTTTGATGAGGCATCAGGTCGATTGAACAAAGAAAAGCGTGGCAAGCATGTTGGCAAGTTTGATGGCGATGATCAGATCCTGTCAATAACCAAGAGCGGTTCATACAAGATTACATCGTATGATATCAACACTCGTTTTGAGCCTGAGAAGACAATTCTTATTGAGAAGTTAAATCCTAAGAAAGCGATCTCTGCCGTTTACATTGATGGAGAAAGCAAGCAGTATTTTGTAAAGCGTTTCCAGATCGAGACAAATACACTGGATAAGGAATTTGGATTTATCTCTGAAGGCATTGGATCACGACTTGAATTTGTAACAACGTCAGATTCTCCTGAAGTGGAGGTTGATCTTGTAAAAGGTAAGGGAAAGGAAAAAGAAACTGAGGTTGTCAATCTTGAGGACATCATTGATATAAAAGGTTGGAAAGCATTGGGTAACAGGCTGTCACCGCACAAGGTTGCAAAGGTGAGACCGGTGGAGGACCCGGAAGATTCCGGATTGGAAGAAGGAGATGATGATAATGATTTGGTAGAATCAAAGTCCACTTCCGCTAAAGCGATGGCGGACAAGGCGACCGAAACCGGAAAGGGTTCTCAGTCGTCAAAAAAAAAATCGGGAACAGATCCACAGGACGAGCAGCCAAGCCTATTCGAGCAACCAAAAAAACCAGAAGAAAGCCATTCTCAAAAGCAGCCGCTCCCAAAAGGATCAAAGGTGGAGCAGGCAAGCCTCTTCGGGGAAAGTCCGGGAAAAGGGGAAAGTAAAAAGCAAAAAGCTGAGAAGAAGCTGAAAGCTGAAAGTGGAAAGCCTAAACTGCCGAAATCGGCGAAAGGTAAAGGCGATAAGCCAGGTGTATTTACTGCTGGACAGACGATTGAGCTGGAATTGTAATAGAATGACTACTATTGAAATCTTGTCAATCTCAGATTGGCAGGATTTTTATGTTTGTAATTAAAACTGATCGTACTATGAAGCACTCATTCTATTTATCAATTCTATTTGTCTCTATTATGGTATTTCAGGCAGTTCATGCTCAGGAGATTTTAGCGGAAGGAAAAGTGATGGATGCGCTCACAAAAAAAGGAGTGAAGGCGAAGATCTTCTACAAGAGCTATCCGACAGGAAGTATCACCGGCAGGTTTAATGATAGTACATTTTCATTTCCAATATTCGGTTCATCCAAGTATTACATCACTGCCGATGCAGAAGGATACCTTACAGGTAATGCGCTGGTAGATCCCAGGGATATCGATTCCAATAGAAAAGTTATTCGCGATATTGTTCTTACAAAAAAAGGAGAAGCAATCGTATTGGATCATTTGATCTTTGAACAAGGAAAAGCAGTGATTGATCCAAAATCATTTCCAGGACTTGATGAAGTTGTGGTGATGATGAAGGACAATATCAAAATGGAAATTCAGCTTGAAGGGCATACCGATAACCAGGGAAACCCTGGAAAAAATATGGCGCTTTCGCAGGAGCGTGTGGATAACGTAAAGAGGTACCTTGCATCGAAAGGTGTGGAGAAGGCACGCATTAAGACAAAAGCATTTGGTGGAACAAAGCCTTTGTTGAATGCGAATACACCGGAAGCAAGGATTAAGAACAGAAGAGTGGAAATGCGGATTTTGAAAGATTAGAAAATCAATAAAAAAACTCCAGGATTTCCTGGAGCTCACTCTTATATTTTACTGCGCTGAACCTTGCTCCTGCCCTTAGAACTTAGAACACAGAACTCAGAACCTACTTCGCTTTCGGTAGCACTTGCTTATTCAACGTCTCTCCACCCTTCACGTTTCCGTTCACATCAAGCTCAATAATTTCATACCCCAGTCTCTGCAATCCCGGAAGGATCTTGTCTTTATCTCCAACGAGGAGGATATTCAGTTTATCAGATTTAAGCCACCTGGCCGCGCTCTTATCAATTTCTGCTTTGGTCATGTCGGCCAATATCTTGTTTTGCTGAGTAACATAATCTGCGCTTAGATTATAATCCTGAATTCTGCGGATAAACCCTGCCTTCTGAAAGCCTGACTCATAACGAAGTGCATCACTTTGCGCTAGGGCGCTTTTCGTGAATGTCAACTCATCATTGGTAATACCGGATGTTGCATAATTCTTAAACTCCTTCATTACTTCAAACAAGGCGCTGTCCGTTGCATCGGCGCGAATGCCGGAGCTGAATGAATAGGTGCCCGAATATTTATCGGCTGTAAAGCCTGCACGGGCACCATACGTGTACCCTTTGTTCTCGCGGAGATTAATGTTTACGCGACTGTTGAATGCTCCGCCAAAGGCGTAGTTCATCAGGAAGGCGCGATAATAGTCTCCAGTGGCATCATACATCAGTCCTGTTGAATATCCAACACGAAATTCAGTCTGAGCTGCTTTGGGCACATCAATGATGTAGATTTTTGTCTTATCAATAACCGGTGAAGCAATGACACTTGGCAACGCTATGATCCTGTTTGGCAGCTTGTCGAGGAATGTCAGTTTGCTAAGGATCTCAGGCTGCGTAACACTTCCAACCACAACAATCTTTGCTCCTTTTGATGTAATAAACTTATCATAATAGCTTTCAACATCTGCCAGTGTAAGATTCTTAACAGTGTATTCTGTTCCAACTTCATTCATTCCAAGAATGTTGTTCTTTCCATATGTCATTTTAGCAAAGACATCTGAAGCAACAATTGCCGGTTGTGATTTTCTTGTTTTGAATCCTTCGAGAGCCTGACGTTGAATGCGATTGAATGCATTCTGTGAGAACCTTGGATATAACATTCTCTCCTCAAGAAGATGTAATGTCTTGTCAAGGTTCTTTTTAAGTGTCTGAACATTGAATGTAATGCCATCGAGATCACTGCTGATGCTTACGGAGCTTCCAAGCTTTTGCAATTCAAATTGCAATTGCTCTGCCGTGTAATTCTTTGTGTCTTCATTCATCATGGTAGCAAATATTCTGGCCAATCCAACTTTTGACGTATCATTGGCTTCCAGCAGATGACCTCCGGGAAGAGTTATTGAAAGGGTAACGATCGGTAATTCATTGCTTTCTGTTCCAATTACACTCACACCATTAGCAAGTGTCTTTTTCCAGAACGCAGGAACCCTTATAACCGGGTTAGGACCATTATCAGGCATTTTGGAACGATCAAATGAATCTTTTGGTTTGCTATACACTAATCCGGAATAACCATATTCAGGTGCTTTATAACCTGTAGAATAGATAGTATAGTTTGCAGGTGCAGCCACATTGCTTTCCTGCCCTTTCAATACGATGCTCAGTACTACGGCAGGCTTGCCTTTAATGTATTGATCATACACACGCACTACATCTTCTTTTTTCACATTGGAATATTCCTTCAACTCTGTTGTAATGTAGTTTGGATTGCCAAGATATGTTTGATAAGCAGCAAGTTGTCTTCCTTTACCAGCAACATTCTGAAGTCCATTGATAACATCTGATTCAACAGAGCCGGTAAACTTTGCAATGTCGTCATCCGTTACGCCACGTGTTTCAAATGTCTTTAAAGCATCATCTAAAAGTTTTTTTGAAGCAGAAAGTGAAACACCAGGAGATGGAGTGATACTCATTCTGAATTCCCCCGACAATTCACTCGATTGGTTAAAAGCAACCGCATTCAATGCTTTCTGATTTTTAACGATCTCCTGGTAAAAAATTGAATTTTTCCCCTGACCAATGATCTCAGCGAGACAATTTAACGCAGCCTCATCAGGATGATAGCTTGGTACAGATGGAAATGTGATTGATAGTTGTGGAAGTCGGGCGTAGTTATCAACCAATGTAACATAGCGATCCGCCTCAAGAACCGGAGCTGGCAGCTTTACATTTTTCACTTCCGGTCCACGTGGGATTGAACCGAAATATTTCTCCACTAACGTAACTGCGTCTGCCGTTTTAATATCTCCGCTTAATGTTAGTGTAGCATTGTTGGGCCCATACCAACGCAGGAAGAAATTTTTAAGATCATTTACATTAACGCGATCAAGGTCTTCAAGATAACCGATTGTCATCCATGAATAAGGATGCCCGTAAGGATATAAATTTTTGGATATCATTTCCTGGGCCAGTCCATAGGGACGGTTGTCATAATTCTGACCTCTCTCGTTCTTTACCGTCTCTCGCTGTATTTCAAATTTCTTTTGTGTAACAGCATCCATTAAAAACCCCATCCGGTCCGCTTCGAGCCACAGCATTTTTTCAAACTGATTATTTGGGACTGTTTCGAAGTAATTGGTACGATCACGGTTAGTGGAGCCGTTGAGTGTTCCGCCTGCTTCCGTTACAATTTTAAAATGCTGGTCATCGCCAACATTATCACTTCCCTGGAACATCATGTGTTCAAAGAAGTGTGCGAATCCTGATTTACTAATTTCTTCACGGCCAGATCCTACGTGATATGTGATATCCACATAGACTACCGGATCGGAATGGTCTTCATTAACTATCAGTGTGAGACCATTGGTGAGAACGTATTTTTCATACGGGATTACTATTTCCCCTTCTTTTTGGGTTACTTTTTCAATTAGCTTTGTTTGCGCCTGAAGGTTGAATACAACTGCTGTAAAGGCAGCTATCATCGATATGACTCGTATCATGGTTAATTAAGATTTAGTGAGAAATATAATGGTAATCACTACAGCGCCAAAGTGCAATTCTTTGAACGGGAGAAACTACAAATGGGGTGCATAGTATTTTACAACCAATATGCAATCCCCATCAACCTCGCCAACTCAACTTTTGCAAGTGTAAATTGATATTGATACTGAAGTTTGAATAAAAATGCCTGTTGTAGATTCGTTTGAGAATTAAGTAATTCCACATAAGTGATAGTACCGTTCTTAAACCTCGATTTAGCGAGTTCCAACGCGCGATGTGCCTGTGAAATCTGACTCTCAGTATTTCGCAAACGATCGGTGCTAGCCTGAACATCTGCCAATGCCTGTTCAATATCTCTCTTGATTCCTGATTCTATTGTCTTAGCTGCAAACCTGGTTGATAGCAGTATACTTTCTGCAATCTTCACATTGCTTTTATTGCGATTGCCATTGTAGATCGGGATATTCAATGCTGCACCAATCAGATAATTAAATCGTGTTTGTGCGATGTCAGGCTGGTAGCCGTTTCGGAAACCGGCAGCACCGTTGAAGTTCAGTGTTGGCATAAAGCTTCTCTTGTTATAAGCGAGATCTTCCTCTTGATAAAGAATTTTTTTATTGCTTGTGGCTAGTTCCTTATTATTTTGTTTTGCAATAGCAATAAGGGAATCTTCGGCAATTGATCCTAAATGAAAATCCAGCTCACTGTTATTGGTATCCATTGCCTGAACCTCGCCTGTTGTGTACGACAATAAGTTATACTGACGTTTTAATTGATTTTGAAGATCCACTTTACGATTTCCAGCCTGGTCAATGTTACTTTGAGCTGTGAGCGCATCAAATTCCAATGCATCGCCTCGTTTGATCTTATTGTCAATAAGTTTTTTATACTGATTAAAGTATTGAATAACGGAATCCTGAACGACAATGGATTGCTCAAGGTAAAGGATGCTGTAATAATTTCCAGCAACCTGTGACGCAAGTATGGATTTGTTCAATTCCAAATTATCCTGAGCAATAAGAATATCAAACTTTGATCGGGCAATGCTGTGCTTGGCGCGACCGAAATCATAGAGTAATTGATTTACTACTACGTTAACATTCTGATTACCATAGGGTTGGGTCTGGATCTCTTGAAACATTCCAGGTCCGGTTGGGATTTGGATAATTGAAACCGGATCAATGTAGCTATAGGTAGCGCTACCCGTTATTACAGGTCTGTAGTTTGCCCGCGTGATATCTTCTCTGGCGGTAGTGATCTCAACCTGCTGATGAAGCTCTTTTAATCTTGGAAAATAATCAAACGATTTTTGAATCAGTACTTTTAATTCAGGATTTGCCTCCTGCCCAAACGAAGCAGTGATGGTTACCAAAATAATAGCACATGTGATTTTCAAACTTTTCATAATCAAACCTTTTTTAACTCTTAACTTTGTAAATTTTGCACTATGAACTCTGCACTTTGCGCTTACTAGTGTGCCGACTCCGAAACCGCCTTCATCGTAGCGGCATCACTTTTCTTAGACTTCAACATAAAAATGAAAGGCGAAGCTGCAATGAAGAATATACTTATCAATAAAAATCCATCGAGATAGGCTTGCATATAGCTTGCCTTCGTCACAGCTCCATCAATGGCACGTAATGCGGTTTCGTTCGCCATCAGCGGATTTATCCCTCTTCCAATAACTGCTTGAGTAGTAGAGGATAATCGTTGAGCAAACTCAGGATCTGACGCATCAAGGTTTGAAACCAGATCTGTGCGATGGACCCAATACCGCGTGTTGACATACGTATTCATGATCGCGATACCGAACGCGCCACCAAGCTGACGAATCATGTTTGTCATTGACATCGCGTATGGAATTTCTTTGGGAGTCAATCCGACAACTGCCTGATTGATCAATGGAACCGTAAGCATTGCTGTTCCTAATCCCCGAAATAGTTGAGGTAATAGGAAAAAGCTATTTCCAACCTCTGGAGTTGCAAGGGATGCTGTGTATCCATGAAGTATAAAGAAAATGAATCCAAGAATTACGAAGTAAATAGGAGGTAATCCTCCTTGTATCGATCGCCCGATAATTGGCATCACGAAAATCGCCACCAAAGCGCCTGGCACAAGTCCCATCCCTGCATCGGTTGGAGTAAAGCCTAATATCCGTTGTACCAAAACAGGGAAAATGAATATGGACCCAAACATTCCAAAGCCAACAACAAATGTGAGGATATTACTTGCAGCAAGATTTCGTTCTTTCAAAATACGGAGATCGATGACCGGAGTTTTAGTCCTGAATTCCCATACTATAAATCCTATAATTCCAACAGCGGCGACCGCAGTAAATACAACGATCAAACCGGAGTCAAACCAATCTTCGCTTGTTCCTTTTTCAAGAACGTATTGTAGAGCACCAATGCCGCTTGCCAGTAATAATATTCCCGGATAATCGATCTTGATTGATTTGCGATCAATGTTAATCTCATCCTCTTTTTTATCCACAAAGGTGTAGGTAAGAAATGCAGCAGCGATCCCGATAGGTATGTTGATTGTAAAGATCAATGGCCACGAATAGTTATCAATAATGTGACCACCGAGTATCGGGCCGATGGTGGGTCCAACAACGATACCCATCCCGAAAAGGGCAGAGGCCATTGGTCGTTTTGGTGGTGCGAATGTGTCAAACAGAATTGCCTGTGATGTTGACAGTAATGCACCGCCACCAATACCTTGAATGAATCGTGCTATTACCAGTGTTGTAAGATCAGGGGCATTACCGCATAGCCACGAAGCGAGCGTAAAAATCACAATGGATGTGAGATAATAATTTTTTCTTCCAAAGTACCGTGCCAGAAATCCCGTCATTGGAATGATGATCACGTTCGCGATGGCGTAGGCAGTAATTACCCACGATGTATCTTCAATCGTTGCGCCAAGATTTCCACTGATCTGCGACAACGCCACGTTGATGATCGACGTATCAATCAACTCCATGATCGCTGCTGTGATCACCGTTATAACTATTATGGCTTTTTTAAAATCCATTTACTTCAAATCTTTATAAGAAATCAATCTCTTTGCGCCACTGTGTTCTGCCAGTGCTTAGTGTCTAAGGTCTTATTCCAATCTTATTTGAAAAAAAATAGTATATCCTTTAACCGCTCTACCTTTCACATTTCACTTTTACCAACTACCAACCCTCATTCCACCTTCACCTCAGCATCCAAGCTCAACCCGCCTCTCAATATCCCTTTATACTTCTCCAACTCCTCAATCTCAATTCTCACCGGAACTCTCTGAGTGATCTTTACAAAATTTCCAGTTGAATTGTCAGGAGGAAGCAATGCGAACTTTGCCCCAGTGGCCTCGCTCATACTTGAAACGTTTCCTTTGATTTTTAAATCAGGATAGCCATCGAGTTCAATAGTAACTTCCTGACCTTCTTTCATTTTTACCAACTGTGTTTCTTTAAAGTTTGCAATCACCCAGAAGTCTTCACCATTGATAATTGTGAATAATATTTGCCCTGGTTGCACATATTGTCCTTTGTCAATGGATCTTCTTCCAATTTTTCCCGAGGCAGGCGCATAGATTTTTGTATACGTCAATCTTAATTTTGCCTGATCAACCATTGCTTTTCTGATCTCGATCTGCGCTTCTGCTTTTTGGATCTGAGCTTTGGCAGTATTGATTTGAGCTTGCGCTGAACCTACCTGATCTTGATTAGAATTAAATTGTTTTAGATTTATCAATTGTGCTGATCTTGAATCATCCAATTGCTTTGTAGTAATAGATCCATCCTGAAATAGGGACTGATCTCGTTTAAGATCATCCTGTGATTTAGTAAGTCTTGCTTGCTGAACATCGAGATTTGACTTCGATAGCGAAAGACTTTTTTGAGCATTCATAAGACCCGCTTTTGCATTTTCAAGGTCCGCGTCCGCTGATTGCTGATCGGCCAAAGCCTGCTGCAATGCTATTTTATATTCGCGATCGTCAATGACAAGCAATAGTTGTCCAACCTTCACTTCCCCATAATCTTTTATGGCAATTGAGTCAACATATCCTGCAACGCGTGCCAGCAATGGCAGGTTGGTTGATTCGATACTTGCGTTGTCAGTGCTTTCGTAGTGACGGCCATGTATCCAACTTCTGATCCCTATGAATAATCCAGTGGCGACGAGAAGGCCTACAATGATAAGAGCTGGATTAAATTTTTTCTTTGGTATCTCCTGTGTTTCCATAATTTGGGCTTGTTGACACAAAAGTAAACCTAGTTGACTATCTTGTCAATCTAATTGACTAATTATTTTTTATTTATCTTTGTTAGCGAATGGAAAGTAGGGAAGATACTTTTTAAATTATTAAAGGGGGTATGACAACGATTGAAATTGAGAAAGCGCTGGAGCGGCATAAGCTTACACGCCATAGAAATTGGGCCAAGCTCGTTAGCAGGTTGAAGAAGCAGTTGGATGTTCAGATCGAGATTGTTCTCAAACAGAAGGGATATAATCACAAATTCAAACACGGATATATGCCCTTCCTGATGAATATCGATTCAGAAGGAATAACGAATAATGATCTTTCTAAAAGATTCGGCGTAACAAAGCAGGCAACCAGCAAAATTGTAAATGAACTATCTGAGTTGCGTTATGTAGCAATCGTACCTCACAGTGAGGACGGAAGAAGCAGTGTTGTATTTCTCACAGACCGTGGAAAGAAGTTTGTACTGGAGGCAAAGAGTTACATGGAGAGTATCGCAAAAGAATACAGTGAGCTACTCGGAAAAAAGGAATATGAGAATCTCGTTGATAATCTTGTGAAGATCGTTGACCATAATGAGAAAAAACAGTTTCCAATAGGAAGCTCATCTAAAATATAGGGGGTAATGCTTCTCGCAGTTTAAATTAAACGACGCTCTACATTCAGGGCATTTATTATTACTTGCGATGTATTCATGAATGGTCAGCTCATGACCACATGCACCACATAATACAGCTTTGATATTTCGTTCTGTTTCGGCCCATTGTTCAGCGACATGATCAGCCGTTTCTGTATGGCATTCAAAGCAGGGATAGTAATGATCACAGCACTTAAACTTGATGGCAATTATGTCAACAGAAGAATGATAGTGTATGCAACGCGTTTGATGATCGATTATTCGGCCATAAACGGCTTTTCCCCATATAAAGTCTGTGGGCTTCACCGCACTCAACCTACTTGATTTATCACCGTTAGAATTCATTATTTATTTATCTTTGCAGCCTTAAATATCGAAAATATGCCGGGAAGTGAGCTTTTTGGAATAGAAGAAAGAAGAGAAATTGATGAAGTATTGGAAACAGGCGTCCTTTTCCGATTTAATCACGATGTTCAGCGCAAAGGTCGATGGAAAGCACTTGACTTTGAAAACGAAGTAAAGAAGATCACAGGTGCAAAATTTGCACATGCCGTATCGAGTGGGTCAACAGCAGTTTCGTGTGCTCTTGCAGCTGCGGGAATTGGCTCCGGTGATCAGGTGATCGTGCCGCCTTTTACATACATCGCATCAGTTGAAGCTGTCATTTTCACCGGAGGTATTCCAATCTTCGCTGAAATTGATGAAACTCTCTGCCTGAGTGCAGAAGGTATTCGCAAAGCAATCACGCCAGATACAAAGGCAGTAATGCTTGTTCATATGTGCGGTCAGATGGCCAACATGGACGAGATATTGGAAGTCTGCAAGGAACATAATCTTGTATTGATCGAAGATTGCGGTCAGGCATTCAGTGCAACGTATAAGGGGATTCAGGTTGGATTATTTGGAAAAACGGGTTGCTATTCATTCGACTTTTTTAAAATAGCAACTGCCGGTGAAGGTGGTGTATTGGTTACGAATGATGAAAGCTGTTACAAGCTTGCGGATAGTTACAGTGATCATGGACACGATCATATCACTGATTCACGTGGTCGTGGAATGGAGCAGCATCCTGTCTTAGGATTTAATTACAGAATAAGTGAATTGCACGCCGCAGTAGGTGTAGCGCAGACACGCAAGGTCCCGCATATCCGCGAAATAAATCGTAAGTACAAGAAGATGTTGATTGATCAGCTTTCAGGTATTCCTGGTCTGACATTCACTGCAATTCCGGATGAGTCAGGTGATTCTGCAACATTCTTAAATCTCTTGCTTCCTGATACGGATGCTGCGAAGCGAACAGTTGACACGATGACAAAAGACGGCATTGGTGGATTCAATTATTGGTTTACAAATATGTATCACTTCATTAATCAATGGCAACATTTGAAAGATTTGAAGTCGGCAGCGCCACTTCCGATCCATCATTATGTAATCCCACAGGATTATAATACGCTTAACCTTCCAATATCACAAGAAGTGGTTGGCAGACTGATTTCATTTGGTATTCGTTGCACATGGACAGAAGATGAAGTTGTTGCCCTTGCGGGGAAAATCAGATCTGCTGTCGAAAAAGCACTTGCCCTCAAAGCGTATGCATAAGAACTTCAAAGGAATCGAGAAAACTGTTTATGGAAGAGGAAGCTTTTCACAGCTTGGAGAAATTGTGGAAGAAAAGCGAAATGAAAATGATCGCTTTATGCTTTATGTCATAGATCAATACTTCAAGGGAAAGGACCTGGCAAAGCAAATTCCATCCAGGCCAGAGGATATAATCGAATTCATTGACGTGGATCTTGAAGAGCCGACTACCGTTCTGATTGATTCGCTTCGTGATCGCACAAAAAGTGCAAAAGGTATTCCTGCTGCTGTTATTGGTATTGGTGGTGGAAGTATCATGGATATTGCGAAAGCTGTGTCACTTATGTTTACCAACGAAGGTTCATCAACGAGATACCAGGGATTGAATCTCATTAAAAATCCAGGCATCTATCACATCGGTGTTCCAACTATTTCCGGAACAGGAGCAGAGGTTTCTATGACGGCAGTTCTTACTGGCCCTGAGAAAAAGCTTGGTTTAAAGTGTGAATGGACGGTATTTAACCAGGTAATACTTGATCCGGATCTCATCGCTTCCGTACCAACCGATAAATGGTTTTATACTGGAATGGATACGTACATTCATTGTATTGAATCACGTGATGGAATATTGAACAACGCTTACAGCACAGCATACGGCGAACAATCACTCCAGCTATGTCGTGAGATCTATCTCGGTGAAAAATCAGGACAAACAAAAGAGAACGATGATATGCTAATGGTAGCGTCACTGATGGGTGGACTTAGCTTAACCTACTCTGAAGTAGGAGTGGTTCATGCAATGTCTTATGGACTTTCAAAAATTCTTAGTGAGAAACATTGCTATGCTAATTGCGTGGCGTTTCAACATTTGGAAGATTATTATCCTGAAGGTGTTGCTGAGTTTAAAACAATGATTAAAAAGCATAACATCACTCTTCCAACAGGACTTTCAAAAAACTGGAGTGAAGAGACAATAACAGCAATGGCCAATGTGTCAATCAAACTGGAGCACATGTGGAACCATGCTATAGGATTAGATTGGAAAACCAAGATCACGCTAGATACAATAAAGGATTTATTCAGGAGACTTTAATCGAACGATTTAATAACAAAACTATGAGTAAGAAAATAGTGAAGGTTGGAACTATAGCATGTGGTACGGATGATCTTTTTTTGATCTCTGGACCCTGTGTAATTGAAGATGAAATGATCATGATGAAGACAGCTGAAAAGCTCAAAGAAGTTTCTTCACGGATGAATATTCCTATAATTTACAAATCATCTTTTCAGAAGGACAACCGTAGCTCTGCAACGTATTATGATGGACCTGGTTTGGAAAAAGGTATTAAGATGCTTGCAAAGATCAAAGAGCAGTTTGGTTTTCCTTTATTGACAGACATTCATTACCCTGATCAGGCGAAAGCTGCAGCAGAAGTGGTTGATGTTCTTCAGATCCCGGCTTATTTGTGTATGCAAACTACACTCGTGGTAGCAGCAGCAAAGACAGGTCGTGTGGTCAATATCAAACACGGTCAGTTCCTGGCGCCTGACAATATGAAGCACCCGGTGAAGAAAGTGGAAGAGACTGGAAACAATAATGTGATTCTTACAGAGCGGGGCTACACGTTCGGTTATAATGACTTAGTTGTTGATCCGCGTGCATTCTATCATTTGAACAATATTGGATATCCTGTTGTATTTGATATCACGCACAGTATACGCAAGTATGGTATTCCAAGTGCAGATGCAACAGGCGGTGCACGCGAATTCCTTCCTGTATTGTCACGTGCAGGTGTTGCAGCAGGTGTTGATGGTGTGTTTATTGAAACGCATCCGGACCCAAGCAAGGCATTGTGTGACGCAGCAAGTCAGTTGTGTGTGTATGACCTTGAAGAGTTTTTGAAACCAATTATCGAACTCCACGCTGTGGAAGTAAAATACCGCGAGAAACAAGTCGTTTTAGCTTGATATATTTACAGAAAATTCGCTTGGCGCCTTCGCGTCTTCGCGGTAAAACAATAAAAACCAACTCTCAAACATGGAATTATACCTTGATTCAGCCGATCTCAAAGAAATCGAAGACGCATTTAAGCTAGGCTTTCTGGATGGACTTACCACAACACCAACATTCATGCACCGCGGCGGAGTTACGGATGTGGATGCACTTATTATAAAGCTTAGTAAAATGGTGCCTGTGCTTCAGATTGAAGCGTTGGGTAATACTGCTGAAGAGGTGGTAAAAGAAGCGCATCGCCAGTTGAAGTTGGGACTCGATCCTAAGAAGACGGTCTTCAAAATACCGGTATCTCTCGAAGGAGTTCGCGCATGTAAAATGCTTCGTGACCAGGATCTTTTGGTTAACGTTCACTTGGTCTATACGCTTCAACAAGCCTACATGGCGATGAAAGCGGGGGCGACCTATGTGTGTCCGTTGGTTGGTCGTTTGCAAGACCAGGGGCATGATGCGTTGGATTTAGTATCTCAGTGCGTATTTGCTGTTGACCATTATGGATATAATTCAAAGATCATGTTCTCTTCTGTTCGTAATGCAGAACATATTCGCAATGCAATCAATGTCGGGGTGCATACGATCACGGTGCCCTGGAAGCTGATGAAGGGCTTGACGGACAACAACCTTACCACATTAGGTACAGACCAGTTCATCGAACATACACGTCTTGTTACAATGCGTGTGAGAGATGTGATCAGTGACATTAATCCAGTAGTTAATGCTGGCACTGCACTTAACGATGCGCTTGTGAAAATGACTGAATACGGATTCGGCGCAATTACAATTGTTGATGGAGAAGGTAATGTGAAAGGTATTTTCACGGATGGTGATATGCGCAGAGCGTTGCAGAAAGATGGTTCTGATGTGTTGAAAAAGAAGATGTCTGACTTCACATATGGAACTCCGTTCACGGTAGGTCAGGATGACGCGTTGACTGTGGCGAATGATATCTTCAAGCAAAAGCATGTTGACACTATTCTGGTAGTAGATGGCAAGAAACCCATTGGTATGATCGATATTCAGGATCTTGCACAATAATGAACGATAAAATCATAATGCTATTTAAAGACGAAGGAGGGGAGTTTATTTCTCCTCCTTCTCTTTTTATTGACAAACTGAAGAAAGTTAAAGCTGTTCTGTTTGATTGGGATGGTGTATTCAATGACGGATTCAAAACGGGTAATAATGAAGGAAGTGCCTTCTCGGAAATTGATTCCATGGCAACCAACATGCTGCGCTATGCTTTGTGGCGCATCAACGGAAATGTGCCAATCACCGCTGTCATGACGGGAGAAAACAATCCTACAGCAAATCATCTGGCCAAGCGCGAGAATTTTCATGTTGTCTATTCCAGAATAAAGAACAAAGCACAGGTCTTTGCTGCATTCTGTGAAACGTATAAATGCAAACCTGAAGAGGTTATATTTTTCTTTGATGATATACTTGATCTTGAAGTAGCGCGTACATGCGGTATTCGGATTTTAATTGGTAACAAAAGCAATCTGATGTTAAAAGAGTTTGTTAAGAATTCTTCACTGGCAGATTATATCACTGCAAACAACGGCTGTAATCATGGTTTACGTGAAGCTATCGAATTGTCGCTGGGATTACTCGGACAGTTTGATATTGTGGTGAGTGAACGAATGGTATTTTCAGAGAATTATCAGCAGTACATTTCGGAAAAAAAGAAGATTGAGACAATCCACTCAGAAGGATAATTTGAATCGATCAGCACAAAGAGAAATTAGCGAGTTAATTTTCATTGAATGTAAATTTATTTTAACTCTTTCCTTATAAACAAATCAAGCGAATTCGTGTCCGTATCTTCGCTATAAATATTTGCCAGAGTGATTGTTATGGTATATGTTTTTTCATCAATCAGATAATCGCACTGCTCACCCTTCGCCACATCCCCAAGATTAATCGGTGAACAGCTTCTTTGAAATTTAGTATTAATTGCAGCAGAAACATACTTGCTCCAGCGTTTGTAAAGACCCGTGGTTTGTTCTTTGTTAAGTGAATTATTTACAGGAATGATGTAGGTCGCAGACTTTTCATCTGCAGAAATTGAAATGGAATGGCCGCTTGTATTTTTGATCTTAATGGCAGACTCAAATTGCAGATTTGTATCCACTTTCTTGCCTTTTCCGCTGGTTAGTGTTTTAAAGTTCTCTTCGGATGATGCTATAATTTTTCTCAGCTGAATAACGACATCGTCCTCAGTTCCTGTTTGACAGAAGCTCGTGATGGCAATTAATGTAAACGCAAAGGAAGTCCAGAATGATTTCATGCTCCTAAATTAATCAGTCCCGGACTTTCTATCTAATATTTTTAGGGCTTTACTATCTCCACCACCCGCCGCGTGTTGGGAGATGAGTCTTTGGATTTAGGAGTTTGTGTGCGTAATTCTTATACCGCCGGATAAAATACAAAGGTTTGTTGACGGTGCTTGAAATCATAATACCATCGAATTCACTATTAAGTTAATTCGTAATCTCACCAACAACCGAACTTGAACTCAACACATTCTTCTCAGGCACAACGTTGCTGTGCGCCAACTTCGAATAGATCGCAGCACTCTTTCTCGCTGTCCTGTCTTTCGTAACTGGATCAACCTTGTACAACCCAAACTTCTTATCCGGCCCAAGATGCCATTCAAAATTATCCCACGTGCTCCACCAGTAATAACCTCTAATATCTATTCCATCACTGATAGCCTGGTGAACGATCTTAGCATAATCGATAATGGCCACCTGGCGTAACTCGTCACTTTCGTCACAAACGCCATTCTCGGTAATGATGATTGGTATTTTATATTTTTTCCAATAACGATCTAGACATTTTCTCAAACCTTCCGGATGATATTCCCAGATATCATCGTGTGGTAAATTATACTGTTTAATCTTGTCAGGGGTATCGAGCCATGTGATGGGAAGTGGATCATGTGTTACTCTTGCGTAATAGCTCATTCCAAAGAAATCAGCTTTCTTAAATACATTGGGAATAAAATGCATGAACCACCAGTCAGAAAATCCCGCAAGAGCGTGGCCAATTTTTGTTTCAGAGTCAAAGAAAATAGCATTGTGTGAGATCCCGACAGGCTGGTTAGGATTTGACTTCTTAATAAAGTCATACATCATAGTGTGGGCTTTTCCCATATTATAGAGAACTCTTATCGCACTTATCGGATTAATCTTAAAGGGCGGAAAAAATCCTATCAGCCATCCATTGCTGATATAAACATTCGGTTCGTTGAATGTATTCCATTGGGTTACGTACTTTCCGAAGGTGCTCACGACTTTCTTTCCAAAGTCAATCCACAGATCAATGTTCTTCTTCTTTTCCCAGCCACCAGCTTTTGCAAACCATATTGGGTTTGTAAAGTGGTGAAGCACCATCATGATCTTCACACCGCGATGATCAAGATCTTCCAGGAATGCGTTGTATTCTTTTACAGTCTCTTCGTGAAGTTCCTGCATTGGTCCGCGCTGTAATTTGCTCCACGACAATCCCATGCGATAGCCGGGAGCCAATGATGCAATGATCTCTGCATCTTCTTTAAATCGCAGTTCATGGTCTGTTGTGCGATCAAAAATTTCACCATCACGTGCTTTAAATCCTTGCCAGTCGTGTTCGAATGCAGTTTCTATTTGTGCGGCAGCGGTGCTTGTGCCAAAAATGAAATCCTTGGGGAATGTGCGTAACATCCTTAATCATGCCCTCCGCCGGAGAGATGTATGTTTGGCTGAGTTACAGCCTCACGACGTGCAACAAGCGACTGTTCAATCTCCCATGCTTTCCAATGACGCTTCAATTCTTTCAGATCTTCTTCAATACACGGATAGCGTTGAATCTTTGGAGCAAGTGGAAGTTTTCCCTGTACTAAATGGCTCGTCGCCATTCCGCCAGTCCATTCAAAATGAGCAGGGTCAAAAGGTCTTCTCCAACGTCCGCCCCAGCGAAGTCCAAGTTTTTCCCCTTGTACTCCGATTTTTCTCCAAAGCGCAATGCTGTTCCATTGTATGACTGAATCTTTAACAGGAACGATATCCACTGCCAATCCGTATTGATGTTTGGATGATCCTGCAGAAGCGCGCGTATACTTTCTACCCAATGCTTTGTACTCGTTCTGCTTTGTGCGTGTACGATATGTTTCAACGATTGCAAGCTCGATGCCTTTGCTTTTACAAACGCGAATGAGTTCAATTACTTTATCTCTGAAGTAAGGATGAAGCGATTGTAAATCAGCAATCATCGGGATGCTGCCGCGGTTCTTCCCGAATGTATAATTCTCAACAAGCGCCCATTTCTTCCATTGATCAGCGGTATCGCTCGCCATTAACCATTGACGAAATGGAAGTGGCTGTGTGAAATGGTTGATGAAGTCAATTTGCCTTTGTGTTTCAATCGCAGCATATGGAACAACCATAGTCTGAGCGAAAGATGCTGAAAAAACTAAAATGCAAACGATTGTAGTGGGGAAACTTCTTGCCATAGCTTAAAAAATCCGGTGCAAAAATAGCAAAAAAGATCAAAGATTAAGCTGTCCGCAGTGTGTATGCAATTCCGTTGGATGCAATTCAAACTAACGCGAAGTCAAGCGGCTTGTTTGAAGTTTGTTTTTACAAGTTCGATGACCCGGATCCCATTTCTCATTCATATTGATTAGCCTAGGTTCAACAGGTTTTGGGCTCCAG
>Ga0123336_10001695_pt1 | contig 19951 bp, 17 predicted proteins | sample SSSSmetaG_FD_96466 | JGI IMG/M metagenome (GOLD analysis project Ga0123336, IMG submission 96466) | Glacier valley bacterial and archeal communities from Borup Fiord, Nunavut, Canada, to study Microbial Dark Matter (Phase II) - ​SSSS metaG | ecosystem: Environmental > Aquatic > Freshwater > Ice... | reverse complement strand
GCCCCGCGTGCGCCCGCCTTCCAGGCCTGACGCAGCTCGCGCTCAGCCTCGGGAAGCCGGCGCAGCGCCGCATAACCGCGACCGAGCGCGTAGTGCCCCGGCCCCTCGGCCACCGCGCCCATCTGGTGCATGCGGTCGGCGATGGCCGCCATGCGCCGCTCGACGAGAACCCGCTCACGCCGGGTGTCATGCAGCGGCAGCAACGCGGCATAACGCAGCACCGAATCGATGCGCTCCACCTCGCGACCGAGCTCTTGGCCCAGCCGCTCGCGCACCACCGCCTGCCCACGTTCCTTGAGCCACAGCGCGCCGAACGAGCCGGTGACGACCAGGCCCAAGACGCCGGCCGCCACCTTGGTCCGATGTTTGCGCGCCCATTTGCCCAGCCGATAGCCGAGGCCCATCGGCCGCGCCTGGATCGGCTCTCCGTCGAGATAGCGGCCCAGATCGGCCGCCAGCGCGCGCGCAGTCTCGTAGCGTGCCTGCGGATCCTTGGCCAGACACTTCATGGCGATGGTCTCGAGATCGGCCGGCACCGACGGCTGCACCTTGCGTAACGGCTGGGCCTCGGTGTGCAAAACAGCTTGCAACAGCGAGTCCACCGTCGGGCCGTCGAACGGCGGCCGGCCACACATCAGCTCGTAGAGGGTTGCCCCGAGGCTGTAGACGTCCGTACGCCGATCGATGGACCGCGCATCGCCGCGGATCTGCTCCGGGGCCATGTACAGCGGCGTCCCCCCCGACGAGCCGGCAGCCTCTAGAGAGCTGACCTCGCGGGCCAGGCCAAAGTCGGCGACATACGGGTGATAACGGCCGTCTTCGTTGCGGGCCAAGAGCACATTGGACGGCTTGACGTCGCGATGGACCAGGCCGAGTCGATGCGCGGCGTGCAACGCCTCGGCCACGTCACGCAAGATCCGCACGCGTTCATCGAGGGTCAGCGTGGGCGCGATCTCGCGCAGCGTCTGCCCCTCGATGAGCTGCAGCGCGATGAACGGCTGGCCGTCAAACTCACCGACGCCATACACGCGGCATACGTTGGGATGCTCGACGCGCGCCTGGGCTTGCGCCTCCACCAGCAGGCGCTCGGCGGTGGCCGGGGTCGCCTTGCGCAAGATCTTGAGCGCCACATGCCGCCTGAGCGTCGGGTCGTAGGCTTTGTGCACCTCGCCCATGCCGCCACGCCCGAGGAGCTTGACCAGCTGAAAGCGCTCCGCCGACAGCCGCGGCGCCGCCTGCAACCGCTCGCCCGAGTCGGCCAGCGTGTGCGCCACCGCGATCGATTCCTCGAGGGTGGCGTCTCTGGGATCGGGGGCATCAGGCTTATCGGGCACGTCTTACGGCTCCAGCATGTACGGAAAGCCGACGCTGGTGGGCGCGGCGAACGTCTCCTTGATGGTGCGCGGCGAGGTCCAGCGGATCATGTTCCACAAGGAGCCAGCCTTGTCGTTGGTGCCCGACGCCCGCGCACCGCCAAACGGCTGCTGGCCGACCACCGCGCCCGACGGCTTGTCGTTGATGTAGAAGTTGCCGGCAGCATGCAAAAGCAACCGCTTGCAGTCCTCGATGGCGGCGCGATCGCGGGAAAAAACGGCGCCGGTGAGCGCGTACGGCGACGTGTCGTCGACGAGCGCCAGGAGCTCGAACCACTGGGTCTCGTCATACACATGCACCGTCACCACCGGGCCGAAGATCTCTTCCTGCATGAGACGGCTCTTGGGATCGGCCGATTCCACGAGGGTGGGCTCGACGAACCAGCCGCGCTCGCCGTTGGATTTGCCGCCGGCCAGGACCTTGAGGCTGGGTGTGGCGTGGGTGTACGCCAGGTAGCCCGAGATGCGCGCAAAGGCTTTCTCGTCGATGACTGCGCCCATGAAGTTGGAAAAATCGCCGACGTCGCCCACCTTGAGCTCCGCGATGCGACTGACCAGCCGCTCACGCAAAGCCGGCCACAGCGACGAGGGAACATAGATCCGCGAGGCGGCCGAGCACTTCTGACCCTGATATTCGTAGCCGCCGCGGACGATGGCGGTGGCCACGCGATCGAGGTCGTCTCGGGCCGAAGCATGCACCACGATGAAGTCTTTTCCGCCGGTTTCACCGACGAGACGCGGGTAGGTGCGGTAACTGGCAATGTGGGCGCCGACCTGTTGCCACATGTGCTGAAAGACGCCGGTCGAGCCGGTGAAGTGCACGCCGGCCAGGTCAGGATGCAACAGTGCCGTGTTGCCGATGTCGACGGGCGCGCCATGGACGACATTGATGACACCGTCGGGCAGCCCGGCCTCGCGAAGGATTTGCAGCGTGTAGTACGCGCTCAGCGCCGCCGTCGGGGCAGGCTTCCAGACCACCGTGTTGCCGAGCATCGCCGGCGCCGTCGGCAAATTGCCGCCGATGGCCGTGAAGTTGAACGGCGAGACGGCGAAGATGAAGCCTTCGAGCGGCCGCGCTTCGAGCTGGTTCCACATGCCCGGCGACGAGGCCGGCTGCTCGTTGGCGATCCGCTCGGCGAACCAGGCATTCCAGCGCCAGAAATCGGCCAGCTCACAGGCGGCGTCGATCTCGGCTTGGTACGCCGTCTTCGACTGACCAAGCATGGTGGCGCCACACAGCGTCGCGCGACGCGGGCCGGACAAGAGGTCGGCTGCGCGCAGAAAGACGGCCAGGCGCTCCGACAGCGGCGTCTCCGCCCAGCCTCGGGAAGCGGCTTTTGCAGCATCGATGGCTTGGGCCGTCTCGGCCGCGCCGCCCTGATGCAGGGTCCCGAGGGTGAGCGCGTGATTGTGCGGGCTGCGCACACGCTCGGTGGCACCCGGCCGCACCTCGCGTCCGCCGATGAAGAGCGGAATGTCGACCGGGTTTTTCGCCAGCGTCTCCAGCTCGGCCTTCAGCGTGGCGCGCTCGGGCGAGCCGGGCGCGTAGTCGAGGATGCGCTCATTGTGCGGATGGGGGACGGTAGCCATGGCGAGAAGATACTCCGTAACGGACTGTTTGTCGGTCTAAGCTAACGGCGTGAGTGTCACGCTGCGGTTCGAGGGCAAAGAGATCTCGGCGGAGGCTGGGCAGCCGCTGGCGGTGGCGTTGTTCGTCGCTGGCGAGCGGGTGCTGTCGCGATCGGTCAAGTATCACCGGCCGCGCGGCATGTTTTGCCTGACCGGGCATTGCGGCGCCTGTCTCATGCGCGTCGACGGGCGACCCAATCAGAAGGCGTGTCAGGTGCCGTGTGTCGACGGTCTCGTGGCTGAGCGGCAGAACGCGTTTCCGTCGGCGGCGTTCGATGTGCTCGGCATCACCGACTTCGTGTTTGCCCGTGGCCTCGACCACAACACGATGTTCACGTCGCCGCAGATCCTGCATTCGGTGGTGCAGAAAGTGGTGCGGCATCTGGCCGGGCTCGGGACGTTGCCTGACGAGGCGTCGCGGTATGGAACGCCCGAGGTCCGGCATCTCGACGCAATTGTCGTCGGTGCGGGACCGGCGGGGCTGGCGGCCGCGACGGCGCTCGGCCGGGCTGGGCGGCGCACGCTGGTGGTCGACGAGCAGTTGCGGCCAGGCGGATCGTATTTTGCCGAGCCCAGCGACGGTGCAGCGCAGGCTGCACGGGCGGTGACGACAGCGGAAGATGCCGGCGTCGAGCTCTGGTCGCGAGCGACGGCGCTCGGGTGGTATCCCGAAGATACTGCGCCCGGTCGCGCTCCAGGCGTGCTGGTGGTCGGTCGGCCTGATCGGCTCGCGATCCTGACGGCAGATCGCTATATCTACGCGACGGGCGGCTACGATCAGAATCTCCTGTTCGGCGACAATGATCGGCCCGGCGTGCTGCCAGCGCGCGCGGCTGGGCGGCTGTTGTCGCGTGACGTTCTCGTCGGAGAACGGCCGATCTTGGTCGGCCAGGGTGCCTACGTCGAGGCGCTGGCCAACGCGCTGACCGAGCGCGGCGCCAAGGTGGAGCGCGTTGACGGCCACGAAAAACGACTCGTCGCTGCGCGCGGTCGGTCGTGGCTGGCAGGTTCGTGGGTGGCTGGGGCGGAGCTCAATGTAGCCGGCCAGCGACAACGGGTGTCCGGCGATGCAGTGCTGGTGTGGTGTGAGCCCACGCCAGCCTCGGAGCTGCCGCGGCAACATGGCGCCGCCGTCGAGCTGAGGCCCGAGGCCGGCGGTTTCGTGGCCCTGGCGGATGAACATGGACGAGCGGCACCGTCGGTGTGGGTGTGCGGCGACGTGACCGGCTACCTCGGACCCGCATCAGCAGCGTTGGCGGGAAAACGTGTCGGTGAGGCGGCAGCGTGAAGATCCTGGTCTGCCGCTGCGAGGACGTCACCCTCGAGGAAATCACCCACGTCCTCGACCGCGGCTTTGTTTCCGTCGAGGAATGTAAGCGTCTGACCGGCCTCGGCACCGGGCCCTGTCAGGGCAAGGAGTGCATGTTGGCCTGTGCCCTCCTCTGCCACGCTGCCGGCGGAGGCGCGCACCCGATCACGCCGTTCACCGCCCGTCCACCGCTCAGCCCAACTCCACTAGGGGCCTTGGCCACCGCGTTGACGACCAGCCTGACGACCGAGGACGACGAATGAGGCCGCTCGACGCCGTGGTCGACGTCAAACGGGCGCCGCCACGTCGTGATGTGCCGATGCCGGAGCGCTGTGAGATCGCCATCATCGGCGGCGGCGTGATGGGTCTCGGCATCGCCTACCAGCTCGCCAAGCGCGGCCTCACCGACGTGGTGGTCCTCGAGCGCGGCTATCTGGCCGAAGGTGCCTCGGGCCGCAACGGCGGCGGCGTGCGCATGCAGTGGTCGACGGAGACCAACGTCCGGCTCATGCAGCAGTCGATCGCCTTGTGCGCCGGATTTGCCGAGGAATTCGGCATCAACGTCTGGTTCCGCCAGGGCGGCTATCTGTTCCTCGGGCGCTCCGAGGAGGAGCGCCGCAAGATGGAGCGCAACGTCGAGCTGCAGAACCGCTGCGGCGTGCCCACCAAGCTCATCGCCCCCGACGACGCGCGCGATCTGGTCCCTGAGCTCTCTCTCGATGGCGTGGTCTGCGCGGCCTACAACCCCAAAGACGGCGTGCTGTTTCCGTGGCCGTTCCTGTGGGGTTACGCGCAAAAGGCGGAGGCAGCGGGCGTCCGGGTCCAGCTCTACACCGACGTGAAACGCATCGACGTCGAGAAAGCCGGCTTCCAGTTGCATACCAACCGCGGCCAGCTCCATGCGCGGCGGGTGATCAATGCCGCCGGCGCCTGGTCGCCCGAGGTCGCCCGCCTCGTCGGCGTCGAGCTGCCCAATCGGCCGCACCGGCACGAGATTCTGTCGACGGAGCCGCTCAAGCCGTTTCTGAAGCCGATGGTGAGCCTGCTGTCGTCGGGGCTGTATTTCTCGCAGTCGATGCGTGGTGAGATCGTCACCGGCATCACCGTCCCCGACCACGACGACGGCACCGTCAAGCTGGGCTCGCGCCTGCGTTTTCTGACGACGCTGGCCAAGGAGCTGGTACGGGTGGCGCCGCGCCTCGCCGACGTCAAGATCTTGCGCCAGTGGGCCGGTCCCTACGACGTCAGCCCTGACGGACGGCCCATTCTCGGCGAGCCGGCCGGCGTCCCCGGTTTCTTTCTGGCCTGCGGCTTCGTTGGCCACGGCTTCATGATGGCTCCGGTGATGGCCAAGCTCTACGCCGAGCTGCTCACCGACGGCGAGAAGCACCCGGTCTTCGACGAATGTCGCCTCGACCGCTTTGCCTCGGGCGACATCCAGCGCGAGGACATGATCCTCGGCTGAGCCGCGAAGGGCGCTCGTGCTAGAGTCGCCGCCGCATGCAGACGCTCGACCAAACCATAGGTTTTCTCGGCGCTGGCAACATGGCCGAGGCCCTCATCAAGGGCATCCTGGCGTCGAAGCTCGTCGAGCCGACGCGGGTGTGGGGCTCGGACCCGCGCCAGACACGCTGCAACGAGCTGGCGAGCACTTACGGGATCCATGCCACCGTCGACAATCTCGAGCTGGTGCGGCAGTGCGATCTCTTGGTTCTATCGGTGAAGCCGCAGATCTTGCCGGCGGTGTTGGCCGAAGTGGCTCCAGCGCTCAAGCCTGGCGCTCTCCTGATTTCCGTCGCTGCCGGTGTGCCCGTCGCGGCGATCGAACGGCTGGTCCCGGCTGGCACCCGCGTGGTCCGCACCATGCCCAACACCCCCGCGCTCGTTGGTGCGGGCGCCACGGCCATCGCCGCTGGCGGCCATGCCACGGCGGCGGATCTGGAGGTCGCCAAGCGGCTCTTCGATGCGGTCGGCATGACCGTCATCCTCGACGAGGAACAGCTCGACGCAGTGACGGGTCTGTCGGGATCGGGCCCGGCCTATGTCTTTCTGATCATCGAGGCGCTCTCCGACGCTGGCGTCAAGATGGGTCTGTCGCGCTACAACGCCTTGGCCCTGGCAGCGCAGACGGTGCACGGCGCCGCCAAGCTGTTGATCGAGACCGGCGAGCATCCCGGACGCTTGAAAGACATGGTCACGTCGCCCGGCGGGACAGCCATCGCCGGCATCGCCACCCTCGAGGCTGGCGGCCTGCGCACCACGCTGATCAACGCTGTCGAGGCGGCGACGTCTCGCAGTCGCGAGCTCGGCCTCAACGCGGTGAAGCCCAAATGACGGAGCTCCTCGTCGATGTGCAGGTCGTGCCGCGCGCCAGCCGCGATCGGCTGGCCGGCCGAGTCGGTGATCGCGTCAAGGTGCAGCTGACTGCGCCGCCCGTCGACGGCGAGGCCAACCAGGCCCTGCGCGTCTTTCTGGCAAAGACGCTCGGGGTGCCCCGCGCGCAGGTAGAAATCGTCCGCGGCGAGACATCCCGCAAGAAGACCGTGCGTCTCATGGGGATCACCGCCGAAATGTGGGCTCAGCTTACCGAATCATCTGGAGATCGTTCATGAATCGCCTGTTCCTATCGCTGTCTTTGGCAGCCGGCCTCATGGCCTGCGGCGGCAAGCACGGCACGTTGAAGCTGGAAATCATCACCACGCCGGCGGAGAACCCCTTCCTCAACGCCAGCACTGTGCGGGTCACCATCGGCGATACCGGGACGGTCCAGACCGCGCCCATCAACGCAACCGGTGGCTTCAGCCTCGATCTCAGCCCCAAGCCCGACGCCAACAAGTCGGAAGTGGTGCTCGTCGAAGCGCTGGACGCGCAGGGACAGGTCGTCGCCTACGGCAACTCACCGATTTTGTCGCTGCAGCCCCAGGACAACGGCCCCATCGGCGTGTGGGTCGCCCGCCCCAACAGCATCGTCTCCGCCGCGACGTCACTGCCGAAAGACTATGTCCGCTACACAGGCGTCAGCGCAGTCAACGTCCCCAACCTCGGCGTGGTCTACGCCGGCGGCTTCGATGGCACCGCCGCCACCACGGCCACCGCGGTCTACTACCTCCTCAACCCGGCCAGCACCATCGTCGGCGCGGCCATGAACCACGCCCGCGGCAACGCCAACCTCATCTCCACCTCCGGCACCCGCGCGGTCATCTTCGGCGGCGCCGCTGCCAGCGACGGCAGCGCACCGACCGCCTCGCCCGAGATCTTCGATCCCAGCGAGGCCTCGGGTCTGTGGGCGGCGCTCACCGGCGACGTCGTCGACGCCCGCTCCTTGGCCACGCAAGTCACGCTCGGCTCCGGCGCCGTCCTCATCTCCGGCGGCCTCGACAGCAACAAGGCCCGCCTGCGCACGGCAGCGCTCATCAACACCGACGCCTCGCCACGGGTCACGGCGTTGTCGTCGGTGATGTTCACTCCACGCGTCGGTCACTGCGGTGCCGCGGCCAGATTCCCCGACGGAGACGGCGCCATTCTCTTCGGCGGCCTACCCGCCGGCTCATCCGATCCCGTCGCTGAGCGGCTCATCGGCGGCCAGGTTTTCGCACAGTACATCGGCACCGATCTGGCCACCGAGCCCAGCCGCGACGGCGCCACCTGCACCAGCCTCTCCGACGGCAGCGTGCTGGTCCTCGGCGGCGCCGACTCCACCGGCGCACTCGACTCCGGCCTCGTCATCAGCCCAGGCACGGTCCCCACCGTGCGTCGCATCCCAGCCGCCATGACCACCGCCCGCGTCGGCCACACCGCGACGCTGGTCAAGAACCAGATCCTCGTCTGCGGCGGCGCCGACAAAGCCGGCGTCATCCAAAAAAGCTGCGACCTTCTCGACGCCGCCTCCGGCGCCATCCTCTCCACGCTGCAGCTAGGCTATGCCCGCCGCGACCACTCCGCGGTCCTCATCGACACCGGCGTCGTCGTCATCGCCGGCGGCCTCATCGAAGGCGGCAGCCCCACCACCAGCATCGAGATCTACACCCCGCCGCAGCAGTAAGGCAGCGACGGTAACTAAACCGGCGGCGCAGGATCGGGCTTGCGGGTGAACTGCCGAAACGTCGCAAACAGCACGTAGCCGAGCGCGCCCGCGCCGCAGATCTCCGGCATGCGGCGGATGATGGCCAGCACGTAGCCGACCAGCACCACCGACAGCAACAGCACGTCGGTGACGCGATGCTTGGTGCGACCGAGCTTGTGGATCCGAATGCCTGACAACATGCCCCACGAGCCAAACGGCAACAGCAACGGAAAGAACGGCAGCACGGTGTCGAGGTGCACCGGCAACCAGCTCCACACATAGAGTGTCGACCCGGACTCGCCACGCGCCAGCGACGGTGAGCTGTACTTGAGCACGGCCAGAAACAGCGCCAGCAGAATCCCCGCCGTCACCGTGGTGGGCACACCGCTGTAGTACTTTTTGGGCCCGCTCTGCGCCGCGACATTGAAGCGCGCCAGCCGCAATGCCGCCGTGATCGTATACAAGCCACAGATCCCGCGCAGCACCCACGGCCTGACGCCCTCGGTCCAGCCCAGCTCCGGCCGCGTCGAGAAAAACCCATAGACCACCACGCCCGGCACCAGCCCAAAGGCAATCACGTCGGTCAAGGAATCGAGCTGCACCCCAAACTCGGACGCCCCACGCAACCGCACGGCAAAGAAGCCGTCGGCCTTGTCGGTCAGCACCACCAAAAGTCCCCACCACGCCGCCTCGATAGGCCGCCCGTCGACGGCCGCCTCGACGGAAATCACCGTAAAAAAGATACCCAGACAGGTGACGAGGTTGGGCACCACATAGCGCCACCAACCACGCGGAAGCTTCCGAGGCTCAGGCACTAATGCGAGTCCGACCCGCCGTCGTTCTTGGCGCGATCACGACCCATCAGCTTGGAATAGAGGAGCTGACCGAGGCTGTCGATCATCAGGCGCTCGACCGATCCCTCGAGGCCGGAGCGCTCGGCGGCGTCGGAATAGATGAAGCGAATGCCCATCCCCGGCTCGTGGTCCTCGGGGATACCGGGCGGCGACGGCTCGCCCTCTTTCTTGACCCATTTGACCTCGCCACGGATGGCGATGGTCTCCTTGATCTTCGGCACCGACAGCTGGAAGACGAAGATCGTGCCTACTTTCAAGGGCTTGTTGGTGCGGATGAAGGTCCCGCCCTTGCAGATGTTTTTCGTGTAATCGGCGAAAAAGGTGTTGAGCCGCTTGTACTCGACCTTCAGCTCGATTGGGACGCGCGGATTATCGCGCCGCTCGTCGTCTTCAGACATGTTCAAGGACGGTATGTCATTGTCTCCTAACGGTCAACGCGCGCCGTTGGGATGTGCATACTGCGGGGAATGAAGCCTTGGTTGGTTCGCGCGCTGATCCTCGGCCTCCTCGCCAGCGCGTTGTGTCTGGTTCCGTTGTTCGGCGTGCCGGGCTACGAAGCGGCGCTGGCGCTGTCGTTGCCGTCGGCGATCTTGGGCGTGCACCTCGGTCTCGCCAAGCTGAGGCGGGCACGGGCTGGCACGCGCTCGGACGGCGAAGGCGCCGACGCCCGTCCGCTGCGCACGGTCCTCGGCTGGTGGCTCGGCGCCGTCGCTGAAGGCCTCGTGCTGCTGGTGTTGCCGGCGGGAATCCTGACCATCCACGCGCTCGCCATGCGGTCTTGTGATCCTGTCGGACGTGGCCTCGCTTGGCTTTTGATGATGCCGGCGACGACGCTGCCCGTCGGTGCCGCCCTCGGCGTGGTGGCCGGCGTCCTCATGCCGACCCGCGCCCGGGCGACGATGGCCACAGTGCTGGCGATCGTGCTGTCCCTGGCGCACACCGGTTGGCGTTTCTGGGCCTCGCCGCCCATCTTCATGCACGATCCCTTTGGCGGATGGTTTGCCGGGTCGATCTACGACGAGGCGCTGTCGGCGACGGGGGCGCTGTGGGCCGCGCGGAGCATGTATCTGTTGGCGGCGCTGGCGGCGGTGCTGCTGACCGCGGCGTTTCTCGACGGTAACACGCTCAAGATCAGCCTGCGTCGCCTGCGCGGCCCGGTCTTCTTCCTGGCGCTCGTCCCCTTTGCCGGCGCGCTGACGCTCTACGCCGAGCGCGCCACCCTCGGCATCGCCATCGACGCCACCGATCTTGGCAAGATCCTCGGCGCCGAGCTGCGCACCGATCACTTCGTCATCCATTATTCGCCGTCAGGACCGTGGGCCAAGGGCCTGCCGCTCCACGCCCTCGAGCACGAGCTGCGTTACCGGCAGCTTCGCACGCTGCTCGGCGACGTGCCCACAGCGACGGTACACAGCTTCCTGTTCGACTCGCCCCAACAGAAGCAGCGCCTCATGGGCGCGGCCAACACCTTCGTGGCCAAACCGTGGCGCCATGAGATCTATCTGCATCCGAGTGGCTGGCCGCACACCGTGCTCATGCACGAGCTGGCGCATGTGTTCTGGGCCAGCGCTGGCGACCGCTGGTTCGGCATTTCGCGCGTCGGCCTGCGCTTCAATGTGGGCCTGGTCGAAGGTGTGGCGGTGGCCTCGGCCTGGGAGCGCGCGTCGCTCGACCCGCACGAGGCGGCCCGGGTGCTCCTCAAAGCGGGTGCGCTGCCGTCGCTGAGCCAGATCCTGTCGCTGGACTTTTTCGGCGCTGGATCCGCCGCCGCGTACGATGTCGCCGGATCGTTTTGCCGCTGGCTCCTCGACACCCAAGGCGGCCCAGCCAAGCTGCGCGCGCTCTATCACGGCGCCGGCAGCGACGCGGCGTTTCAAGCTGCCTACGGCCGTCCCCGCGACGCGCTCGAGCTGGAATGGCGCGCGTTCCTGCTATCGCCGTCGCTGCCGCCGGCTCCGCCCGATGAAGAAGCGGTCCTGTCCGATCGACTGCGCCGGCCTGGCATCTTTCACCGTCGCTGCCCGCATGAGCTGGCGCTGCGACGGGAGGCGGCCAATGAAAAGCTGCGCAACGGCGATCCGCAAGCGGGCCTCGCCCTCCTCGATGAAGTCTGCCGCGACGAGCCCGACGAGCCGGCCAACTTGATCGTCCTCGTCGAGTCGGCCATCAGCGCCGAAAAGCTGGTCGCCGCCCGCGCCGCCCTCACACGCCTGTTGGCCCATCCCAAGCTGAGCGTGGCCCAGCGTGCCCGCGCCTTCGTTCTCGACGGAGATTTGTCGATCTTGAGCAACCAGCCTAGCGAAAAAGCCTACGCCGCCGCCCTCGCCCTTCCGCTCGACGTCGGCGCGCGCCGCATCGCGACGCTCAAGCGTCTGCTCACGCAACAGCCGCCGGGGCCCACCACCACCCTGCTCCGTCGTTACGTCTTTCCGACGGCAAACGAGCGCAATCCGGCCCTCACGCTGCTGACGGCCGCCGAGCTCTCTCGTCTCGATCCCAAACACGCCCTCTTTCCCTATCTCTATGCCAAGCAGCTCGAGCAACACGGCCGCTACGTCGATGCCGCCGACGCCGCCGACGCCGCGCTCGTCGCCGAAGTGCCGCTCCCCGACGATCTCTTCGTCGCCGAGGCGCTACGCATGCTCGGCCGATGCCGCTTTCGCGCCGGTCAGCTCGTCGCATCGGGCCGCGCCTGGGAGCGGCTGGCGACGTTACAACCGCGGGCGCGCGTCGAGGCCGACGACTGGCAGGCCCGCATCGCCGAGGCCCAAGCCTCCCCACAAGGACGCGCATTGTTTGACATTCCCGGCGGCGAGGAGTAACCGCGGCATCATGCGCCTCGGCCTCGTGATCAATGTGAACGCGCTCGGCGTGCGTCGGCAGCCTGGGCTCGTCGACTGCGCGCGTGAGCTGGTCGGGGCCCGCGGCGAGGTGGTCGAAACCCACTCCGTCGACGAGCTCGACGAAGTGGCGCGTGGTTTCGCCGCCCGCGACATCGAGCTCGTCGCCATCTGCGGCGGCGACGGCACCAACCTCGCCGTTCTCACCGCCCTCGTCGGTGCGTACCAAAAGCGTCTTCCGCTGGTGGCCCTGTTGCGCGGCGGCACCGTCAACACCGTCGCCCAGAACCTCGGCATCCGCGGCAACCCGGACGCGCTGTTGGCCCGACTGGTCCGCGACCTCGACGAGCGCACCCTGCACACCCGGCCGCAAGATCTGCTGCAAGTCAACCACCGCTACGGCTTTCTCTTCGCCGCCGCCATGGGCGCCCGTTTTCTCGAGGCCTACTACGACACGCCGCACCCGGGCCCGCTGTGGGCCGGCATCCTGGCGGCGCGGACCGTTGGCTCGTCGCTGGTGACCGGCCCCTTTGCCCGTAAGTTATTTGCGCCGCTCGCCGTCGACCTCACCGTCGACGGAACCCACGTCGACATCGGCCCCTTGCGTCTCTTCATCTGCTCGACGGTGCCCGACGTCGGCATCGGCATGAAGGTCGCGTGGCAGGCCGGCAAAGAGCCCGGCCGCTTTCACCTCGTCGCCAGTCGGCTCTCGACGGTCGGGATGGCCCTACAGATGCCGTCGGTGCTCACCGGCCGTCGCCTGCGCTCCTGGCATGCCAACCGCCACCTCGACCGCCTGGCCACGCGGGTCGAGGCCCGCTTCCCGCAGCCCGAGGTCTACACCTTCGACGGCGAGCTCTATCGCGAGCGGGAGCTCGACATCCGCATCGGCCCGCGCATCGACATCGTCGTTGCTTGAATTGCCTGACTACATCCCGGAGACGAACAGCCAGCGGCCGTTGTCGTTTTCCAGCTCGAGGCGTTTGTCGTTCTGCTTGCGCTCCCAGCGGTCGCCCATCTCGGTGGCGATCTGATAGGAGGCGTCGTAACGGATGTCGACCTTGGCGCGGCGGCCTTCGATCTCCACCTTGCGGTATTCGATGTTGTAACGAAGGGCGCGGACCGCGGACAGGCGGCGCGACAAGACGTCTTTGAGGCCGTCGTAGCCGTAGTCGTCGTCGCCCTTCGGCGTGCCCGAGTCCTCGAAGTAGCTGGTGTGCGCCATGGTCAACAGCGTCGGCGCATCGCGCTCTTCCATGGCACGGCGGTATTTCTCGCACACCTCGACGAGCTCACGGTTGGGCTTGGTGTCGACCACCTTGGTCCCGGGGATGACGTTGAATGTCGCGCAGCCCGACGCCGCACCCAGGAACACCCCGGCTACCAACACGATCGCGATCCTCAACACCTGCACGAAAGACTCCTCTGCCGCTCCGGCACATCTGACCCGCGCCCATCATGAACGCCGGGCCCGGGAATGTATTCCAAACTGGAAACGTCTCAAAAGAATCTGTCAGCGCATGTTATACTCTTGGAATCATGGGAGATCGACGCACGCGTGAGTTCCCGCGCTTCGAAGTCTCGGCGCATGTCGACTACACCGGGTCCGAAGTTCTCCTTTATCACCGCATCCAGAACATCTCGCTCGGCGGCATCTGCATCGGCACGCCCAGCATCGAAGAGGTGGGGACCACGGTCGAGCTGGTCATCAATTTCCCCGAGCTCGACGGCCAGTCCATCGCGGTCAAGGGCGAGGTGGTGTGGGCCAACCGCGACGCGCCCATGGACCTCGGCATCCGCTTCCTCGATCTCGACGAAGAAAAACGCGGCATTCTTCGCTTGTATCTGCAACGAGTAAAACGGTAATTGACCTGATCTGCGCGGTGTGGTTAGACAGCTCCACAATTTAACGCGTGCGGGTGTTCGGGAAGCCGGTCAAAGCCGGCGCCGCCCCCGCGACTGTAAAGGGACTGTTTGCGCGGTGGTTTAGAGCCACCCACTGGGTTCGCCCGGGAAGGGCCGCGCAAAATACCCTGAGCCAGGAGACCGGCCTGCACGCGATGGTTTTGCACCTTCGGAGGGAAGGGGCGGCGACTCGCGCGATTCTGCGTCGATCTCTGGCCCCGTGGTGCAATCCCGGGAGCGGACGTCGCAGTGGCTGTCGCAGCGCGTGGATCGTCTGGCATCGTCATTACTCTGGGGCTTGCCCTTGGCGTGACCAGTGTTGTGCCTGGCGTGGGCCGTGCGCAGACCCAGCTCGGGCGCGTGGAGGTCGACGCCCAGCGTGAACGGCCGAGTGGCCGCGCGGTCGACCTCGACGAGGTGCCGTTCGTCACGGTGGTAGACGCGCAGACCCCGACGGCGCGGGCGGCTTCGGTGGCCGATCTCATCGAGCGCGAGGCCGGCGTCAGAGTGCGCTCGCGGGGCGGCCTCGGGTCGTTCAGCTCGGTGTCGCTGCGCGGCTCCGACGCCAACGAAGTGGCCATCTTCGTCGACGGCGTGCCGCTGTCACGCGCTGGGGCGGGCGTGATCGATCTCGGCCAGCTCGCCGCCGACGGCCTGGAGCGCGTCGAGATCTATCGGGGCGCGCCGCCTGTCGAGCTCGGCTCCGAAGCCATCGGAGGCGTCATCAACCTCGTGACCAAGAAAGGCAGCGGGCGCGGCTGGAAGCCCCGCGCGTCGGCCGGCACCGGATCATTCGGCGCACGCTCGGCATCAGCCGGCCTGTCGCTGGGACGGCCGGGCCTGCGCGCGTCGGCGAACGTCAGTTATCGCGGCGCCAACGGCGACTTCACCTACTACGACAACGCCGGCACGCTCTATGACACCAGCGACGACAAAATGGCCATCCGGCACAACAACGGCTTCGACCAGCTCCAGCTCGACGCCACGGTCGGCTCACCGCCGCCCAAGTCCAGTCAGGTCGGCTGGTCACTCGGCGCCCACGGATTCGGGAAGCGCCAGGGCGTGCCCGGCATTGGCTCGATCGGGGCCGAAGCGCTCTCTGCCAAGCTGACCACCGGGCGCATGCTCCTCGACGGCCACGTCAAGCGCCGCGGCCGCGTCGATGTCGCCGTCGACGCGCATGTCTTCTGGGAGCATCTCGGTTTTTCCAACCCCGCTGGTGACAAGGTCGGTGCCTATGGCGCCAGTGTCACCGAGGCCAACGCCGTCGGTGGCGGCTTGTCAGGTCGGTTGGACGCGCCTTTGGGCAAGCGCCAGCTGTTGTCGGTGGTGGGCGAGACCCGTGTCGAGCACCGCATGCCGCGTGACCTCTTGCGGCCGACCTTTCAGGGCCTCGACTCGACCCGCATGTTCGGCGGTCTCGGTGTCGTCGACGAGATCCGCGTCCTCCGCGATCGGCTGGCGCTCACGCCGACCTTGCGGCTCGACGGCGCTTTCTCGACGCTGCGCGACGCCAGCGACACGGCTCCGCCGGGCGTGCGCTCGTCGGATTGGTTCTTGTCACCGCGGCTCGGGGTTCGGGCCAAGGTGACCAAGATCTTTTCGCTGCGCGCCTCGGCCGGTAGATTTGTCCGTTTCCCGACGCTGATCGAGCAGTTCGGCGACGGTGCCTTCGTGCTTCCCGGTCGTACCATCCGGCCCGAGTCGGCGTGGGGCGGGGATGTCGGAGCGGCGCTGGTCTTGAAGCGCAGCAAAGTCACCTTCGAGGCCGAAACGGCTTTTTTCGGGCGCCGCGTCAGCGACTACATTGCCTTCGTCCCGGTGGCCAACTCCTACGGTGCTGCCAACCTCGGCGACGTCCAGGTCCTCGGCGTCGAGGCCCATGCGTCGCTGATCGTGTTCGAGCGCGCCAAGCTCACCGTCGACTACACTTTTCTCGACACCGCCAACTTCACCAACGAGCCCGGCGTCGAGGGCAAACAACTCCCCAACCGGCCGCCGCATCAGCTCTTCGCCCGGCTCGAGGTGCTGCTCGGACCTTTCCGCGCCGGATACGATCTCGACTGGGTCGACGACACCTTCCGCGACGCCCAGAGCTACAACCGCATCCCGGGCCGCGTCCTGCATGGCCTCGCCGCCAGCCTCGCGCATCGCGAGCTCACGGTGCTACTCGAGATGCGCAACCTGGCCGACCTCCGCGTGACCCAGCTTCCCCTCGGTGGCTCCGCGCGCGCCGGACAGACCTCTCCGTATCCGCTCGTCGACTTTTACGACTACCCGCTACCCGGGCGAACCCTTTACGCAACGGTCACTTACACCCCGAAGGAGATCCGATGAACCGCAATGTCCTGTGCCTGCTCTCGTTGTTCGCAGTGGCCTGCACGCCCACTGGGCCGAAGGGCCTCACCAACGGCTTTACCAACCTCGCGGTCGTCACCAGCCGTGACGGCGCCAACGTGGCCGGCTCGATCAACACCGTCGACCGCAGCACCAAAGCCATCACCAAGGCCATCGACACCACGCTGGATGCCGACCACATCGTCCGCGTCAGCGACGGCAAGCTCTTCGTGCTCAACCGCACCAAGGGCACCGTGCGCCGCTACAACCCGACCACCTGGGCCGTCGAGGCGGAGGTCAAGACCGGCGACGCAGCGCACCCACCAGCGATGGCCTACGTCCAGGATCTCATCCCTTTGCCCGGTACCACCAAGGTCTTCGTGACCGCCAACGGCAATGACGGCGCGCACGCCCTCATGATCGTCGACACTGCCACGCCGACCGCTGATGCCACCTTCATCGCGCTGCCCACCGCGGCCAACGACAGCGACGGCAAGCCCGAGGCGGCGCCGATGCACTTCTGCGCCGACAAGCTCTATGTGGGCCTGCAGGATCTCGACTCCACCACCTTCATGGCCGCCGGCCCGGGCCGCGTCGCCGTCGTCGACACCAAGCTCGGCACCGTCACCAGCGTCATTCAGCTGGCGCACACCAACCCCACCCAGATCGTCGGTCAGCTCGACGACTGCAGCAAGGTCTTCGTGGTCACCTCGGGCCCCTTCGGCGTGGCGCCGAGCGACAAGAGCGCTGTCGAGAAGCTGGACCTGACCACGCTGGCCGCGTCCACGCTCACCGACGGCAGCAAGCTCTCCGGCGTGCCGGCGGGCATCGTGCCGGTGTCGGCCAGTCTGGCGATCCTCAGCGTGAACTTCGACCTTCAAGTCGTTCAGGGTGGCGGTTACAGCATCCTGGCCCGCAACAAGCTCGTCGCCATCAACCCCACCACCGGCGTCATCTCGGGCGACGCCAGCGACCAGGCTGGCTTCATGCCGTTCAGCGCGGTTTCGCCGGAGAACGAGCTTTGGTTCGCCTCGGACAACTTTGCCAGCGTCAACACCGATAACAACCTGCCGATCGGCGTGTGGGTCGGCAAGGCCGATGGCAAGAAGGGCCCGTACAGCATGCTCGACGTTGGGCAGAAGCCGTACGGCATCGTCTTCCCGTAAGCTCCGTCCATGGGCTCGCTCTCCCGTACGTTGCGCGTCTCGGCAGTGTCGGCGTTGGTGCTGATTGGCACCCTCGTCGCTGCCCTGGCGCTCGGCGTCGGCAGAGTGAGCCTGTGGCAGGCTCTTTGGCATTCCTCGTCGCTGAGCGAGTCGGAGTCGGCGATCTTGGCCGGCCGTGCGGCGCGGGTGGCGCTCGGTGCGCTCGTCGGTGCCACGCTGGCCCCGGCGGGTGTGGCTTTTCAGGCGATGTTGCGCAATCCGCTGGCCGATCCGTATGTGCTGGGCGTTTCGGGCGGAGCGGCGGTGACGGGGACGTTGGCGTTGGTGCTGGGTCTTGGCGCCGGCGTGCTCGGCACCTGGACCGTGCCGGTGTGGGCGTTTGGCGGCGCGGTGGTGGCGATCTTGTTCGTGTACAGCGTCGGGACCGTGCGGGGCCGTCTCGTGCCCAATGTGGCGTTGCTGGCCGGCGTGGTGCTCAACGTGCTGACGGCCGCATTGGTGGTGTTGATTCGTTTGGTGGCCACGCCACAGGCTGCGCACCGGGCGCTTTACTGGCTCACCGGCACGTTGCGTGAGCCGGAAGGCGTGCAATTGTGGGTGCTCGGCGCCTACGGTCTCGTCGGTGTGGGCATCTTGATCTGGCTGGCGGTGCCGCTCAACGCGCTGGCGCTCGGAGAAGAGCTGGCGCACTCCAGCGGCGTGTCCCTCGAGCGTACGCGGCGGCTGGTCTTTCTGGCGGCGTCGCTGTTGACCGGTGCGGCGGTGGCTTTTGCCGGGCCGATTGGCTTCGTGGGGATCGTGGTGCCGCACGCGCTGCGCGGCATCATCGGGCCCGATCATCGCGCACTGTTGCCGGCGACGGTGCTCCTCGGCGCGGCTTTTATCGTCGCTGCCGACACGCTGACGCGGCTGGCGTTTCTGTGGCTCGAGACCGAGCCGACCGTCGGCGTGGTGACGGCGCTGCTCGGTGCGCCGTTCTTCTTGGTGGTGCTGCGGCGTCGCGGCGCGGAGCGCGTGTTTTGAAAACCATCTATCTCCTCGCACTGGTCGCTGGACTGGCTGGGTGCCATGCCAAAAGGGCCGCGCCGGCGGGTCGGGCCTGGCGCGATCCGGCCGGGCGCATGATCCATTTGCCGTCGGAGGTCCGGCGCGTCGTGTCGCTCGCGCCGTCGACGACGGAGCTATTGTGCGCGGTGGGCGGCTGCGGTTTGTTGGTCGGTGTCGATCGGTACAGCAACTATCCACCCGAGGTGAAAAAGCTGCCGCATGTCGGCGCCGACATCGACCCCAGCCTCGAGAAGATCTTGGCGCTCAAGCCCGACGTGGTGCTGGCGGCAGCGACGGCCAACGCCGAGGCGACCATGACCAGCCTCGAGCGCGCTGGCATTCCGGTGGTGGGCTGCCTCGATCAGCGCATCGACGATGTGTATGCCGACCTCATCGGCGTGGGCGACGCCATCGGCCATCGCGCCGACGGAGAAAAGGCTGCCGCAAGCTTGCGGGCCGCGCTCGACGGGGTCAAGGCGGCTCCGGGCGATGCCGGGGTGGGCGCGCGCGTGTTGGTGGTGGTGTGGCCAGAGCCGCTCGTCGTCGCTGGGCGGACGAGCTTGGTGGCCGAGCTGGTGCGCTGGGTGGGTGGCGTCAATATCGCCGACGACAGCGCGCGCGCCTTTCCGACGTACAGTCGGGAACGCATGCTGGAAGCGGCGCCAGAGGTCTTGATCGTGGGCACGCACGCCGACGGTGCGCCGCCCATGGCCGCCCTACAGAAGCTGGGCATCCCCGCAGTGCGCAACCATCGGGTCCATCTCGTCGACGGCGACATCCTGTTTCGGCCCGGCCCTCGCCTCGGCGAGGCGGCCACCCTTCTGGCCAAGCTCCTCCACCCATGATTTCCGTCGAGAATCTGACGTTCGGCTACGGCGACCGGCGTCTTTTCGACGATTTTTCTCTGACGCTGCCGACGGGACGCGGCACCATCGTCGGGCTCATCGGGCCCAACGGCGCCGGTAAATCGACGCTGGTGCGGCTGTGTCTGGGCCTCTTGAAGCCGGCTAGCGGGCGGATCCTCGTCGACGGCAAATCGGTGCAGGCCTGGCCGCAGCGCGAGCTGGCGCGGGTGATGGCCGCGGTGCCGCAAGAAGAGGCGCTCGAGTTTCCATTCACCGTCGAGGAAGTGGTCCTGATGGGCCGCATCCCGCACCTTGGGCCGCTCGGTTTCGATCGGCCGATCGACGTCGAAAAAGCGCGCGCCGCCATGGCCGAAACGTCGGTACTGGAGCTGGCCAAGCGGCCGCTGCATACCTTGTCGGGCGGCGAGCGCAAGCGCGTCCTCGTGGCGCGGGCGCTGGCGCAAGACCCTCAGATCCTGATTCTCGACGAGCCGGTCGCGGCGCTCGACATCCAGCATCAGATCGCCATCTTCGATTTACTCGCCCAACGGCGCGAACGCGGCATCACCATTCTCGTCGCGGT
>Ga0123336_10001690_pt1 | contig 19970 bp, 17 predicted proteins | sample SSSSmetaG_FD_96466 | JGI IMG/M metagenome (GOLD analysis project Ga0123336, IMG submission 96466) | Glacier valley bacterial and archeal communities from Borup Fiord, Nunavut, Canada, to study Microbial Dark Matter (Phase II) - ​SSSS metaG | ecosystem: Environmental > Aquatic > Freshwater > Ice... | reverse complement strand
TTGGCCGCGGAACGAGAAGTGCCGTTCGACCCGGACCGACGCCGACTCCTTCGCGACGGCGAGCGCTTCGGTCCGAAGGCGACGCTGGAGGTGCGCGCGCTCGGTCGTGTCACCATCGCGTCCGGGAAGGTCGCGGCGGGCGACCCGTTGAGCGACCTCCCTCCCCCGTTGCCGCGCCGCGTACCGCGAGGTGAGCACGGCGTGACCGCTTCGCTCGTCACGATGGTCGTCGGAAGAAGGTCGGTCATTCGTTGCGCGGCGGCGACGCTCCACTTCGCGAAGGGGGCCGTCGCGACCTGGGCCTCGGCCGGCAGCTACGGCGTCGACTCGGGAACGGGCGCGTTCATGGATGCGAAGACCGAGGTCACCGAGAATGATCGCGACGTCATCGTGAAAGCGATGCAAAAGACGCGCAAATCCGGCTTCGGGTACGCCTCGCAGCCGTCACTCGTCGCCTTCACGAGCGGCCTCGGTGACGGCGCGTATGCATCGTATTGGGGCTTCTCGCGAGCCAAAAAGCTTCTCGTGTTGATGACCGACTTCGCCGTTCTCGATCGCGCGCAGTGGTAAGTTCGGTGAATGCCTACGTTCGACGCTGATGTAGCGGCCATGCGCGATTGGTTCGGGGGTCCTCGTTTCGCCGGAATCAAACGCCTCTTCACCCCTCGCGAGGTCGTGGAGCAACGCGGCACGATTCACGACGACTACACCGTCGCGCGCGACACCGCCGCCGCGTTCCACGCGCGCCTGCGCGAGCTCTATGCCCAGAAGAAGAGCATCACGACGTTCGGTCCGTTCTCGCCGGGCCAGGCCGTGGCGATGAAGCGCCAGGGCATCGAGGGCATCTACCTCGGCGGCTGGGCGACCAGCGCGAAGGGCTCCTCGAACGAGGATCCGGGCCCCGACCTCGCGAGCTATCCGCTCAGCCAGGTGCCCGACGAGGCCGCGCCCATCGTCCGCGCGCTGCTCACCGCAGACAAGAACCAGTACTTCGTGCGGGCCCGCATGACCGAGGAGCAGCGCAAGAACGCGCCGCCGCCGGTCGACTTCCGCCCCTTCATCATCGCCGATGCCGACACCGGGCACGGCGGCGACGCGCACGTGCGCAACCTCGTGCGGCGCTTCGTGGAGGTCGGCGTGCCCGGCTACCACATCGAGGATCAGAAGCCCGGCGTGAAGAAGTGCGGCCACCAGGGCGGCAAGGTCCTCGTCTCGGAGGACGAGCAGATCAAGCGGCTCAGCGCCGCGCGCTTCCAGCTCGACATCATGCAGGTGCCCGGCATCATCGTCGCGCGCACCGACGCCGAGTCGGCGACCCTGCTCGACGGCCGGAGCGACGAGCGCGATCAGCCGTTCATCCTCGGCGCCACGAACGTCGAGCTCCCGAGCTTCAAGGTGGCGTTCCTCGCGATCCTCCGGCGCTTCCACGGGCGCGGCATGGCGGAGCTGAGCGGTTGGCAGCTCTACGCCACCGGCGAGGACGAGTACGCCGCGGCCGACGCCTGGGTCGACTCGAGCGGGCTCGGTGCGCTGCTCGAGGCGGCCTTCAAGGAGTACACGGCGAGCGGCAGCGTCAACGTCGATGCCACGCTCGACAAGGTCTTCGATCGCTTCGTCGACGTGTGGCAGGCCGAGGCCAACGTGAAGACCTACGGCGAGGCCGTGGCGGACGTCATGCGCTTCCTCGCCGGCGAGGGCGTGCTGTTCCCGATGACCGAGGAGGAGTGGCTCACGTTCGCGGCGCGCGCCTCGTTCTACGCCATCAACGACAAGGCGCGCGGGATGGGCGTGCACGTGGTGTGGGACTGCGAGCTCGCGAAGTCGCCTGACGGCTACTACCAGGTGCGCGGCGGCATCGACTATGCGATCGCGAAGTCGCTCGCGGTCGCGCCCTACGCCGACATCCTGTGGATGGAGACGAAGACCGCGGACCTCCACGAGGCGAAGATCTTCGCCGACGCGATCCACGCGCAGTACCCGGACGCGATGCTCGCGTACAACCTGTCGCCCTCGTTCAACTGGGACACGACCGGCCTCGACGACGAGCAGATGCGCCGCTTCCCCGAGGAGCTCGGGAAGCTCGGGTTCGTGTTCAACTTCATCACCTACGGCGGCCACCAGATCGACGGCCTCGCCGGCGAGGAGCTCGCGCTCGCGCTGCGTCAGGACGGCATGCTCGCCCTCGCGCGCCTCCAGCGGAAGTTCCGCCTCCTCGAGTCGCCGTACCAGACCCCGCAGACGCTCGTGGGCGGACCGCGCGCCGACGCGGGCCTGATGTCGCTGTCGGGTCGCACCTCGACGACGAAGGCGATGGGCAAGGGCTCGACGCAGTTCCAGCACCACGTGCAGACCGAGGTGCCGCCGAAGGTGCTCGCCGAGTGGCTGGATCTCTGGCGCACGCGTCACGGCCTCGAGGGCAAGCTCACCGTGCAGCTCCGCCCGCACACGGCCGGCGCGCAGCTCCTCGCGCTCACCATCGTGAACCCGGGCGGCGAGCCCGCCGCGAACGTGGTGTTCGAGCCCATCCACGATCGCCAGGGGCGGAGCATCCTCTCGATCCGCGACCAGAACACCTTCGACCACCAGCTCCGGCGCAAGCGCCTGATGACGCTCGTGCAGCTGTTCCTCATCCATCGCTACAAGATCGACTCGGTGCACTACCTCACGCCGACCGACGACAACCGGCGCCAGACCGAGCGCATGAAGCACCGCGGCATCTTCAGCGCGGTGAACGACGAGGTCGGCGAGATCATCGTCGCCGACGTGAACAAGGAGCGCATCAAGCACCTCCTCGATCCCGATCGCGTCGCGCTATCTGCGTTGATCGCGGAGCAGTGAGTGATCGCGGACCGACCCTCGTCCGGGCGCCGGCTCGCCGAGGCCGCGGAGTACGCGCTGCGGCTCGTGTTCTTCGCGGCGGTCCCGTTCGGGGTCGTGATCCTGGCATCGCTCGTGCCGATGACGGCGGCGATCGTGAACATCGTGCTCGCCCTGAGCGCGTTCTTCTTCGGTGAGATGCTGCGCGAGCACGCGCAGCGGCGCGGCTGGCTGGGCAAGGTGCTGCGGCGGCAGCTCGCGTTCGAGGAGTACTACCGCGAGCGGCCTCCGAAGCCGTTCGCGTACTACGTCTTCTATCCCCTGCTCTTCCCGTACTGGCTCGTGGTGCGAGAGGCGCGGCGCGAGTTCTGGCTGTTCAAGGGCTACACCATCGTCACGTTCGTGATCGCGGTGGTGGCGGGCGCGTATCGCTACGTCGCGGTCTACCAGCCGGAGATCGGCTTCAGGGTCTTCTTGATGAGCTTCGGCATCGGCCTCGCGATCGAGGCACTCGCGGTGATTACGTTCTTGATGCCGATCGCGACGACGGTGGTGGCGCTGCACCAGAAGGCGCAGCACGGCCGCCTGGTGGTGCTCCTGGTGGTGGGGCTGGTCTCGGCGGCGGGCGCGGTGACGGTGATGGCGATGCGCCATCGCACGTACCCTTCGCTGGAGACGCGGCAGCGCGTCAGCAAGCGCACGTTCGCGCGCCTGAAGCAGGCGGAGGCGACGGGTGACGACGCGCTGCGCGCGGCCTGGAAGGCGCGCCGTGTGTCGGGCTACGAGCGCGAGAGCGACGGCACGATGGACGGCGCGCCGCTGGTGGTCGCGCGCGCGCATCTCGAGCCCTTCTATCGTCCGGACGAGGCGGCGGCGTTCGAGCTGTGGACGACGGCGAAGGGCGACAAGTCCCCGATGATGGTCCTCTACGCGGAGGGCCCACGCAAAGGCAAGCCTGTGTTCCGCGCGATGCGCGGCGACGGCACGGTGGTGACGCGCGCGAAGGAGCTCCCGAAGGCGGCGCTGAAGGTGATGCGCACTGTCGGCGACCTCTGAGACCTGCCAGCGTCATGTCCGCTCCGGCGAGGCCGCCGCGCGCTACCCGAGCTCCGCGTGCTTCGTCAGCAGCGCCGACAGCCACTCGCGGTAGCGCTGCATCGTCGCCTCGTCCGCCGGCAGGCCTAGCATCCCGAGCAGGCCGGGCCCCACCAGCGCCAGACCGAAGAGAGACGTCGCCGTCAGCACCACGCCGAACGCCGTGTCCTCCAGCGGCGCGTCCTTCCCGCGGAGCCCGCGCGCGGCATGGAGCGCGGCGGCGACGTCGCCGAGGCGCGAGCTGCGATTGACGGTGCCGGGCGCCTGGGTGAGCGCGAGCCACGCGACGAGACGGGCCTGGCCGCGACGCCGCATGACGTCGTCAACGTCGTTCATCGTGGTCACCAGCGTGGGCGGCTCGAGCGCATTCGCGAAGCACGCGAGCAGCTCGGTCTCGAGCGCCTCCATCGCGCGCGCCACCACCGCCGCCACCAGCGCCTCGCGGTTGCCGACGTGATGGAGCACGGTCGGATGCGACAGCCCGACGTCGGCGGCTATCTCCTGGAGCCGCAGCGCATCAGGCCCGACCGCGCGCAGGCGCTTCTCGGTGGCGGCGAGGATCGCCTCCTTCGCGTCCTCCGACGTGAGGCGGCGACGCTTCATGGCCTTGACTTTCGAGGACCTCACGCCGTGCATCCTTTCACGAGGCCCGCTCTATTGACAATCATGTAGACGGCGCTATCTACAGGAGTGTCGATTGGGAGTACCTGCCGCCATGGATCGTCCTGCATCGTCCTCGGATCGCCCGCGTGATCGCTATCGCAACCGGCCGTTCGTCGCGCTCCGCGCGCTCGGCGCGCTGTCCGCCGATCCTGACGATCTGCCCAAGGTCTTCACGATCATCGAGAGCCTGCCGGGGCGCTCGCCCGAGCATCTCATCGCCGGCTTCCGCGCGTGCGCGCAGGGCCGCCAGCTGCTCGCCGCGAGGCCCGATCTCGGCGCCCGCCTCGCCGATCGCGCCGCCCTCCGCGCATTGCCCGAAGGCTCGCTCGGCCGCGCGTACGCCGAGCTGATGGACCGCGAGGGGATCACGCCTGAGGGGATCGTCGCCGCGAGCGTGACGGGCCGGGACGAGCGGCTCGACAAGACGCCCGAGCACGCGTTCATCGCCGACCGCATGCGCGACACGCACGATCTCTGGCACGTCGTCACCGGCTACGGCATGGACCTGCTCGGCGAGGCGGCGCTTCTCTGCTTCATCCTCCCGCAGACGCGGAGCCCCGGCATCGCCCTCGTCGCGCTCCTGGCGCTCGTGAAGGCGAAGGGCGCGGACCGCAGCATCGTGCTCCGTGGCTACCTGCGCGGCCGCAGGGCGAAGTGGCTGCCGTCGATCGCGTGGGAGGACCTCCTCGCGCAGCCGCTCACAGAGGTGCGCGCGCTGTTGAAGCTGGGCGCGCCGCCCCGCTACGAGCCGCTCACCACGGCCGAGCTCCGCGCCAGCGGCGACCTCGCGCCGCGCGCCGCCGCCTGAGAGCGCGGCCAGCGCGCCACGGCATGGGCCCGAGCTCGACGCGTCCGCCGCAGGGGACGTCGATCTTCTGCTCCTTGCCGTCGTGCCCGATCTTGACGACGTACGCGCCGCCCACCCTTCCTCGCGTGCGTCGGTGATCAGTCGCAGCGGACGGGCGTGACGAGGAGGCCGGGCTGCGGCTGCTGCTCGAAGATCCCTTCGGGCAGCGGGGGGTTCCAGGACACGTCCTTGTAACGGAGGTCGAGCTCCTCGTTCTTGTCGGGCACCGCGACGCGGATGCGCCGCGGCAGCTCGGCCTCGCAGAGCGGGCCGCTCGGCGGGAGGGGCGGGTCGATTCCGTCCGCGTCGACGCGCTCCTTGGACATCGGCGCCTTGGCGTGCTGGTCGAAGGCGGCGGTGTAGAGCGTGGTGCCGTACTGCTTCACCTTCACGCCGACGACGCGCATGCGCTGCTCGCCCCACGGCTTGCGGAAGTCCGCGGGCGTGGGCGTCATGCGGATCTCCTCGACGGCGTCGCGGGTGCCGGGGATGGTGACGACGTAGTAGCCGTCGCCGTCCCACTCGACCGTGCCCGGGTCCGAGTGTTTGAGCACGGGCGCGCGGCCGAGCAGCATGTCGACGAGCACGTTCGGCGGCATCGGCACCGTGGTGAAGCGCGCGATGTTGCACGCGTTGGCCTCGCCGATGGAGAAGCGCTTCTCGCGCATGTCTGCAAAGGCAAAGCGGGTCCCGTCGCTGGTGAGCGTGGCGAGGCTGACCCCGAACGAGCTCACGAGGTCCATGCGCACCCGGGCGGGCGACGCGGCGTAGAGCAAGACGTCCCCGCGGAGCGAGCCGCTGAAGACCATGGCGTAGCTGCGTGAGACCTCGAACGTGGCGCCGGCCTGCACGCCGCTGCACGGCGCGAGCGTGGCGCGCATGCGGTCGATGGCAGCGGCGGCGCTGGGCAACTGCGACGGCGGCGGCGGCACCCCGCACCCCCCGACCAGAGCCACGGTGCCGAGGAGCATGAACTCGAGTTGAAGTGACCTTCGCACGGGCCCACCGTATTGCATTTGCCCCCGCAGAGTCGACCGAGCCGCCCCCGCGCCAGAGAGCCCGCCCCGGCGGACGACGAACGAGCCGAGCGACGTCGAGGACCCGGGCGCAGCGCACTCGAGCCCGCGACCCGACGCCGCGGCCCGTCACGTGGAGGTCCCGGAGCGAGCCTATCGATCACATTCGAGCAAACGTCTGTTTATCCCGCCCTGGAAGCCCCACGATGACTCTCATGAAAGACGGCAGCATCCCCACCGTGAAGGCCTCCGATCTCTTCGTGCAGGCGCTCGAGGCGGAGGGCGTGAAGCTCATCTTCGGCCTCCCAGGCGAGGAGAACCTCGACCTCGTGGAGTCGCTCCGCACGTCGAAGATCCGCCTCGTGCTCACGCGCCACGAGCAGGCCGCGGGGTTCATGGCGGCGACGTGGGGCCGCCTCACCGGCCATGCGGGGGTCGCGCTCTCCACGCTCGGGCCCGGGGCGACGAACCTCGTCACCGCCGCCGCCTTCGCGCAGCTCGGCGGGATGCCCATGCTGATGATCACCGGCCAGAAGCCGCTCCGCGCCGGCAAGCAGGGCCACTTCCAGATCGTCGACGTCGTCGGGATGATGCGCCCCATCACCAAGCTCACGCGCTCCCTCGCCGAGCCGGACGCGATCCCCGCCCGCATCCGCGAGGCCTTCCGCCGCGCCGAGTACGAGCGCCCGGGCGCCGTGCACCTCGAGCTCCCCGAGGACGTGGCCCGCGAGCAGGCGTCACCCGGCGCCCGCGCGTACCCGCCGAGCTTCGAGCGGCGTCCCGTCGCCGACGAGCGCGCAGTGGCCCGCGCGGTGGAGGCCATCGAGGACGCGAAGCGCCCGCTGATCATGATCGGCGCCGGCGGCAACCGCAAGCACACGTCGCGCATGCTGCGCGCGTTCGTCGACCGCACCAACATCCCGTTCTTCACGACGCAGATGGGCAAGGGCGTGGTCGACGAGCGGCATCCTGGCTGGCTCGGCACGGCCGCGCTCTCGTCGGGCGACATCGTGCATCGCGCCATCGAGCAGGCGGACTGCATCATCAACGTCGGCCACGACGTCGTGGAAAAGCCGCCGTTCGTGATGCGCCGCGGGCTGGCCGGCGCGAGCGACCCCACGGTCGTGCACATCGACTTCTCGCCGGCCGAGGTCGATGCCGCCTACGCGCCGCAGATCGAGGCTATGGCATGATCCGCTGGAAGCAGGCCGAGATGGGCCTGCCGGACCACGCCATGACCTTCGGCAACCCCGACTTCGTGAAGCTCGCCGACGCGTTCGGCGCCCACGGGCACCGCGCGACCTCCGCAGTGGAGACGGGCGAGCTCCTCCGGACGTGCCTCGCCGCGAAGGGCGTCCACGTCATCGACGTACCGATCGACTACGAAGCGAATCACCGCGTGCTCGGCGAGGAGCTCCGCAAGCTCTCCGCCTCCCAGGCAGGATGAGGACGACCATGAAAGAGCGCTATCCGTACTTCCTCGCAAACGAGCCGATCGCGGCCCAATCCAGGGCTCCCGAGCACGAGCTCGCCGTCACCGACAAGCACTCGGGCGCGGTGGTGAGCCACGTCGCCATCGCCGGCCCCGACGTGCTCGAGGCGGCGATCGCCGCCGGCTACGCGGCGCGCGCCGCGATGCGCAAGCTCCCGCCGTTCACCCGCAAGGAGATCCTCCTCGACGCGGCGCGGCGATTCCGCGAGCGGGGCGAGGAGCTCGCGAACATCCTCGCCGTCGAGGTCGGCAAGCCCGTGCGTGACGCGCGCGGCGAGGTGACCCGCCTCGTGGAGACATTCGAGGTCGCGGCCGACGAGGCGCTGCGCCCGGGCGGCGAGATGATCGGCCTCGAGCTCTCGGAGCGCTCGAAGGGCACGCGCGGGATGGTGAAGCGCGTGCCGGTCGGGCTCTGCTCGTTCATCACGCCCTTCAACTTTCCGCTCAACCTCGTCGCCCACAAGATCGCGCCGGCCATCGCCGCGGGCTGCCCGTTCGTGCTGAAGCCCTCCGACCGCACGCCGGTGTCGGCGATGGTGATCGGTGAGGTGCTCGCCGAGACGGCGCTGCCGCCGGGCGCGTTCTCGATCCTGCCGGTCCCCTTGCCGCACATCGCGCCGTTGATCGAGGATCCGCGGTTCGCGCTGCTCTCGTTCACCGGCTCGGCGAAGGTGGGCTGGGACCTGCGCGCGCGGGCGGGCCGCAAGAAGGTGGTGCTCGAGCTTGGCGGCAATGCGGCATGCATCGTCGACGCCGATCAGGGGCCGACGCTCGACGCCGTCGTCGAGCGCCTGGTATTCGGCGCGTTCTATCAGTCGGGCCAGAGCTGCATCTCGGTGCAGCGGATCCTCGCGCACGCTTCGCTCCACGACGCGCTCAAGGAGAAGCTCGTCGCGAAGACGCGCGCGCTCGTGTCCGGCGACCCGAAGGACGAGAAGACCTTCATCGGCCCGATGATCGACGAGCCGGCGGCGCAGCGCCTGCACGCGTGGATCGAGGCGGCGCGGGCGCGCGGCGCGAAGGTGCTCACCGGCGGCACGCGGAAGGGCGCGCTGCTGGAGGCCACGCTCCTCGAGGACGTCCCGCACGACGTCGAGCTCTACGCCGAGGAGGCCTTCGGTCCGGTGGCGGTGCTCGAGCGATTCGAATCGTTCGAGGACGCGCTCCGCACCGCGAACGACAGCGACTACGGCCTCCAGGCCGGTCTCTTCACCAACGACCTCAAGCACGCGATGCACGCGTGGGACGAGCTCGAGGTGGGCGGGCTGATCCTGGGCGACGTGCCGAGCTTCCGCATCGACAACATGCCGTACGGCGGCGTCAAGGGGTCGGGCTTCGGCCGCGAGGGGGTGCGCTGGGCCATGGCCGACATGACCGAGGAGCGGCTTCTCGTCATGCGCGGGACGTGATCCCGGGCCGATTCCATGGAGCCCGCGCCTGCACGAACTGCCATGAAAAGCGGCAGTTCGTGCTCCGGCGACGGAGTCAAGACACGTCTCACGGGCGAGGTCCGTTGACGCCCCATGCGACGCACACCTAAGAAGGATGACGATGCGCTTCGGTATCTTCTCGGATGTCCACGCCAACTTCGAAGCGCTCAGCGCCGTCCTCGAGGCCTACGGGAGCGAAGGGATCGATCGCTACTACTGCCTCGGCGACACCGTCGGCTACGGCGGCTCGCCCAACCAGTGCTGCGACATCATCCGTGATCTCTGCGACACGACCATCCTGGGCAACCACGACGCCGCGGTCTGCGGGCGCATGGACTACTCGTACTATTACGAGGCCGCGCGCCACGCGCTCGACATCCACGCCTCGATGATCTCGTCCGAGAGCATGGAGTGGCTGAAGAGCCTGCCGTACCAGAAGCACGTCGAGGACTCGAACGTCCTCCTCTGCCACGGCTCGCCGGTGCGCCTCGAGGAGTTCGAGTACATCTTCGCCCCCGAGCAGGCGCGCGAGTGCCTCCCCATCTGGGACAAGCTCGGTCACATCACGATGATCGGCCACTCGCACCTGTGCAAGGTGTTCGAGCTCACGCGCACGGGCGTCGAGGAGCTCCCCGGCGTCGACTTCGAGCTCGATCCCGACAAGAAGTACATCGTGTAGGACGGCTCGGTCGGGCAGCCGCGCGACTTCGACAACCGCGCGAGCTACACGGTCTACGACACCGACGCCAAGCGCTTCGAGTTCAAGCGCATCGAATACGACGTGGAGCTCGCCGCCGACAAGGTGCTGCGGGCCAAGCTGGAACGGAACTTCGCCCACCGCCTGTTCATCGGGGTCTGATCCCGCGACGAGGGGTAGTCTTCCCTCGTTGCCTGTCTCGACCCCCCGTGCCGGCGAGCCCGTGGAGCTGGAGGAGCGCTTGCCCGCTCCGATCGGCACCACTGCGTTCCGCGTGAAGGGCCACATCTACCTGAAGATGATGGAGAACCTCGAGCGGACCCTCGAAGGCGGGCGCGACCGCCTGCTCGAGCGCATCGAGGACCCCGCCATCTGCGATTTCGCCCGCCAGCGCTTCCTCGGCGGCGCCTGGTACGACGCGCTGCCGATGGGCCCGCTTTCCCACGCCCACGCGCGCATCGTCGGCATCGCGCTCCACCCGCACTGCCGCGAGCGGGGTCGCATCGTCGCCTCCCAGGACGTTCCCGGCATCTACAAAGCGTTGCTGCGGCTCTTCTCGCCCGCTCTCCTCGTGAGCCGGCTACCGCGCGTGGCGACGTTCTACTTCAACTTCGGCAAGGCCACCGCGGAGCAAGGGACCGGGCGCGCACGCACCACGCTCGGAGGGCTCCCCTACTCGCTCGCGCCGATGCTGGCGGGCGTGGTGGAGGGCTTCATCGCGGTCGCGCTCGAGCAGTCCGGCGCGAAGGGCGTGGTGGTGCGCACGCTCGACGCCACGTACGAGGGACAGTCCACGTCCGGCGTCCCGACCGCCGCGGTCCGGCACGAATCCACGTGGAAGACCGACGGTTGACGAAGAAGGATCCCTGAAGGGAAAGCCGCCATGACCACGAGCTATGTGATCGACGCCGCACGAACCCCACGTGGCCGCGGCAAGGCCGGCAAGGGCGCGCTCTCGGGCATTCATCCGCAGGAGCTGTTCGCGCAGATCCTGAGCGCGCTCCAGAAGCGCGTCGGCTTCGAGACTGCCACGGTCGACGACGTGATCGTCGGTTGCGTCTCGCAGGCCGGCGAACAGGGCGCGAACCTCGCGCGCAACGCGGTGCTCGCTGCGGGCTGGCCGATCGAGGTCAGCGGCACCACCATCAATCGCTTCTGCGGTTCGGGGCTGCAGTCGGTGCACTTCGCGGCGATGGGCGTCGCGTCCGGGGCGATGGATCTCGTGGTGGCGGGCGGCGTCGAGAGCATGTCGCGGGTTCCCATGGGCTCGGACGGCGGCGGCGTCGACGGCACGAACCTGCAGCTCCGCAAGCGCTACTTCCAGGTGCCGCAGGGCATCAGCGCCGACCTCATCGCGACGCTCGAGGGCTTCTCCCGCGAGGACCTCGACGCCGTGGCGCTGCGCTCGCAGCAGCGCGCGGCGGGGGCGATGGGGGAGAACCGGTTCGCGAAGGGCCTCGTCGCCGTCGTCGATCCGCAGACGGGCAAGCTGGCGCTCGAGCGCGACGAGTTCCCGCGGCCCGACACCACCGCCGCGGCCCTCGCGGCGCTCGGACCGGCGTTCGTGGGGATGGGCAGCGTGGTGGTCGGCGACAACGGGGAGACGCTCGACCAGATCGCGCTCGCCGCGTACCCCGCCGCGAAGGCCATCGACCACCTGCATACCGCAGGCAACTCGAGTGGCATTGCGGACGGCGCGGCCGCCGTGGTGCTGGCCTCCGAGCGCTACGTGAAGGAGCACGGCGTGAAGCCGCGCGCGAAGATCCGCGCCATGACCACCATCGGCAGCGAGCCCATCATCATGCTCACCGCACCTGGTCCCGCGAGCGAGAAGGCGCTCAAGGCGGCAGGCATGACGGCGAAGGACATCGACCTCTGGGAGATCAACGAGGCGTTCGCCGCGGTGGTCCTCCAGACGCAGCGCCGGCTCGGGATCGATCACGACCGCGTGAACGTGAACGGCGGTGCGATCGCGCTCGGCCATCCGCTCGGGGCCTCCGGTGCGATGCTGCTCGGCACCGCGCTCGACGAGCTGGAGCGCACGAACAAGCAGACTGCGCTGATCACGATGTGCATCGGCGGCGGTCAGGGGATCGCGACGATCCTCGAGCGCGTCTGACTCGGATCTCGCTCTCGTCGAGCAGCTGCACGTGCACGCATGGCGTGAATCAGCGCGTCGCCCTCGGCGGCCCAGGCGCGATCGTCGGCGTGGGCGGTGCGGACGGTGCCGGTGGCGTCGCACTCGATCGCGAAGGTGGTGGCGCCGAGCTCAGGCGCGCGCGGTGACGACGCGGCCGCCCGGGCCGCCGAGACGAGCACGCTGGCGCGCCCGAGACCGAGCCCGAGATCGCGCGCGGCGAGGGCGTCGTGCAGCACGCGATCGACGCCGCTCCTCGCGGGCGGCTCCGCCGCGCTCTCGGCGCGCGAGGCGCCGCCCGCCGCGTCACCCGCACCGAGGCCGAGACCGATGCGGGCGTGCTCGCGGACGGGTCGAAGGTCCACGTGGGCGTGTCGGTCGTCGCGGTCTCCCCGCTCGCAGCCGCCGCAGCGGCCACGACGCCGGGACCGCGGCGGTCGGCGGCACCGCGCGCGCCCGCGCCGCCGCCTCGTGGCTCGATCGCCGGGACGCTGACGCCGCGCGAGGGGAGCGTGGCCGGCGCCAGGGGCGGCGGCGGATCGAGCGCGATCTCGAACGGCTCCGCGGCGGCGGCCGGCGCTGCCGCTTGCGGGCGGGCGGGGTGCACGGCCGCGAGCGCCAGCGCGACGACAAGATGCCCGCCGCTGGCGAGCGCCAGGGTGGAGCGGCAGCGATGGGTCGTCGCGCTCACGCTTCAGTTCTAGCACGAGGCGATCGGATCGCCCGTGGGCGACCGCAGGACCGGCTACGACTCTCCTCGATGCTCACCGCCACCTGCCACTGCGGCGCCGTCCGCATCGAGGTCCCGGCCGCGCCCGCCACCACCACCGACTGCAATTGCTCGATCTGTCGGCGCTACGGGACGCTCTGGGCCTACTACCCCGACGGCTACGTCCGGGGCGACAGCACGCTCCGCTTCGTCCGCTTCCGCGCGTGCGGGTGCGGGTGCGTCACGCACTGGGAGCGCATCGTGCGGCGCCTCCGACGGATCACGGCACCGCCACCCAGATCGATTTGACCTGCGTGAGCTCGTCGAGCACGGCGCGCCCGTTCTCGCGACCGAACCCCGACTGCTTGTAGCCGCCGTAGGGGCTCGCGGCGTCGAAGCGGTTGTACGTGTTGATCCACACCGTGCCCGCGCGCAGCCTCGCCGCCAGCGCGTGCGCCTTGCCGATGTCGCGCGTCCACACGCCCGCGGCGAGCCCGAACTCGGTCGCCTCCGCGATGCGCGCGGCCTCCTCGAGATCGTCGAAGGGGATCACCGACAGCACCGGGCCGAAGATCTCCTCGCGCGCGATGGTCATCGCCTCGGCCACGCCCGAGAAGACGGTGGGATCGACGAAGTACCCCCCCTCGCCGGGCTCCCGCGGCTCGCCCGCGGAGCGCTTCGCGCCCTCCGCTTCGCCCGCCTTCACGTAGCCCACCACCTTGTCGCGATGGCTCGCCGAGATCAGCGGGCCCATCTTCGTGGCCGGATCGAGCGGGTCGCCCGGCACGATCGCCCGCGCGCCTGCCACCACCGTCTCCAGCACCTGGTCGTGCACCTTGCGGTCGACGAGCAGACGGCTGCCCGCGGTGCACAGCTCGCCGGCATTGTAGAACGCCGCGCTCACCGCTGCGGTCGAGGCCGCCGCGACATCGGCATCGGCGAAGACGATGTTCGGGCTCTTCCCGCCCAGCTCGAGCGACACGCGCTTCAGCGTGCTCGCCGCCGCGCGCATGATGAGCTTTCCCGTCTCGGTGCCGCCGGTGAACGAGATCTTCGCGACGCCCGGATGCTCCACCAGCGCGGCGCCCACCTCCTCGCCGTAGCCGGTCAGCACGTTGAGCGCGCCAGGCGGAAGCCCCGCCTCGGCGAGGATCTTCGCGAGCGCGATCACCGTGAGGCTCGCCTCCTCCGGCGGCTTGATCACCACCGTGTTACCCACGGTGAGCGCCGCCGCGATCTTCCGCGCGCCGAGCAGCAGCGGGAAGTTCCACGGAACGATGGCGCCGATCACGCCCAGCGGCTCCCGCACCGTGTAATTGAGGAACGGTCCGCGCACCGGGATGGTCTCTCCGCCGAGCTTCGTCGCCCAGCCGGAGAAGTAGAAGAACGTGTCGGCGGTGCGCGGCACGTCGATGAGGCGCGCGCTGGCGATGGGCTTGCCGGTGTCGAGCGCCTCCAGCTGCGCGAGCTCCTCGAGCTTGCCCATCACGAGCTCGCCGGCCTTCCACAGGATGCGCGCACGCTCGTTCGGGTCGGTCTGCGACCATACGGAGAACGCCTTCGCCGCCGAGGCCACGGCGCGATCCACGTCCTCGCGGCGCGCGCGCGGCAGCTTCGCGAGCACCGCGCCCGTCGCTGGATTCATGGTCTCGAACGTCTCGCCGGAGAGAGCGGCGACGGCGCGGTTGTCGATCCAGAGCTCGGTGTCCATGACGCCGAGCATAGCTCGCGATCGAGGCGACCCCCGCTCGGGCTCAGCGCGGGCGGTCGGTACCGACCTTGACCTCGCCCTCGGCCCACGAGAAATTGTCGATGAGGACGCTCGAGTCGAGGAACGGGTCGCCCGTGTCCCAGATCATGAGCTCCAGCGTGAACGTCTCGCCGGCATGGATGGGCGCCTGCGAGGTGAGCCAGCCCGTCGCGCCGCCGTTGACGCTCTGCTTCTTCTTCGAGCCGGGATAGCCGCCGCACCAGGCGCCGTCGATTCCGAAGCCGGTGCCTGCGAGCTCGGAGGGGCCGCTCGGACAAGTCGAGGTGCCGGCCTTCGCGCCGTTCGCGCAGCCGGTATCGACGCTCGCGGTGCAGCGATCGAAGAACCCGTTGTTGACGCTGACGGGGTTCTTCTTCGCGTCGAACGACATGTTGTCGGGCGTGCCGCTGTTGAAGCCCTTCGCCGTGAGGTACGCGATGAACCCGTCGTTGAACGGCGAGCAGATGAACGCCGGCCACTCGCCCGAATAGAAGTTGAAGTCGAATTTCACGCCTGCGGCGTTCGCCGGCGCCTTGATCTCGAGCTTCACGTTGATGACGTCGTTGACGTCACTGCCCTGCATGCAGCCATCGGCCGCCTTCGGGAAGCCGGGCGGCGCAGTGCCGCTCGGGTTCGGGAAGAGGGGATTGAAGCCCCACCAGTCCTTCCCGTTCAGCTTGTAGCCCGCGCTGCCCTCGTTGCCGGTGGTGCCACCGAACGGGGTGCTCGCGCCGCCGTTGAACTCCTGTGCGTAGCCGGTGCTGAGCACGCCGAGCTGCTTGCCCTCGCGCGGCTTGATCACGTTGCCGAACTTCGGGAGCACACCGTGCTGCTCGGCCTTCGGCGCATCGTTCCGGCCGAAGCCGCGCGTGAACTTCGCAGACACGAGGCCGTAGCCATCCTTCGCCGCGTTCGCGCACAGACCGATGGCCTTCGCGAAGTCCTCGGCGGAGCCGCTGGCGGCGAGGCCGTCGTCGCACGTGGGCGGGTTGTCGACCTTGCCGTCACCGTCGTCGTCGCAGTTGTTGCCCGGGAAGTCGTAGTTGCCGGGCGCGGGCGCGCACGGCTTGCCCGCGCCGCCCTCGGCGGTGGGGTTGCCGAGGATGCCGCTGCTCGAGCCGCTGCTGCCTCCGCTGCTGCTGCTGGTGCTGTCATCGAAGCCGGAGTTCTTCGTGCTTCCGCAGGCGAAGACGAGGACCGAGCAGCAACCGGCGAGCGCGAGGAACCCGAGGGGAAGAGAGGAAGAACGCATGGGGGGCAGCTCCTTGTACGTGACGCTTCGAGATCCTATCCCTTCGCTCCATCACAGCGAGCGCCGCGGCGACCGCCCGGTGAACGACGTGTAGGCGTGATAGCCGAGCCAGCGGAGCGGTTCCGGCGGCACGAAAAGTAGCCGCTGCTGGTAGAACGGAAGGCCCTCCCAGCGCCTCGCAACGCCTGCAACGAGGTCGGTGATCACCTCGCCGGCCAGGTTCGCGAGCGTCACGCCGTGTCCGCTGTACCCCAGTGCAAAGTACACGTTCCTGTGCTTGCCCTGCACGCCCATGGTGCACACGCGGCTCATCGTGAGCGCGACGGGGCCGCTCCAGCGCTGCGCGACCCGCACGTCCTTCGCCTTCGGCAGGTAGCGCTGGAGCGAGCGCGTGATGGCATCGATGGCGGGCGTGTCGTCCCCGCGGAACGCCGTGCTGTTGCCGAAGCCGTAGCCGTACGCCGCGTTGCTGCCCCCCCCGAAGACGAGCTGACCGCGCGTGGTCATGCTGCCGTAGGCGATGCGATCGAAGTCGTCGCTGAAGCCGCCGAGGCCTTCCGGCCAGCCCAGCTCCGCCCAGGCGCTCGCGGTGAGCGGCTCCGTAGCGAGAACGTGCGAGTGCACCGGCACGATCCCGGTGCCGAAGTAGCCGAGGCGCGGGGTGTACGCATTGGTGGCGAGCACCACCGCCTTCGCGCGGACGCGCGCGCCCGGCACGTCGAGCGTGTGGGTCTCGCCCTCGTCGATGCCGAGCACGGGGGTCTGTTCGTGGATCATGACGCCCAGGCCCTCGAGGACCGGTCTCATGGCGCGCACGAGGCGCACGCCGTCCAGCTGGCCGGCGGTGGGATCGAGCACGCCGCCCACCGCGCCCGCGAACCGCACGTGCTTCGCGAGCTCGGCGCCGCTCAGGAACCGCAGCGGGATGCCGACGCTCGCGAGGCGCTCCACCTCGCGAGCCGCGGCGTCGGCGCGCCGCGCGTCGGTCACGATGTCGACGTACCCGTCGCGCTTCCAAGGGACGTCCAGCGCGTGCTCGCGGATGCGCGCCTCGAGCGCGTCGATCCCCGCGCGCGTGACATCGTAGATCCGCTTCGCGAGCGCGAGGTCCGTCGTCTCGACGCCGTTGACCCAGTTCAGCGCGAGCCCGCCGTTGCGACCGCTCGCGCCATTCGCGAGAAGCCTCGCCTCCAGGAGCACGATGCGCTTCTCCGGGAATCTGCGCGCGAGATGGTACGCGGTCGACGTTCCCGTGAAGCCTCCGCCGATGATCGCGACGTCGCAATCGAGGTCCTTCGCGAGGGCCGGCGCGGGCACGTAGGCCGCATCGCTCGCGTTCGCCCACCACACCGAGCGGTTGTCGTCGAACGTGTTGCTCACGGCGACGCACCTGGGGCATGCTCCGCGCCGTGCAGGAGGCCAAACGCGTTCGCTTGTGCCTCGGCGACCTCTTCCACCAGGACGTCGTGGAGATGGTCGAGCGCGAGACGCGCGCCTTCGCGTTCTGGTCGATCCTCGAGCCCGACGATCCGGATTTCGCGCCGGCGTACGAGCTGCTGTGGAAGACGTTCGGGCCACACGGGGAGATGGAACGCATCGAGCCGATCCGTCAGTTCCTGAAGGACGATTCCTACGAGCCCACCGCGACCGGCACCTTCATCAAGTATTTCCTCATCGTCGCGAAGGATCGCGAAGGTCGGATCCGCGGCGTGCGAGACGGCTCCATCCTCGTGAATCCGGGCTACGCGCCCGAGCTCTGCGTGGTCTATCTCTCGCACATCTTCACCGTACCGGAGGCGCGCGGTACCGTCCTCTCGTACTGGCTGCGCATCGCGCCGATGGAGCTCGCGGTCCAGTACCTCAAGGACCTGCACGAGCTCGGCAAGATCGAGCTCCCCTTGCCCGATGCGCCCGGCAAGAGCTTCGGCATGACCATCGATCTCGCGGCGGAGATGGAATACTTCGCGCCCGGGGATCGCATCTCCTGGCAGCGCATCCTCTTCTACGGACGCGGCGGCTTCGACGCCATCGACCCGCGCCACTTCCCGTATCTCCAGCCCGACTTCCGCGATCCCCACGTCGTGAAGAAGACGGGGGACCGTCCCCTCCCCTTCATGATGCTGCTGCGCCGCATGGGCCGCGAGAAGCGCGCGCTGCTCCCGATCGACGAGGCGCGCGCCGTCATGCGCCTCATCTATGACGATTTCGCATGCCACTGCGCCCCCGAGACGCTCGCCAGCAGCCTCCAGCTCGTGCTCGACCGCCTCGAGGAGCGCGCGAAGACGAAGGAGTACGTGCGCCTCCTGCCGCTCCCGACAGGGCCGAAGAACTTGAAGCGCCTGAAGAAGCTCCTGCGCTACCGCGTCTTCACGAAGTACTACCCGAACCTCCCCGCCACGCACGACTACCTGGCCAGCGGCACCCGCGAGCAGCTCGCTGCGAACCCGGCATCCCTCGACGAGGCGCTCGCGGCGATCGCCGGAGAGCTCGAGAGCCGCCCCGCGTTCGTCTACGCGAACCGCAACGTCGACTTCACGTGGGAGGGCCTGCCCGCGCCGCCCTCCGGAGATCCGGCCCCGGAAAAGAAGAAGCGAAAGGCCCGGCGCGCCCGCTGACCGCCGAGGCAGGTGGGTCGACGGGGCACATCCACCCCCCGATCGCCGCCGCTCCCTTGGCCGCCTTCGCTCGCTTCGTCTACGCCGGGGCCATGGAGACCAACGCTCGGCTGTACGAGGCTCCGCCGGTCCGCGATCGCTTGCCGACGATCCCCCACGACCTCTCCGAGTACGCCCGCTCCGAGACCGGTCCCGCCTTGCACGACCTCTGGCCCAGCGACGTGCCCTCGGCGATCGGCACCGCCCGCGATCACGCCGCGCACGTCGACCACCGCGAGGCGTTCGTGCTCTCGCTGCTCGACGGGCAGTCCTCGCTCGAGGAGCTCGCGTCGGCCGCCGACCTCCCGGGCGCCGAGGTCCTCGCGATCATCCGCGAGCTCTGCGCCCGCGGCATCGTCTCGCTCGACCGATCCCAGCGCGCCACGCTGCTCCGGACCGCGCTCCTCGGTTAGCCGAGCTGCCCTCGCCACCCTCTGGCATCAGCTCCAGCAGCTGCCACGCTCCCGCGATTGCCTCTCACCGGCTCTCACGCTGCAGAGACGCGTGCTCCGCGAGACCGTCCGCCGCGTCTTCGAGCGAGAGCGGTTCGACGTCGAGCGGCCGGGGGATGAGGTCGGGCCCTGGCGTGACCTTCAGCGGCGCGTCGGCGGCCGCGAGAAGCGGGGATCGGCCGGGAACGGGCTCGCCGTCTCGCGGAGACGGACCTCGCTCTCCGGCACGAACGCGTCGCCGCGCTCGCTGAAGAACGCGAGGCCGATGACGCCGACGTTGCGGGCGCTGCCGGTCTGCGCGGCGTACGAGTCGGCGACGGCGGCGAAGCGGAAGGCAGCGACCTGCTGCGTGCTGGTGCGGAAGCCCTCGATCTCGAGGGTGGCGAACGGCAGGAGGACGTAGCCGCGGTTGTCGAACGTGCCGGGCTTGCCGTTGATGACGTCGAGGCCGTCCACCGTGCCCACCGCCTCGAAGCGGTGGCTCGTGTTGTTCGTGAGGACGATCGCGTAGCGCTGACCCGCCTGCCCGACCACGAGCGTGCGGTCGCCGACCTTCACCGCCTCGAGCGGCGAGCCGCCCGAGTCGCGGATCGAGATCGTGATCGCGCCGCTGCCTGCGCCGATGCTGCGGGAAGACTCGCTGCGGGCCGAGGCCGCGAGAGCATCGACGCCCCTGCGGTCGTTGTAGTTCAGCGAGGCGATCGCGAAGGGACGTCCTCCGTCACGAACGAAGGTGACGTCGTGGACACGCGACACGCGCGCCTCGCCGAAATCGGTGCCGAGCCCGGGACGCGTCGCGGGCGCGGGCGCGGGCGCGGGCGCGACGGAGGCTTCGGACTGGGGAGCGGGCGAATCCATCGAGGCGGTGCCGGCCCGGGGGCGCTCGAAGTCGGCCTGGGGATAGCCGCCCGGCTGCGACTGCTGCGCGGGGGTGGAGGTGGAGTTCGCCGCGCTGCCGT
>Ga0123336_10001689_pt1 | contig 19972 bp, 14 predicted proteins | sample SSSSmetaG_FD_96466 | JGI IMG/M metagenome (GOLD analysis project Ga0123336, IMG submission 96466) | Glacier valley bacterial and archeal communities from Borup Fiord, Nunavut, Canada, to study Microbial Dark Matter (Phase II) - ​SSSS metaG | ecosystem: Environmental > Aquatic > Freshwater > Ice... | reverse complement strand
CGCCGACCGACGAGTGCGCGTCGATCGGCAAGACGTGCACGCCGAGCGGCAGCCTGGACGGCTTCTCCGTCTGCAAGTAGGCCTGCTGGTTGCGGCGCTCGCCTGCGGCGTCGGCGCCTGCGCGCGCAGCACCGTGCCGTCGCCGAGCAGCGGTGACGGCGGCAGCGACGCGACGACCGCGAGCGGCAGCACGAACGCGCGCGCCGGCGGGCCGAGCATCGTTGCCTCGGCGGCGCGCGAGGCGGGACCGCCCGTGCGCACGCAGATCGACGAGGACGGCGACGACGACCCCGAGGATCCGGGCACCGGCGCTGCGCCGACCAGCGGTCGTTTCGAGAAGGTCGGGACCGCGCCGCTGGCGCTCACGCGCATCTGCGATCTCACCCCGCTCGGCGATGCGCTCTACGCCGCGCACGCGAACCAGCCCCTCGGCACCGACGGCGCGACGATCACGAGGTACCGACCCGAGGACAAGCAGCCCTTCGGCGTCGCCTTCGACTGGAATCGCCCCGGCGAGCCGGTGAAGGGCGGAGGCGCCGGGCAGGGCTTCCTCCGCGTGCACGCCATCGGCGGGCGGCTCTTCGTGCCCGATGCCGATCCGCCGTACGGCGGGCTCGGCGTGCTCGACTGGGGCACCGAGGGCTACGTGTTCGTCTCGAACCGCGCGGGCGCGTTCGCCCCGGCGCGCGCCCCGCAGCACCGCGCGCCCGGCTTCCCCGATCTGCTCGCGTGGGATGACGGCAAGGCCGGAGCCGGCGTGCTGCCACGCGCTTACCACGTGCTCGACGTCATCAGGTACCGCGGCGGCCTCTACGCCTCGACGGGCTCGGTGCCGCCGAAGGAGCGCGCGTGGGCCGGACCTTCACCGGGCGCCATCCACCGCGCGAGCGACGACGGCACACGCTGGACGTACGAGGTCGACTACCCCTACCCGTGGCAGCCCGGCGTGTGGCGCCTCACGTTCATGGTGCGCTTCCGTGACCGGCTCTACGCGGGAATCCAGGACTACGACGGCCGCGACCCCAACGATTATTTGTATTTTACACCGAACGCCACGACGGGCGCGACCGCGGCCGATGCGGGCGTGCCGCGCGAGGCCGGCGCGGCGCCGGAGGCCATCCTGCGCCGCGAGGATGCCCACCCCACGCGCATCACGCGCACCGGCGCTGCGGGCACGCTGCGCTGGTGGGTCGACAGCCGCGTGAGCCCGGCGCGGCTCTACTGGATCGCGTGGTCGCGTGACGTGGGCACCCAGGCGCGCGTCACGACTGACGGCGATCACTGGGCGGTGATCCCGCTCCCCGACGACGCAGGCCGCCCCACCGACGTGACGCGCTTCCGCGACGCAGTGGTCATGCTGACCGAGCGCGGCCTCTACAAGCTCACCGGCGCGGCCATCGACGGCGCGGCGGGCGTGGACGCAAGCGACGGCGTGGCCATCGCCGCGGCCACGGTGATGGCGCGCGTCGATGATGCGCCGGACGGCGGCGCGCCGGCCCCGGCGGGCAAGCCGAAGAAGTCGCCGTTCGAGGTGAGCGACTTCCTCTGCGCCGCCCCCTTGGCGGTCTTCAAGAACGAGCTCTACGCGGGCGGACAGCGAGGAGGCTCGCTGTACCGCCTGCGGTGAGTCGTCTCAGGGAGTCAAGTCGGCGGCGTTGCGCGGGTAGAGCTTGCGGTTCGCGAAGCTGAACCCGCACACGCCGACGATCTTGGAGAACGACGCGTTCAGCGCGTACGTGTTGTCGAGCGCGTCGTACAGGTAATCGTCGACGCGGAGTCCCGTCGCGGTCGTATCGATCACCGTGAACTCGTCGAAATCCTTCGGAGTGTCGGGATTCACGTTCGACACCGTGACGGCATCGACCTCGCAGAGCATGCTCTCGTATCCTTCGCCGATGCCGCTCGCCGCGACGACGGCCAGGTCCGTGGTGGAGAACTGCGCGGGCGCGATACCGTCGAGCGAGGTCTTGTTGTTCGACACCGTCACCTTGACGTTGCGGAGCGTCGTCACGTTGAAGACCTCCTCGTAGTCGCCCTCGATGTCGACGATGTTGCCGACCGCGACCGTGGGCGCGACCTTGCCCGTCTCGACGTAGAGGCCAGAGAACGAGACGCCGGCGCCGACGTTGGCATCCTGCGCGAAGAAGCCCTTGTCCGCCGAGGCCGCGATGCCCGGGCGAAGACCGATGACGGTGAGACCCGTCACGATGGCGCGAACCGAGCCCGACGCGGGGTGACCCACGGCCGCGGGATTCCGCAACTGCTGGACCGTGAAGGGGAGCGGGCACTGCGCCTGACCGGGGTTCGAGGTGGTCGTGCAGATGTCGCACGCGTCGCCCTTGCCATCCTTGTCCGTGTCGAGCTGATCGGCGTTCGAGAGCTCGGGGCAGTTGTCGAGGCCGTTGGGGACGCCGTCATCGTCGAGGTCGTCGCTGCTGGGCGGCGTGCAGGTCTCGCCGGCCGCGAGCGGGCACTTGTCGCACGCGTCGCCGATGCCGTCGCCGTCGGTGTCGATCTGCTTGTCGCCGTCCATCGGGCGGATGGGGTTGAAGATGGTCGGGCAGTTGTCGACCGCGTCCTCGACGCCGTCGCCGTCCTTGTCCTTCGGGGTGATGCCGGACATGTACTGCGAGGCCGTCGCCGCGGAGGCGGTGGGGCCGCGGTAGGGAGCGCAGCTCGGCTCGTTCGTCGGCACCTTGCCGCGGCAGAAGAAGAGCGGGTAGATCTTCGTCCCCTCGGTCTGGAGATCCGCGAGGGTGACGGTGCCGAGGTCCTGCTTCACGCAGACCTTCTTCTTCACGCCGCAGACGTCGAGGTCCTCGCACGTGTCGGCGCCGAGGCCCTTCTGGCCGAGCAGCTCGCCGTCGCCGTAGAGGACCTTGCCGCCGCGGAGAACGAGGAGGACGTCCTCGGGGTTCGACGCGATGACCGCGCGGTAGTCCTTGCCGGGGCTGGTGCTGAACACCGAGACGTCACCGGCGTAGCCGGCCTTCAGCGCGCCGAGCGCGTTCTGCGCGCCGATGGAGAAGGCCGCGTTCTGCGTGACCATCTGCCAGAGCTGGCGATCGGTGAAGTGCTTGGCGAAGTACGTCGTGTTGAGCTCGTCGGCGCACTTGAGCTCGCGCGACATGTTCATCGAGCCCGAGGGCAGCCAGTCGGTGCCGAGCGCGATGTTCACGCCCAGGTTGTCGTAGAGGACGACCGACGCCGTGTTGCCGTACAGATCGATGTTCGAGCGCGGCGACCAGATGAGCGCCGTCTGCGCGGGGTGGAGCTTCGCGATGTCCGGCGCGTTGACGCCGATGCCGTGGATGATCGCGGTCTGCTTCGCGAGCAGCTGGTGCGTCGGGTCCGCGTCGTCGCTCTGGCAGAGGAACTCGAGGTGCGCGGCCTCGTTCACGCCCTCCGAGATGTGCGGGAGGAACCCGTCGTAGTTCACGATCGAAGCGGCGGTGCGGCGCCCGGCAGCGTAGATGCTGCACGTCGCGCCGGCAGCCGGCGGGAAGGGGTTGGGCGGCGTCGAGTCGCTCAGCGGGAACGTCTCCGAGTCGACGAGCTTCATCTTCACGCCTTCGAGCATCGCGGGCGAAGAGTCGACGTCGCGAATGAGGCCCGCCTTGCCGCCAGCGCCGGCGGTGGTGGTCGCGCCGCTGAGGAGGAAGCGCAGCTCGGCGGCGATGATCGAGTTCGCGCCAGCGGTGCCGGCGGTGGTGAGCTTCTTGTGCCCGCCCGTTCCCTTGCGCCAGTCGTGGCGGTGCTCGAAGCGCTCGGTGCCGTGGGGCAGCGGCGGCGTGTTCGCGAACGAGATGTGATCGTGCGGGTTGATGAGGCCGGGCGAGATGACCGAGTCCTTGCACGTCACCTGCGTGGCCGCGGCGTACGCCGCCTGGTAGGCGGCATCGACCGCGTACGGAGGCGTGGCCTTGCAGCTCTTCGCGGCGCACTGGATGGTGCCGGTGCCGTCGATCAGGACCTCGCCGTCGACCGGCGCGTCGGGGAGGAGAACGCGGCCCGTGAGCAGCGTGCCCGCGGTGCCCGCCTTCGTTATCGTGCAGCTGCCCTTGGGCCCGTCGATCGGACCGCCGTCGCCGCCGCCGTCCTCACCGGGCCTGGGGCCGTCGGTGGTGCCGCCTTCGCCGATCGGGTCGATGCCGCCCCCGCCCGGGCCATCGCCGTTGTCGGAGCACGCCGTGAGCTTGAGGAGAACGAGGACCGGGACCAGTGCGAGGAGGGGTCTAAGCTTCATTTTTGGCCCTAAAGGTGCGTCACTATACTTACGGAAGCTCCGGGCGCACGTGCCGTCGCGGAAACAACGCGAATGAGACGACGTGACCGGCGGCGCCCTGCTTGGCCTTGCAAGTGTGCGGTTTTACCGTAAAGAAGGCCTGTTGAAAGTCGTCGAGCGAATCACGCGCGAAGCGCGCATGCGGCTGCGTTTGGGAGACGAGATCGGTCGCCTCGACAAGCAGGCGCCATTCACGGTCGCGCTCACGTACCCGTCGCCCTACGGCGCCGCGATGAGCTCGCTCGGCTACCAGCGGATTTACCGCGCCATCATGGAAACCTCCGGGATGGCGTGCGAGCGCGTCATGCTCGACGACGAGGCCGAGACGAACCTCGCCGTGCAGCAGCGCCCGATCAGCATCGAGTCGCTGCGCCCGCTCGACGAGTTCCCGGTCATCGCCGCGAGCATCGCCTACGAGATCGAGATCGGCGGCTTCGTGCGCATGCTCGACGCCGCCGGCATCCCGCCGCTGCGCTGGGAGCGCGACGCGAAGGAGCATCCCTTCGTCCTCGCCGGCGGGCCGCTCACCTTCTCGAATCCCCTGCCCCTCGCGCCCTTCTGCGACGCGGTGATCATCGGCGAGGCCGAGGTCATCACCGTCGAGGTGCTGCGCATCCTCGAGTCCACACCGGCGCACGCCGACCGGCTCGCCGCGCTCGCGAAGATCCCGCACGTGTTCGTCCCCGAGCACCACGGCGCGGTGCTGCCCACGGTGGCGAAGGTGCCGGACGAGATGATCCCGGCCTACGCCGCGATCCGCTCTCCGCACATGGTGCTCAGCAACATGTTCCTGATCGAGACCGAGCGCGGCTGCTCGCGACGCTGCACGTACTGCGTGATGCGCCGCTCCACGAACGGCGGCATGCGCCTCGCCTCGATGGAGCGGATCCTCGAGCTCATCCCGAAGGACGCGAAGCGCGTCGGCCTCGTGGGCGCGGCGGTCAGCGACCACCCGCGCATCGTCGACATCGTGAACACGCTCACCGATCAGGGGCGTGAGGTCGGGCTCTCCTCGCTGCGCCCCGATCGCCTGAAGGACGAGTTCGTCGGCGCCCTCGCGCGCGCCGGCTACCGCACGCTGACCACCGCGATGGACGGGCCGAGCGAGAAGATGCGCGAGATGCTGGAGCGCAAGGCGAAGGAGAAGAACCTCGTCAAATGCGCCGAGCTCGCGCGCCTCCACGGCATGCACTGCCTGAAGCTCTACTTGATGATCGGGCTGCCCGGCGAGACCGACGACGACATCGACGAGTGCGCGCGCTTCACCACCGAGCTCTCGAAGATCGTCCCCATCGCGCTCGGCATCGCGCCGTTCTGCGCGAAGCGCAACACACCGATGGACGGCGCGGGCTTCGCGGGCATCGGCGTGGTGGAGAAGCGCCTCGAGCGCTTGAAGCGCGGCCTACGCGGCCGGGCCGACGTGCGCTCGACGAGCGCGAAGTGGGCCTGGGTCGAGTACGTGCTGGCGCAGGGCGGCCCCGACGAGGGCCTCGCGGTGCTCGAGGCGGTGCGCGACGGCGGCAACTTCGCCGCTTACAAGAAGGCCTTCTCCAAGCTGGACGTCCGGGTGGGACACGAAAAGCCGCGCCGCTCCCTGGCCATCGCAAACGTCTGAGAGCTGCTTGCGGTCTGGCGATACGCGCGCGGTCACTTCGCGAGCTTCGACTTGAAGCGCGCGAGCGTCTCCGCTTCCGCGCGGTACGTGACGAAGATGCCCGCGTCCTCGTAGCGCTCCGAGGCCACGCGACCCGAGTCGTGCATCTCGCTCAGGATGCCCTGCGCGCTGTACGGGATGATCAGCTCCTCCTCGATGTACGTCGCCTCGAAGATGCCGATGATGCGTTCGCGGATGAGCGCGACGTCCTTCGGGTCGTGGGCGGAGACGAACCACGCATCGGGGACGAGCTTCTGGAGGCGCGCCAGATCCTCGGGCGCGAGGCGATCGACCTTGTTCATCACGAGCGTCGAGGGCACGTCGCCCGCGCCGATCTCGGTGAGCACGTCCTTCGTCACCTCGAGCTGCGCGTTCCATGACGGGTCCGACGCATCGACGACGTGCAGCAGGTGCGAGGCCTCGAGCGCCTCGTCGAGAGTCGACTTGAAGCTCGCCACGAGATCGAGCGGCAGCTTCTTGATGAAGCCGACGGTGTCGCTGACGAGGATGCGCGGCTTCGGCTCCGGGTGCAGCGCGCGCACCGTGGTGTCGAGCGTGGCGAAGAGCTTGTTCTCGACGTAGACGTCGCTCCCGGTGAGCGCGCGCATGAGCGACGACTTGCCGGCATTCGTGTAGCCGACGAGCGCGATACGCCGCGCCTGACGCCGGTGCGACCGGCGCACGTCCTGGTCGCGCTGGACCGCCGCGAGCTCCTCGCGCAGCTCGGCGACGCGATCGCGCACCTTCCGGCGATCCAGCTCGAGGGCGGCCTCGCCGGCGCCCTTGCCCTGCTGCCGTTCCTTGCCGCCCGGTGACTCGCGCATGCGCGGCGCCGTGTAGTTGAGGCGCGCGATCTCGACCTGGAGACGCGCCTCGCGGCTCTTCGCGTGGCGGTGGAAGATCTCGATGATGACGCCGGTGCGGTCGAGCACCTGCGCGCCGGTCGCGCGCTCGAGGTTGCGCGCCTGGCTCGGCGAGAGATCGTGATCGACGGCGACGAGCTCGACTTTGGAGCTGATCTCGCCGTCCTCGTCGCGCTCGACGTCGTCGTCGTCGTCGTCCGCGTCCGCGTCGTCCTCGTTGTCGTCCTGCGCGGCGGCGGCCTCGCGCTTCAGGCGCGCCTTGTCCTTCCTCTTGGGCGCGGTCGTGCCCACGTGCCCGTCGCCGCCGGTGATCTCGCCGAGCTCCTTGAGCTTCCCTTCGCCGAGCACCGCGGCGGCCTCGAGGTGGGAGCGGGTCTGCGTGGCCTTCGCGATGGTGCGGTAGCCGAGCGTGGAGACCAGCCGCTCCAGCTCCTCGACGCTCGACCGGAACTCCAGGTCATCGGCGTCGGGGAGGTGCACGGCCACGAGCACCGCGCGCTGCGGTTTGCCTTCGGAAGAATGCATAGGGGCCATCCGGTACCACGGCGGGGCCAGCCGGAGTAGACTCTCCGCCGTGAGCAAGCCCGACGAGAAGAGCCCCCTGGCGCCCCTGGCCCACGTCATGTTCGTGATCGTGGCCGCCGTCGGCGTCTACAGCTTCGTCTCCGTGGCCAAGGAGGGCGAGGGCCGTCGCCGTTGCAGCGCCACCTGCCTGCTCAAGCCGAACTATGCGGGCTACGAGAAGACTGCGCCCGGCTTCAAGCTCAAGGACATCAAGGGGCACGATGTCTCGCTCGACATGTACAAGGGCAAGGTCGTGGTCCTGAACTTCTGGACCAAGACCTGCGGGCCCTGCATGGAGGAGATGCCCGAGATCGCCGATCTGGCGCGCATCCTGAAGCCCAAGGACGACGTCGTGGTCATCACCATCTCCACCGACGACACGGCGCAAGACGCCTCCGACACGTTGAAGGCGCTCCTCAAGGAGGAGCCGCCGTTCGCGGTGCTCATCGATCCCGACGCGAAGAACGTCACCGGCAAATGGGGAACGACGCTCTATCCGGAGACGTGGATCATCGACAAGAACGGCGTCTTGCGCGCACGCTTCGACGGCGCGCGCGAGTGGTCGAACGCTGCGGTCGTGCAGTACGTCGACCAGATCCGCTCGGGCGGCTACTGCGAGGTCCAGGCGCGCGACGGGAAGTTCGTCGGCAAGGAAGCCGCCGTCTGCGAGTCGATCAACGGCGGCTGAGCACGTCTGCGCCGGGCGTTTCGCCCCGCTGTGCTCGCTGCACGCTGGCGCTCACGTGGGGGAAGCGTGTGATTCGTGAGCCGCGCAGCGCGCGGTGACGCACGGCATGGGCGGTGCTTCGTGCTCCTCCAACAAGGAGCGAGAAAGTGCGCCGAGGAATCTCCGTCGTGGTCGCCACCGTCATCTGTGCCGCGGCTCCTGCAATGCAGGCCTGCAGCGACGTCACCTCCCCCGAGGACCGTCCGCCGTACTCCGACAACGTCGGCGCGATCACCCGCGGCAACGCGACCGGAGGTGGTGGCTCTTCGGGCACCGGAGGCGCGAGCGGGAGCTCCGGAGCGAGCGGCACCTCCGGCTCGAGCAGCGGAACCAGCGGCTCGAGCGGAACCAGCGGAACCAGCGGAACCAGCGGAACAAGCGGCACGAGCGGAACCAGCGGAACCAGCGGAACCAGCGGCGGCAACACGAGCGGCGGGACGTCAACGAGCAGCAGCAGCACGAGCAGCAGCGGCGGTACGGGCGTTCCCGACGGGGGCTGAGCTACCTCTTCTGGCGCTCCTTCTCCAGCTCGTCGCGTGACGCGTAGGGCAGCGGGGCCGCCGCGACCTCGCGCAGGTAGGTGGGGAGATCGACGATCTCGTAGCCGATACGCGCGGGGTGCTTCGCGTCCCAGCGGTGGTCGTGCAGCCAGCCGAGCAGCTCCTTCAGGGCGGAGATGGAGGTCCAGCGGATGTCGTGCATGAGCACGATGCCGCCCTCCTTGTATTCGACCTGTCCCACCAGCTCGCGGAACATCTCGTGCGAATCGCCGCGCTTCATGTCCGACTTCTCGACGCTCCACAGCAGCAGATCGAGCCCGCGTTCGCGCACCGCGGCGCGCCCGAAGTCGTCGAGCTCGCCGAACGGCGGGCGAAAGAGGATGGGCCGCTTGCCGGTCGCGCGCTCGATCGACGCCGCGCCCTGATCGATCTGCTCGAGCACCTGCGTGTGCGTGATGCCGGTGAGCTTCGCGTGGTCGTGCGTGTGGTTGCCGACGAGATGGCCCGCCGCCACCACCTTCTGGAGCGTCTCGCGGGAGGCGACGGCGCGCGGCTCGTCCCCGTCGAGGTAGCGCCCGATCACGAAGAATGCAGCATGCACCTTGTGCGTCGCGAGCACGCGCAGCACGGCGGGCGTGGTCTCGGGAAAGGGGCCGTCGTCGAACGTGAGGGTGATGAGGCGGCGACCGTTACCGGGCGCGTACTTCGGCCCCTCGGCGACCATCCAGGCCTTCGTGAGGCTGGCGTCCGGATTCAGCTCGGGCCACGGCCGCGGGCTGGGGAAATTGCTGGGATCGGCGAGCTGCGGGAGCGGCGCGAGGTCGGCCGGCCGGTCGCCGTCCACGCGGGCCTTGGCCTCGGCCCTCGCGGTGGCATTGGCCTGGGCCTGCGCGTCGGCGCTCGCCTTGGCCTGCGCCACCAGGGTGCGCCCTTCCTCGACGGTCGGCTTCCCGAGGCCGAGCCACGACCCCGCGGCGAGCGAGCCGGCGAAGAACATGGCCTTGAGGAGCGTGGGCATCGCTGCGCGGATCGTACGAAACGCAGAGCGCGGGGGGCCAAGTCCCTGGCGGTTTCCCGGCGAGACCGCGCGTCAAGGCAGGAGGCCGGGGACCCGCGCCGCGGGCGCCCACCCGCGTTTCTTGCGGGCGTCGCCCGCCCACGACGCCGCGAACGCATCGCGCACCACGAGCTCCGCCAGCTTGCCGCGCGGGGAGAAGCCCCACTCCGCCTCCTGCGAGACGTCGTCCGGGTCGGCGTACACGCGCCACACGAAGAAGCCCATGAAGCGCGGCTCGTCGAGGAGCGGCGCCACGAGCGCGCGGTAGGCATCGGCCTGCGCGACCTCGTCGATGACCACGCCCTTCATGCTGTCGGGCCACTCCCAGGGCCGGATGGCAGGATCGCGCCGGGTCGTGTAGCCGATCTCCGTGAACAGCACGGGCTTCTGCCAGATCTCGGCGAGCTCGCGCACCCGCGCCTGCACGCGCTTGCCGCCCTCGAGGAGGGTGTCGAACGGCGCGCCGTCCTTGTCGGCGAGCGGGTAGAACGCGTTGACGCCGATCACGTCGAGCTCCGCGAGGATCAGCGTGTGCTCCACGTCGTCCCAGTTCGCCGAGTACGTGATGAAACCCTTGTAGATTACCCGCAATTCGCGAATGAGCGCCGCGAACGTGTGCGCGCGCGGGGTGGTGACCCACGAGCGCAGCTCGACGCCCGCCGACAGGAGCTCCACGTGCGTGCTCTCCGCGACCTCCGCCCAGCCGCGCACGAAGGCGGCATAGCTTCGGCTCCACGCGTCCCACGCGGCGTCGGTGGGCGGCTCGATCTTCGCGCGCCACTCGCCGGACTCCACCCAGAGGTGGGGCACGAGCATCACCGAGAGGCCGCGCGCGTGCGCCATGGTGATGGCGCGGCGCACGTCCTCCTTGTTCTTCGCGAAGGGCTGCTCGAAGGACGGATCGACGCCGCGACCCGCGAGATCGCCGACGCGCCCGAACGGCGTGATCGCTACCCAGGTGGCGCCGCTGCGCACGCACTCGTCGAGCGTGCGCGCGTAGGCCGGGCTGCCGTAGCCGACGCCCGGGTGGTACGCGTTCTCGATCGGTCCGATGGTGATGCCGCGCACCGCATCGTGCCCGGCGGCGCGCCAGCCGTCGGCCGAGCGCGCCACGAGCGCGGCAGGCGCTCCCCCTCGCGAATCGGCGCGCGACGGCGTGCCGGCCGTCAGCGCCGCGACGATCGCGAGCGCCGCGGTGATCGCCGCCGCGGGCTTCATGGCGCAGGCTCGAGCACCGCATCGGTGAGCTCGGCGAGCGTCGCCACCACCACGTCGGCCCCGGCCGCCCGCAGCCGCTCCGCGGGGTAGGAGTGGGTGACGGCGGCGCAGCGGAGACCGGCGCTGCGCGCGGCCTCGAGGCCGGCGATCGAGTCCTCGATCACCACGGCAGTGGGCGGCGCGCCGCGCCGCGCGAGCTCGGCGAGCCCCAGCCGGTAGCCTTCGGGATCCGGCTTGCACGCCGCGGTGTCCTCCGCGGAGACGATGAACGCGACGAGCTCGCGCACCCCCATCACGCCCAGGCAGTGCTCGATCTCGTGGCGCAGCGCGCCGGACACGATGCCCACGATCCCGCGCTCGGCCCGCCGGCGCACGATCTGCACGGCGCCCGCGAAGATCACGAGCGAGCCCGCGATGCGGTCCATGTAGACGGGCTTCTTCGCCTCGATGAGGCCCCGGACCACGCTCTCCGTCACGGGCTTGCCGGCGTCGGTGAGCATCGCGCGGAAGGCGCCCGCGTCGTCGAAGCCGAGGTAGCGCTCGTCATATGTCGCGTCGTCGAACGTCACACCGAGCGGCGCCAGGACCTCGCGAAAGGATGCAAGATGCACGGACTCGTCGTCGACGAGCACGCCGTTGAAGTCGAAGAGCGTCGCCACCATCTCAGCGCTTGCCGTTCTAGCTCGCCCGGTCAGAGATCGACACCAATACCCACCGCGATCGTCGCGCGCAGCCAGATGCCGCTGCTGTCGAGCGGTGTGCTGCGGGTGCCCTCGAACGAGGGCTGGAGCTGGAGGAGGAGCGGCAGCGCGGAGAGGCGAACCAGGGGCGTGATCGCGTAGTCGAGCGCGGCGCCGACGATCATCGCAGGGCGGGGCCCGGGCTTCGGCTTGCAGGCCGGCACGAAGAGATCACCGCCGAGATCGTCGGCCGAGTAGGCGGCGATCCCCACGCCGCCCAGCGCGCGCAGGCGTAGCTTCGTGTAAAGCTCCCAGCTCGCGCCGGCCATCGCGAACGCCGAGTAGGCCGACGCGGTGCGTGCATTCTGCAGCGTGCCGCAAGGCGCCACGGCGGCCTCGGCGCCGACCGTGTTGTCCCAGGCGTCACCGGTGGCCGCTAACAGGACGCCTGCCTCGACCGCGGTCGCGCCGACCTCGAGGAAGCGGTACGTACCGCTCAGCGTCCCGGTGACGTGCGCGGCGCCGCCCACGCTGCCGTACCGGGGAAGCATCACGCCGAGGTGCGCGCGCAGGGCGAGGCGCCGATCCTCCGGCGCCTCCGTCGAATACGGATTGCGCGGCGGCGGCGGGCGCCGCTCCTTGCCGAGCGGTACGTCGAAGATGATCGCGCGGCCGTAGCGCGCCTCGATTGTCTGCATGTGCGTCGCGTGATTCGGCGCCGACAGCGCGATGGTGTGCGGCCCCGGCGGCACCTGGAACGACGTCGGCGTGCGCGGGCTGCCCTCCACCGGCTTGCCGTCGAGCAGCACCGCCGCGCCGGTGGGCGTCGATGCGAGCGTCAACGTGCTGGGGCGGCGGCGCAGCGCCTCGAGCTGCTGCGTGGCTTCCTCGCGGTCGTCGGCGGGCAGCGTGGGCGTGGCGAGGTAGCGCTCGAGGAACTCGGCGGCCTGATCCGGCTGATCGAGCTTCGCGTGACACTTGGCGATGTTCCACAGCTCGAACGGCGGTCCGCCGAGGCGGTACGCCTCCTCGAAATAGCGGATGGCGTCGTTGTAGCGACCGTCGCCGTAGGCCCGCGCGCCCTGCTGGTCGAGCGAACGGGCGCGCGCGAGATCCTCGGCCCGCGGCGGGCTCGCGGCGGGACTCGCGGCGGGGCGCTGCGCGTGCGCCGATCGCGGGGCCGCCAGCAGCGCCATCAGCAGCGCGGGCGACGCGAGAACGAGAGCGACGTGAGCGAGCGGCCGCACGGAGGCGATGATTATCGCACGCGCCAGACCCCGCTGACCACGCGCTCGATCCGCGCGATGTCGCGGTCAGCGCGGACCTCCGTGAAGCCGCGCTCCTCGAGCAGCTTCGCGGTGTCGGGCGCCTCTCCGGCGCCGATCTCGAGGGCGATCAGGCCTCCCTCCTCGAGGTGATCGGGCGCGGCGGACACGATGCGGCGGACGAGATCGAGGCCGTCTGCGCCGCCGTCGAGCGCGAGGCGAGGTTCGTGATCGCGGACGTCGGGCATGAGCGTCGCGAGGTCGCCGGTGGGGATGTACGGCGGGTTCGCGGTGATCACGTCGAAGCGGTGGCCTGCGAAGGGCGCGAAGAGATCACCCGTGTAGAATGCAACATTGTAGGCGCCGAGCCGGAGCGCGTTGTCGCGCGCCACGACCAGCGCATCCGGGCTGAGATCGGAGGCGAAGACCTGGGCGGTCGGCCGCTGCCGGGCCATCGCGATCGCCACGCAGCCCGAGCCCGTGCAAAGATCGAGCTGCCGCATCGCCATCGACACGTGCGTGCTGCGCGTCAGCGCCACGTCGACGAGCGTCTCGGTGTCGGGCCGCGGCACGAGCACGCGCTTGTCGACGCGAAACTTCAGGCCGTAGAACTCGCGCTCGCCGCGCAGGTACGCGATGGGCTCGAAGGAGCGCCGCCGCTTCACGAGATCGCGCAGCGCGCCGAGCTCCGCGCCTTCGAGCGGCCGCGTGCCGTCGAGGATGACGCGCATGCGATCGATCTTCAGCGCATGCGCGACCAGCAGCTCGGCATCGAGCCGCGGGTTCTCGATGCCGCGCGCGCGGAAGTCCTCGACCGCCCACTTCACGAGCGAGCCGATCGTCCAGCTCTTGGGAGCTGCTACCTCGGTGGGCCCGCTCATCGCTCAGCTCGCGGCGCGCGCGCGCTCCTCGGTGACGACGGCCTCCACCTCGGCGCGGATCTCGGCGAGCTCGGCCTCGGTACCGGCCTCGAAGCGCATCACGAGGATGGGGCCGGTGTTGGAGGCGCGGACGAGGCCCCACTTCGGCGCAGTCCCGGTGGTGGGGAACGAGATGCGCGCGCCGTCGATGTCGAGGACGGGGTTGCCCTTCTCCTTGTAGCGACGCGTGACCGCGGCCACGACCGCAAACTTGATGGCGTCGGGGCAGTCGACGCGCAGCTCGGGGGTCGAGAAGGTCTTTGGCACGTCGGCGAGCATCTCCTTCAAGGAGCGTGGATCCTTGGCGAGGATCTCGAGGAGGCGGAGGCCGCCGTAGATCGCGTCGTCGAAGCCGAAGTAGCGATCGGCGAAGAAGATGTGGCCGCTCATCTCGCCGGCGAGGAGGGCGCCGGTCTCCTTCATCTTCGTCTTGATGAGCGAGTGGCCGGTTTTCCATACCAGCGGCTTGCCGCCGTGCTTGGCGATGTCGTCGTAGAGGGTCTGCGAGCACTTCACCTCGCCGATGACGGTCGCGCCCGGGTGTTCCTTCAGGAGGCCGCGCGCGAACAGGATGAGGAGCTTGTCGCCCCAGATCACGTTGCCTTCGGCGTCGACGGCGCCAATGCGGTCGGCGTCGCCGTCGTACGCGAGGCCGACACGCGCCCCCGTCTCCTTCACGCGCGCCACGAGCTGCGCGAGGTTCTTCTCCACCGTGGGATCGGGATGGTGGTTCGGGAAGTGCCCGTCCATCTCGCAGAAGATGGTGTCGGGCTTCAGGCCGACCGCCTCCATCGCGCGCACGCCGAGCGGGCCGCCGGAGCCGTTGCCGGCGTCGATCGTGAAGACGAGATTCGAGCCCGTGAAGTCGAAGCGCTCCTTCATGGCGGCGACGTAGGCGTCCTGGACGTCGAACGGCTCGACCTTCGCGACCGCGCCCGCGGGGGGCGCGGCGTAGTCGGCGGCGACGAGGCGCTCGCGCAGCTTCTGGATCTCCGCGCCGTAGAAGCTCGCCTTCCCGCGCATCATCTTGAAGCCGTTCTCGTCGCCCGGGTTGTGGCTCCCGGTGATCATGATGCCTCCGTCCGTGTGGAGGTGGTGCACCGCGAAGTAAAGCATCGGCGTGGGCCCGACGCCGATGTCCACCACGTGCACGCCGGCCTTCGCGAGGCCGCGCAGCAGCGCGGCGTGCAGCCGATCACTCGAGAGCCGACAGTCGCGACCGACGGCGAGGCGCGGCGCCTTGCCGTCCACCCGCAGCATCTCTCCGAGACCACGACCGATGCCTTCGGCGAGCTCATCGGAGAGATCCCGATCGGCGACGCCACGGATGTCGTACTCGCGAAAGATGTTGGCCGGGACGGTCATGGGGCGAAGCCTTGCCGGTTTTCCCACGCGCGTAAAGCCGTGGTAGCTTCGGCACGCTTTGGACGGCGCGGCCCCCAACGACCAGACCGATCCGAGCGAGAACCCGCCCGACCCACCGGCGTACGTGTATGCCGCCGGCGATTTTCGCCCGCGCCAGGCGCGCGAGATCGAGCTGTGCAAGCGCGCCGCGGGATTTGACTGGATGTACACGGGTGCGATGGCGGCCGGCGTCTTCGGCGCCGAGTACCTGAACCTCGCGGTCCTGAAGTCGCAGGAGGAGCCCGGGCTCCGGCTCATCGGTCCCGGGGCGATCGGTTTCTTCTGGGGCGGCTTCCTGAGCGGCGGCTACCTCTCGCTTCCGAAGTGCTCGCCGACGTGGGCCGCGGGCGCGCCGCCCGAGGGCAACATCCGCACGCACTGGCCGATCGCGGTGACCGTCTCGCTGCTCGCGGCCATCACCGCGCCGGTGTTCGACTTCGTCTTCCTCGGCCCCGTGCCGATCCACTGGACGGTGCCGGAGCGCAGCGCGCGGGTCTTCGTCGCGATGGGCGCGGGCACGCTCGGCTCGATCTTCCCGTATCTCGTTCCGCCGCGGACCTGGGCGGCGCGCCTCGAGATCGATCGCATCCGCATCGGCGAGGTGGCAGGCGGCCCGTTCGTCTCCTACGGCGCGAGGTTCTGAGCGCGCGAGCGCGTGTCCCCTGTCGGGGGGACTTTCGAGCGCGCGCGTTTCAGCGTACGGTCGCAGGCAATGCACTGTCTGGCCTGTGGTGGCGCGTTCGAGTGGGCGGGTACCGGTCAGTACGCACGCTGCACGCGGTGCCTCGCGCTATTCAATCATCAGAACGGGCAGCTGACGCCGATCCACGTCGAGGCGCCGGGCGGCGGCCACAACCGGGAGTTCAACGCGCACTTCGCGCAGAACCTCGGCTTCGGACCGCCGCCGCAGCAGCAGCAGCAGCAGCAGCAGCAGCAGCACAACATGGCGGCGGGCACGTTCAACATGGGCGGCGGCCAGCAGCTGCAGGTGGAGATCAACGGCAAGACGCCCGAGGGCTACCTCAAGGACAAGGCGTCGAGCATGATCTGGGGCTGGATCATCGGCGCGATCGTGATCGGCGTGATGGTGATCGGTGGCCTGGGCTTCGGCGCGTACCTCTACTTCAAGGTGAAGAGCGACAGCGCGGGCGGCGACCCGGCGGCGAGCAAGGCGGCGGCGAAGGCCGCAGCGTGGGACGGCAAGTCGACGTTCGAGTGCAAGGGCAACGACATCGTGACGCTCTCGGGCGTGAAGGCGAACGTCAGCGGCACGGCGATCAAGGCGAGCGCGAACTGTCAGCTCACGCTGGTGGGCATCGACATCACGGCCGCCACGGGCATCGACGCCAGCGCGAACGCCAAGGTCACGATGACGGGAGGCAGCATCAAGGCCACCACGAACTCGGTCGTCGCCGCCAACGGCGCCAAGGTCGACTGCGTGGGCACCTCGGTCACGGGTAAGTCGAAGTCCTCAGGCGCCGCGAAGATCACGGGCGCGAACTGACGGAGCGGCGCGCCATCGTAGGGCGTAGGGCGTAGGGCGTAGGGCGTAGGGCGTAGGGCGTAGGGCGTAGGGCGTCGGGCGTCGGGCGTCGGACGGGCGAGGTATGGCCGGTGCGAAGGCTACCGTAGCATCGGGCCGTTCGCGGAACGACGGCCCCATTTTGCGCTGGCGAACGTACGCGCGACGCGCCGCTCATCCACCGCCGATGGGGAGAGTGCGCATGCATTCCACTGCCGCAGCACCGCACTCCCGTCCTGCCGGTGCCGCTCCCCCGGTAGAGCCGTCTCCAGTCACCTCGAGCGACTCGACGCCCTCTCACGTCCCCCCTCTCCCGTCCCCCTCTCCCGTCCCCCTCCCGCGCGCCTCCTCTTCCGCGCGCGGCTCTCCCCTCCTACGGACACACCGCGCTACACTTTGCGGTCTGGCACTGGGCGACCGCTTGGAGCTTCGCGACGCCCGAGTCGCCCTGGTCGATGCACGCCTGGACCTTTTCCTGGTCGCCGCCCGCGGCGGAGACGCAGTTGTAGAGCGTCACGCACGCTGGCATCGCTTCGCACTGCGCGACCTCGCTCGCGCAGCTCGCGCGCGTGCACGTGTCGCACGTGCCCGTGCCGCCGCCACCTCCCGCGTCGGGCATCGCGCCGCCGCTCGAGCCCAGGCCACCGCCGTTCGGGGGCGGGCTGCTCGCGAACGCCTGCTGCACGCAGGCGTCGACCGTGTTCTTGTCGCAGCTCTTCGTGTTCGTGCAGTCCGTCGCGGCCTGGAGCTGTGCCGCCGTGTGGCCCGCCGCCTCCGCCTCGCAGCTCTTCACGTCGACGGCGAGGCCGCAACCCGTCGCCCACTTCGACAGCGCCGCGCAGCCGCTCTCCGGTGTTGCGGTGGCGCCGCTGCCGGTGCCCTGACCGCCGTCACCGCCGTAGCCCGACGAGCCGCTGCCCCCACACGCGACGGTCGCGACCGAGACGAGCACGGCCAGGACCACGGGGACCGAGACGGAAAAACGCGAGACGAACATTGATGATTTCCTTCTGCTGGTTGCAGCGCAGAGGATTGCAGCAGGAAGAGTGCCACACAGATCCGAGCCGTCCTGGCGCAACCCGCGCCGTTTTCCCGCTGGCCGGGCGCGCGCCGCTGGCGCAGGCCCGGGGCCGCGCGCCCTCGATCGGGAAGACCCTGGCGCTTCAGGTGACAGAGCGTCGCTACGAGGCGCGCGCGAAGCCGCGGCGCGGCGCCTGGCACGTGCAGCACGTGCCACACCGAGCAGGTCAGCGCGCGCGTTGCTCGCGGTTCCAGGCTGCGCGCCACGCGTCGCGACCGGCGGGATCTTCGAGCCCACGGCGGACGAGCGCATTGCCCGGTGACGGCGGCTGCTACGGCTACGGCTACGGCTACGGCTACGGCGGCTGCGGTTACGACCGCTGAGCCTCAGGCCATCTTCAGGAAACGCGCGAGCACCTTCTTCTCGCCCCACCCCGGGAAGAACGCGACCACGGCGGGCTCGCCGACGCTCACCACCTTGAGCACCTCGCCGCGCCCGAACTTCTCGTGCTGCACGCTCATGCCGCGCTGGAGCGACATGCCCTCGCTGGCGCCGCCGTCGCCGCCCTCGTACTCGACGAAGCGCTCGCCCGGCTCGCGCGCGGTGGCGGGCGGGGGACGCGAGGGCGAGGGCGCCGCCTGCGGATGACGCCAGCCGCCCGTGCCGTTGCCGGGCGACGTGCCGCGGCCCGCACCGGCGCGCCACGACGTCGACGCGGTGTCGCCACGATCGATCCAGCGCCCCGGCGCTGCCGCCGCGCGCGCGCCCGGAGTCTCGAGCACCTCCACCGTCTCGGGCGGGAAGTTCCCGATGAACCGGCTCGGCGTCCCCATGCGCGTGATGCCGAAGATCTGGCGCTGCCGCGTGTGCGTGACGACGAGGTGCTTCCGCGCGCGCGTGACCGCGACGTACGCGAGGCGCCGCTCTTCCTCCATCTCCTCTGCGTTGCGCGGCTCCTGGCTGCGGTAGGGGAACATGTCCTCCTCCATGCCCGTGAGCATGACGAGGTCGAACTCGAGGCCCTTCGCGCCGTGCACCGTCATGAGCGTCACGCGCTCGCGCTCCGCGCCGTCCTTGTCGAGGTTGTCGGTATCGCTCTGGAGCGAGACGCGCTCGAGGAACCCCTCGAGCGAGGGCGCCTCGCCGCGCGCCCCGGCCTCCACCGCGTAGTCGTGCATGGAGCCCTCGAGCTCCGCGAGGTTCTCGAGGCGGCCCTCCGCCTCGGCGGTGTCCTCGGCCTCGAGCGCGGTCTTGAAGCCGCTCTTCGCGAGCACCATGCGCAGCACGTCGGCGGGCGCGCGGTCCTTGCCCTCCTCGATGAGCCGCTCGAGCAGCTCGCGGAACTGGCCGAGGCGCTTCCGCGGTGCGCTGCCGAGGTCCTCCGAGAAGTCGTCGAGGCGCTGGAGCGCCTCGTAGAGCGAGATGCGCTGCGTGCTCGCGTACGTGGCGACACGCTCCATGGTGGTGTTGCCGATGCCCCGCGGCGGCGTCTTGATGCAACGGATCATGTCCATGTCGCTGCGCGGATTGCACAGCACGCGCAGGTAGGAGAGCGCGTCCTTGATCTCGGCGCGCTCGTAGAACTTGGTGCCACCCACGATCTGGTACGGCATGTCGACGGCGCGGAGCGCCTCCTCGAGCACGCGGGACTGGGCGTGCACGCGGTAGAACACCGCCACCGCCTTGGGGGAGACCCCGGCGTCCCGCGCGTCCTTGATGGTGCGGACGACGCACGCCGCCTCGTCGCGCTCGTCGGCGCAGGCGACCACGCGGATCGGTGATCCGTCGTCGTTCGAGGTCCAGAGCTCCTTCGGCTCGCGCGTGGTCGAGGGCGCGATCACGGCGAGCGCCGCCGAGACGATGCGCTTCGTGGAGCGGTAGTTCTGCTCCAGCTTCACGACCTTCGCGTCCGGGTAGTCCTTGCGGAAGCCGCGGATGTTTCGCACGTCGGCCCCGCGCCAGCGGTAGATCGACTGGTCGTCGTCACCGACGACGCACACGTTGCGCGTGCGCGCGACCAGCTCCTTGATGAGCCGGTACTGGATCTGGTTCGTGTCCTGGAACTCGTCGACCAGGACGAAGTCGAACTTCTTCTGCAGCGCCTCCTTCGCGCGCAGCACCTCGGCGGGCAGCGAGCCGTCGGCAGGCGCCTGGAGGACGCGCACCACGTTGAGGATCAGGTCCTCGAAGTCGAGTGCGTTCGCCGCGCGGAGGGCGTCCTCGTACTTCGCGTACGCCTTCTGGATGGCGTCGTCCATGTAGCTGTCGAGGGTCATGTCGCGCGGCCCGCGG
>Ga0123336_10001686_pt1 | contig 20001 bp, 18 predicted proteins | sample SSSSmetaG_FD_96466 | JGI IMG/M metagenome (GOLD analysis project Ga0123336, IMG submission 96466) | Glacier valley bacterial and archeal communities from Borup Fiord, Nunavut, Canada, to study Microbial Dark Matter (Phase II) - ​SSSS metaG | ecosystem: Environmental > Aquatic > Freshwater > Ice... | reverse complement strand
TGCTGGCGGAGGATCTGCGCGTCGACGTCGATGGCGTGCCCGCATGTGACGGGCTCACCCTGCGCACGACCGGCGAGCGCGTGCTGCTGCTCGGCGCGCCGCACGCGCTCTTCGAGGCGCTCTCGGGGATCCGGCCGGTGCGCCGCGGCACGCTGAGCGTGCGCGGGGTCTCGCTCGCGACCGCCGTGACCGACGGCGTCGTGGCCGCCGCGCCGCTCGACCCGCCGCTGCCGCCGAAGTGGACCGCCACCGAGTACGTCACCTGGAGCGCGCGCCTCTCCGGGCGCACCGCGAGCGATGCGCGCACGCTCGCGAAGAACGCGATCGCGCGCGTGCAGCTCGGCGCCATCGCCGCGCAGCCGCTGGCGCGCATGGTCCCGCATGCACGCCGCGGCGTGGTGGTGGCGGCGGCGCTGGCCACCGCATCGCAGGCGCTGATCCTCGAAGATCCGCTTGCGAACCTCGCCGAGGAGAGCGCGCGCACGTGGGCCGCCATCCTCGTCACCGCCCTCGAGGAGGTCCCGTGGGTGGTGGTCGCGAGCCGGATCGCGCTGACCTCGCCGCTGGCCATCGCCTGCGACGAGGCGCTCGTCGTGTCCAGCTCGCGCGTCGACGCGCAGGGCCCGCCCGCGGTGATCGCGGCCGCAGAGCACCGCTTCGTCGCGCGCATCCACGGCTCGCTCGAGGCGCTCACCGCCAGGCTCGCCGAGCGCGGCGCCCGCATCGACGTGCAGGGAGCCCAGGTGCTGCTCGACCTCGGCGACGCCGTGTCCACCGCCGACCTCCTGCGGATGGCCGCCGAGAGCGACGTCACCATCGTCGAGATGGTGCCGGTGGCCCGCGCTCTCGCCTGACCTGGGCCGGGCCGTGATACCGTGCGTCCGATGGACAAGGACGACGCAGAGAAGCGCAGCGACGCGCTCACGCGCACGCCCCTCGGCGGCGGACGGCTCGGCACGTACACCATGCTCGGCGCCGTGTGCGGCGTGGTCCCGCTCCCGTGGATCCCGGACGCCGCGGTGCGCCGGGTGCGAGGTGCGCTCGTCCACGATCTGACGTCGCGGCACGGCCTCTCGCTCACGCCCGAGGCGCGCACGCTGCTCGTCGAGCCGAACGGCACCGAGGGCCCGCGCGGGCTACTCAAGACGGGCGCGCGGTTCGCGCTGGGCAAGGTGCTCGGCCGCTTCGGCCCCTTCGGGCTCATCGGGCCCGTGCGCTCGGCGCTCGGTACGTACGCGCTCGGGCATCTCCTCCAGCGCTACCTCCAGGCTTCGCGTTCGGAGCGCTCGGTGCGCATCGACATCGAGGAGGCTCGGCGTGTGCGGCGCGCCATCGATCAGGCGACCATCTACGCGCTCACCACCGAGGCCCGGCCCTCGCGGGAGGAGTCGCCGCACGCGCCCGAGGACCTGCGTGAGAAGAACGAGCAGGTCGTCGATGGCGTCCTGATCTCGATCGCCAGCATGCCCGGCTGGCTCGTGCGTCGTCTCGAGGCAGCGTTCGACGAGGTCATCGTAAGCGTCCGCTCATGAGCGCGGCGGAGTCGCGCAAGGCGCTGGTCAAGGCGCGGCGCATCGTCGTCAAGATCGGATCGAGCACGCTCGCGCGCGATCCCTCCGCCTACGCGCGGCTCGCGGTGGCCATCCGCGATCTCCACGCGGCCGGCAAGCAGGTGGTGCTCGTCTCCAGCGGCGCCATCGCGCTCGGCACCAAGAAGCTCGGCTACCGCGCGCGGCCCAAGGAGATGGCGCGCCTCCAGGCGGCGGCTGCCGCCGGGCAGTGCTTGCTCATGCGCGCCTACGAGGAGGCGTTCGGCCACGAGGAGCTCACCGTCGCGCAGGTGCTGCTCACGCACGCCGACCTCGCCGATCGGGTCCGCGCCAACAACGCGCGCGCCGCGCTCTCGGCGCTGCTCGAGGCCCATGCGGTGCCGATCCTCAACGAGAATGACTCGGTCGCCATCGAGGAGATCAAGTTCGGCGACAACGACGAGCTGTCGGCGATGGTGACGCCGCTGGTCGACGCCGACGTGCTCGTGCTCCTCTCGGATGTCGAGGGCCTGCTCGACGCGACGGGCACCCGCGTGCCCGTCGTGCACGACGTCGCCAGCGAGGCACTGCCGCTCGTGCGCGCCCGCAAGAGCGACGTGGGGACGGGCGGGATGGCCAGCAAGATCGAGGCGGCCCGGCGCGCCACGCTCGCCGGCGCGCACGTGATCATCGCCGACGCACGCAAGCCGGACGTGCTCGACCGCATCTTCGCCGGGGCCGACGAGGGGACGCTCTTCGTCGCCGCCGCACGCCGCCTCAGCGCGAAGAAGCACTGGATCGCGTTCACCCTGCGCCCGCGCGGTGACGTGTGGCTCGATCCCGGCGCGGCCGCCGCCGTCCGCGGCAAGGGCAAGAGCGTGCTCGCGGTGGGCGTCTCCGGGGTGCGTGGCGACTTCCGCGCCGGCGACTCGGTGCGCGTCCTCGCGCCTGATGGCAGCGAGCTCGGCCGCGGTCTCGCGCGCTGCTCCTCGGTGGAGGCAGTGGTCATCGCCGGGAAAAAGGAGAAGAAGGGCGAGGAGCCGGCCGAGCTCGTCCATCGCGACGACCTCGTCGTGTGGTGAAAGCACGCTTCGCTCGGTGAGAGCAGCGTCGCTTCCGTCGTGGAGATCGTCGTCCCGAGCTCGGTGACCCGCGCGAGGGCTCGCATCGAGCTCCGAGCTCTGCGCGGAGCCGCTTCCAAGCACGACGTCGTTTGGAGTCGCTCACGCGAGCACGGTCGACGCAAGCTTGCATGACGCATCTATTTTGATCGCACCGTTTGCGACGTATTCGGTGCACCTTCGGGCGGAGCGGCCGCTCCGCCGACACCATCTCGACATTCACGCCATCGAGAAGTCCTTGAAGGGCTTCGTCGCCTCCCCCTGCGTCAGCTTGCCGTCCCACCATTGATGCGTTGATGCGTTGATGCGTTGATGGTGATTGCAGACCGTGACGAGCACATCGGGCGTGTCGCAGAGATCGATCTTGCCGTCGCCGCTCCTGTCCGTGAAATTGCCGACGAGCGGCCGTCGACGACAAGTCAACCCACGAGAACGCCTCACGGCGTCGGAGGAGGCCCTTCGATGGGGCCGCGCTCGCCCGGGGGCTTGTTCAGCGCGAAGGGCGCCGCTCCGCGCGAGAGCGTCGCCGAGGCCTGCGTGACGAAGTCCGGCTTCAGCGCCACGTCCACTTGGCGGCCGCTGAGCGAGCCGTGGCACTGGCCGCAGAGCGCGTCGAAGAACTCCGCGCGGAACGACTGGTGCGAGAACTCTCCGGGCGAGAACACCATCGACTCGCGCTGGAAGCGCGGCAGCTTGCGCTCGGCGGAGAGCTTCGTGTCGGGCAGCTTCAGCACGATGGGGAGGCCGCCCGGGACCGAGAAGCGCGTCGAGCCGTCCTCCTTCAACGCCACCGGGCCGAGCGAGCGGCGCCGCACGTAGACGCGCCCGAACGCATCGGTGACCACGTTCGCGCCGCCCTTCTCGAACGAGTCGACCTCGAGCGGCGGTGGCATGTCCTCGTAGACCGTGAACGTGTTGATCTCGGGATCGACGAGGCGCCCCGTGGGCGTGTTCTGGAACAGCAGCGACGACAGCACGCGCATGTCGAGCACGGTGATGTCGGCGTCGGACTTCGTCGGGTCGACGAACGTGTTCGCGTTCGGCTCGTCGACGGTCGACACGAACACCGGCCGCAGGAGGCGCGCATACACGCCCACCGCATCGACGTCGGCCACGCCGGCCTCGCCGAGCAGCTTGGTCTTCGCGCCCGTCGTCGACGTCATCACATACACGTCGTAGTCGCCGTTGAACGCCGCAGGGTCCGCGGCCGCCCCGAAGCTCACGAGCAGCTGGCCCCCAGGGAGCGGCGCCGGCGACGTGTAGAGCCCCGACGTGGGCTGCCCCGGAAATGCGCTCGATGCCGGATCGGGCGACCGCAGCGAGTGCAGGAAGAACTGCGGGTCGGGCGACTGGAGCTGGGCGGGGTCGATCACGCCGGGATCCACCGGGTAGTCCGCGGGGTTCGTGCTGCGGAAGTCGATGCCGAGCGAGCGATTGATCACGCCGAGGCTGCCGCCGCCGTGAGGCGTGGTCGGCGTGCGGAAGATGCTGGCGAAGTTCTTGTCGGCGAGCTCGACGACCTCGGTGGCCTCCGGATAGCCGATCGACCCGCGCTGCGCGTAGAGCGGATGGTAGTCGCCGCCGTCCAGGTTCATGCGCCGGAGCGCGAGCTGGTAGAAGTTTGGCGCGCGCTTCTCGGCGGTGAAGACGAGCCGCCCGTCGCTCATGAAGCTCGGCGAGCGCTCCATGTTGAGCAGGTAGGTGAGCTGGCGCACGCGATGCGCGCCGCCCTTCCCGGGATCCGGCTCCCACGAGTACAGGTTCGCGTTCGGCTTCGTGGGATCGGCGGGCGTGCGCTGTGGTCCCGTGTAGTCGTAGGACTCGGGGCGCAGGTTGCCGCGTGTGGACGCGAAGACGATGCGCGGCGCGCCGCCGTCGGGTGGGGCGTACGTGGGATCGAAGTCGTGAACGAGCAGCCCGTTCTGCGACGGCGGATGCGCGTTGATCTCCGGGTGCTTCGCGCAGCCCGTCCCGTCGACGTTGATCTCGTAGACCGCGAGCGGATCGGCGGCGCTGCTGCGCGCCGCGAAGGCGACCTTCGTTCCTTCCCACGAGACCTGCGGCCGGCGGATGTCGGCGGTCGCGGGGTCGAGCCCGCAGCCCGCGGTCAGCGACTTCTCGACGCCCACCGCGCTGGCGACGCCCGCCGCCGTGAGCGTGACCGCCGCGCGCCGCAGGTCGGCGCCGGGCGAATAGAGATCGAAGTCCTGCGGGCGCGTCACGCTGCCGAGCGGGCGCCGCACGTAGATCACGGCGGAGAGCGGCGCGAGCTTGAACACCGCTTGCTCGCGCTTCAGCCACTCGACAATGACGCAATACGCGGGGATCTTGTCGAGGTTACCGTTGTCGTAATCGTGCTTCGCGTCCGCGCAGAGCTTCGGGGTCGCGGTGGTGGCGCCGAAGTCCTCGAGGAGCGGTCCGCCGCGATGGGCGATGCCGGAGGGGTTGTCGCAGCCTGCGACGCTGCACACCTCGGGGCGATACAGGTTCTTCCGGATGATGCGGCTCGCGTTCGGGTCCTCGCTCTCCACGGCGAGCTGGGCGAGCGAGAGCTCGTAGTTCTTGCGCGTGGCCGAGAGCGAGAAGCTGCCGCCCGACCCGCCGCGCAGGCTGTAATCGTGGAACATCGCCGCCGAGTGGCACTGCACCATCATGCAGCCCTTCTTCACCAGCATCGGCTGGACCTTCTGTGAGAAGAAGAGAAAGCCTGGGTCGCTGTTGTCGACCACGGGCGGCCCGTGCGACTTCGCCCAGGCGGTGAGCGCGGTGTACCCCGCGTCCCCCGGCGAGGAGAACACGACGCCGCCCTCGTGGTACGCGCCGCCCTGCGCGGGGGAGAGTGGCCGGCGCAGCAGCTCGCTCTGCTCGGGCGTCTGCGCGAGGTACTCCTCGGCCGCGAGGTAGTTCCAGCGCACCTGCTCGGGGCTCTCGCCACATGTAAAGTACAAGGAGTTTGCGATCGTGCCGTGGCAGTTGCCGGCCGCGCAGCTCGCGCCGTTCTGGCCTGCGCCCTCCTTGCCGGTGAGGATGGGGTTCACGGCGTCGCGGAACTGCCCGAAGTCGCCGCGCGGTGGATCCTTCGTGACGTCGAACCCGGCGCGCGTGGGCACGAACGTGCTGCACGGCTGGCGCGCGACATGGGTCGGCGGCACGCCGGTGTTGTTCTCGGTGGCGCCGTTCTGGATCCAGCGGCGCACCGTGGTGTACCCGCTGCCGCTCGAGTCGAGGATCGATCCGCCGGCGTGCTTGATGTCGGTGGTGATCGACACCTTCTTGCCGTCGTAGGTCTGAATCTCGACCTGGAACGGCTCGATGTTCTTCACGAGGAACGCAGGCTGCTGGTAGGGCCCGTAGTCGAGCAGGAGGTCGCGGCGCTTCGTGAGCGTGGCGAAGCTCGAGACGTCGAGGTTGCCGAGCGCGTTGCCGCGCTGGTCCTGCACGTGACAGCCCGCGCCGGTGTTGGTGCGCACGCACGACGTCGTGATGATCGGACTGATGGTCCGCTCGAAGTAGGTCGACTGCTCGGGCTCCTGCGTCTTGCATGACGCAGGGGCCAGGGCCACGAACGCCGCCACCGCCACGACGATCCCGGGGAGAAAGCGCTTCACACGCTGATCCTACACCGGGTCAGAGACGCTTGAGGGCGATGGCGGCCTGGTCGCGGACGAGGCCGTCCGGGTCGTTGGCCAGCGACTCGAGCGCAGCGCGGCCGCGCGCGTCGCGGATCTGGCCAAGCGCGTGTGCGGCTGAGTTTCGAACGCCGGCGTCGGCGTCCTTCGTGAGCGCGATGAGGCCATCGACGGCGTCTTTCGCGCGCATCGAGCCCAGCAAGTCGGCCGAGCGGCGGCGGACCTGCACGTCGGCGTCGCCGGTGAGGCGCGCGACGGCGGCGATGTCCGTGAAGGTGTTCACGCGACCGGCGGAGCCCAGCGCGGAGAGCTTCACGCGGGCGTCGGCGTCGCCGAGGGCCTTGGTGAGCGCGCCGCGACCGTCGTCGTTGAGGCGACCGAGCGCGGAGGCGGCCGCGGCGCGAACCGTCGGGTCGCCGTCGCGGCCGATCGCCGTGGCGCACGCCTCGACGCCCGGCGCCGCGAGGAACTCGCCGAGCGCGTAGGCCGCGTTCGCGCGGCGCCGAGGATCGGCGTCGCTGGCGAGCGTGTTGAGGGTCTTCTCGTAGACCTCGCCCGGACCGAACACGCCGAACATCCGGCGGCGCAGCCACCACGCCGCGATCTCGCGCGTGCGCGGGTTCGTGTCGTAGAGGAGCGGCTCGACCGAGGGAATGCAGTCGAGGCACTCGACGCGCTCGCCGTGCTCGAGGGTCTCCCAGATGTTCATCATCGAGCCCGAGGCGGCGACGCTCTTGATGCGGTCACCGGTCGAGAGGAACTCGATCTGGTCGGGCGGGATGTTGCCGTAGATGGCCGCGGTGCCGCCGATGTTCTCGGTGACGCCGCCGGCGGTGGCCTCGGTACCGGAGAGCAGCGACGCGCACGCGAGCGCGGCGGCGGCGAGGAAGCCGAGGTGGGAACCGATCTTCTTGTTGGTGAGGAAGCGCATGTTCTTCTCAGCTCCTCAGTACTTCGTTCCGGGCGCCACGGGGTCGCCGGAGAAGGGCACGAAGCCGGTGTTTTGACGCGAGTAGAACTGCCCACCCACGTCGATCGATCGGATGAGGTGCAGGCGCTCCTCGGCGGTGAGCGTGACGCCCTTGTCCTCGGGGTGCATCGCGGGGTTGCCGTAGGCGAACGAGCCGTCGGCCGCCTTCACGTTGAGCTTCTTGATGAGGATCGACTCGCGCGCGTTGTTCACGATGGCCCACTTCGGCGGGATGTCGCCGACCGGCTTCGCGTTGCCCATGCCCATCTCCATCGTGGCCGGGAAGAACAGCGACACGTACGACGCGGGGTACGTCTCCACCTTGCGGTCGTAGACCACGGTGATGGGACGGTTCGACAGGTCGAGGTAGGGGATGGCGGGGAACGACTGCGAGAGGCCCGTCGCCGGGTTCGTCGCCGTGACCGTGTAGCTCTTGCCGGCGAACGGGTCGCCCTGGCCACCCGAGTGGCACTGCACGCACTTCTTGTCGAGGATGTCCTGGACCATCAGCTTGGCCTGGGTGCCGACGACGGGCGGGTACTTCACCGCGTCGATGGCCCACGGCATCTCGATGCGCTGGTCGATGGGCGTCGTGAAGTAGGCCTGCGCCTGCGCCTGCTCGGCGACGGTGGGATTCTGGCCGATGCGCGGCGCGCCGATGCCGGAGCGCTGCTCGTGGCAGCCCACGCAGCGGCGATCCTCGCCGGGCATGCCCTGGATCCAGAGGCGCTGGTTGCGGATCGACATGCCGAACTTGTCGATCGGCTGGAGGTGGACGGGCAGGTACGCCGGGATGTCGGCGAGCCAGCTGCCGTCGTTGTAGACCGGCGCCTCGCCGAGGATGGCCGCGCCTTCGTCCATCGTGAGGCCGAACATCGTGACGCCCTTGGCGCCCTCGCTGGAGAAGCCCTCGATGATGCGGACCTTCACGGCGTCCTTCAGCGCGACGTCGAGCGCGACGCCGCCCTCGCCGTAGATGCCGCCCTTCACGCTCTCCTTGAGGCTCGTCTTCGTGACGTCGACCGAGCCGATGCGCACCGGCGCGCCGTTGTCCTGGTTCTTGCTGACCAGGTCGCCGATGACCGGCGGCTCGCCGCGCGCCACGATGGGCAGCGCGTTGAGCAACCACGTCTTGTTGCCGTCGCGGTCGTTGTAGATGAGCTGGTTCTTCTTCGTGGCCGGGTCGTAGATGTAGATGCCGAAGTCGGGCGGCGTCAGCGACTGCTCGGAGAGGTCGTTGACGGGGCCGTCGGCCCACGAGACGAGGATGCGCCCGTCGGGCAGCATCGAGGGCTCGCGGTAGCGGCCGACGGGCGAGGGGCCGTTGCCGGTCGGGACGTCGGGCGTGAGAATCTCGAAGCGCGCGCCCTCCTCGTCGAGGCACGCGTGGCCGCTCTGGTCGGCCTTGTCGTCCATGCACACGGGATCGGCGGCGTTGCGCGCGTCGATCTTCACGAGCGCGCCGGCGTGGATGGTGCGGTTACGCGTGGTGGCGATGCCGATCATCACGTTCGGCGCGACCTCGCGCACGCTGAAGAGCGCGTTCGAGGGCTTGCCGTGCTGGCCGGCCACCGCGAGCATCTGCGTGCCGTCGGGGTTGGCGGCGAAGAGCTTCACGTCGTTGACGCCGCCCAGGTGCTCCCAGCGCGAGTAGCCGATCTTGCCGTCGTGCCGGATCCACGGCGCGACCGTGTGCGAGAGGTTCTGCGAGGCGAGCCGGCGATCGGCGTCGCCGCCCTCCACCGAGATCGTGGCGAGCTGCGTGACCACGCGGCCGTGCTCGTACTCGTCCGCGCGGGTGCCCATCGCGGTGTACATCTCGTTCGTCACGAACGCGATCCGGCCGCCGGGCAGGTAGATCGGGTTGATGTCGTCCTGATCGCCGCCGGTCTTCGCGTGGATCTCGAACTTGCCGTCGGGGCCCGGGTTCAGCTGCGCGGTGTAGATGTGATAGTGGTCCTGCGCGTCGCGCTTCATCGAGAAGACGACCTGCTTTGCATCGAACGAGACGTCGGCGCCGTTGAAGTCGGCGGTCGCGAAGTCCGCGGTGATGTTCTTGAGGACGCCGTCGGGGCGGGGCGGCGAGAGGACCATGAGGGAGCCGCCGGGCACGAAGCGCTCGTAGTCGAGCACCTGGCCGTTGCCGCCAGCGACGTCGACCGTCGCGCCCTGGTCGGTCGCGATGGTGTGCTGCCTCTTGATGAAGAGGATGGAGCTGACCCCAGCGCCGGCCTGCCCGGTTTCGGAGGTGTCGCCGCAGGCGACGAGCGCGGCCGAGGCGGGCGTCGCCACAGCTCCGAGCACCAACGAGAACGCGGTGAGTCGACTGAGGTGTCTCATGGGTTCAACCGGATGAGAGCAGGAGTCGCGCCAGCGATGAAGCCCGGCGAGAGGCGCGGATCACGGCGGAATCCGTTGGGGCGGACGGTTTCCGTGGAGAGTGCAAGGGGCGGGTGGCCCGCGACCATGGGGTCTGAGGCCTACGGAAGCCGTGTCCCGCGTTTGCACACGTGGCCTCACCTGGTGCGTCGGAGGAGAACAGGGAACAAAAATCGGGATTGGAACGGGAAGATCGCCGGAGGGATCGACGCCGGCAAGCCGCGACGACCCTCTCGCTCCTCTCTCCTTCATGGACCTCCGGTCCACACAGTCGACGCTCGCACGTCGTCTGCGCGTCCATCGCGCCGCGCTGCACGCCACAAACCCCGAAATCTTGCATGGCAGAGCGCTTGCTCATGCTTGCCGCATGGCCGCTGGCAGCTCGATGTTCGACTCCGACGAGGCGACCGTGATGGAGGGCGCGGTCTTCTGCAGCGCCGCGCAGACGGCGCCCGCGGTCTTCCGCAGTCGCATGATGGACCCCGTTCCCGCTGCCTATCACCCGGTGCCGGCGGTCTACGATGCGGCCGACGACGGCGACGAGTACCAGGCGACGATGCTCCTCGAAGGGCCGTCCGCCGCTTCTCCCTCGAACGCGGCGCCGCCCGTTCGTCTCGCCGCGCCCGCGCCGTACCGCAACGCGGGCGGCACGCTGCTGATGCCCGCGGCGCAGAGCATCGAGATGCGCGACGCGATCATGGCGTCGATGCGTCACCTCCAATCGCAGCACCCGCAGCAGTACGCGCACCTTGCGTCCGTCGCGCCGCGCGCCGCGAACATGAACGCGGTGGCAGCGTCCCTCGCCCCTCCCGCCCCCCCCGCGCTGTCTCGCTTCGAGCTCGCGTTCGCTGGCGCCGCCGCGATCCTCATCGGCCTCACCGCGGCGCTGCTGTTCGTCTACTTCTTCTGAGGGCGCGCAGCGCGGCGCGTCTCGCGATCGAGTCTCAGTGGAGTGTTGGCGGAGGATCGGATGGGGTAGACCGAGGCGCTCGGCGATGCCCCAGACGATCGTTCGCGCCTCGCCCAGTAACGCGAGCGGACCGACTGCCGCGCCGACCACGACGGGCACGTCCGCGCCAGCTCCGAGGAGCGGAGAGAGCCAGCGGACATCGAGCTCGCGCTCGCTCCGCCGGGTGATGTCGCTCGGCAGCCTGCGGATCTCGGGCACCGCCGAGCCGGTCCAGAGCTCGATCTCCGCGTTGACCTTCTCGACCGTGCGCACCACGAGGACCGGCTTCCGGAGCTCTCGCGCGAGGACTTTCGGCCAGCGCACGCGCAGCGGATCTTCGCCCTCCACTTGTCCGAGAGAGACCCATCCGCTCGATTCGTGAAGGAAGAATCGTCGACCTCGGCCGCCGTCGGGGGATGGAACGCGCCCTCTCGACTTCAACGCGCTCGCGATGAGCACCATGACGTCACGGCCCGTGACGCCACGCAGGTGGATCGATTGCTCGAATGCCACGTTGCGGGTTCGCGGATCGTGGGCGAAGAGCGACTTCTCGAATGGCTTCTTGAACCTGAGCTCGTCGACGGGGACGCGCTCCATCTCTCCGAGCGGATCCGGCAAGGAGGCGTGTCTCGCGATGACCTCGAGAGCCTCGTCGACGCCGCCGCTCAGCGAGACCTTCTGCAGGGCTTCACGGCCCTTCGCGTTCCTCGCAAGATCGCCGAGAAAGGAGGCGTCGCCGCGGGCGAGCAACCGGCGCCGCACGCGTAGAGCCCTCCGATGGGCGTAGTGTACGAGAGGCGCGCTCGACGCCGAGGTGCAGATCGGGCGCCCGGTCCCGCCCGCGCACTTCGCCGCCGTCGCGCGCGTCCTCGCGTTCGACGAGCTTGGCGGCCGCCGCGGCGCCCGCGGTGTCGCGTCCTGCACCGCGACGGTGAGCGCGGATGGCCGCGGGCCAGTTGGTGACCTCTTCGAGGGATCTCGAGCGCGGCCAGGTCGGTGGCGGCCCCACGAAACACGACCCCGCCGTGCGATCGGGTGGTGGTACCGCCCTTGCTAAGGTGAGAGCCGCGGTCCACGGTGGCCGCCCTCCCGAAAGCTGCTCATGCCCCATCGTCGTCATTCGCTATCGTTTGCGCTCGCCCTCGCCGTCATCGCCAGCGCCGCGGCCGGGTGCGCCGTCGAGGATCAGGAAGACTCGAGCGGCGAGAGCGACGCCGCGCTGTCGACGGCGAAGCTCACGCCCGCCGACGTCAGCATCCTGCTCCCGCTGCCGAAGGCGAACGCCGACGAGAGCCTCGCCGCGACGGCCAGAGGCAAGGGCGGTGACGAGCTCGTTCCCGCGACCGCGTTCAAGATCGCGGGGGCTCCCGGACAGAAGGTACTCAACGAGACCTTCTACTTCGACCATGGCGGAGCCCGCATCCAGACTCCGGAGAAGGAGCGACCGATCCTCCGACTCACCGCGGTTCGCGTCGACCCGTGCGGCCGCGTGGCGCCAACCGATCCCGAGAGCCGCTGCGTGCCCGAGGTGCGGCTCGTCTTCCAGCCGGTGCTCGCGAACGTGGCTGGAAAGTTCGAGGCGGCCGATGGCGCGATCCACGCGTTCTACCGCGTCACCCTCGGCGAGCTCCAGGCCTTCACCAGGGCGCTGTTCGACGCGCGCAACGAAGGACGTGGGCAACCTCCACTCGTTCTCGTGGAAAGGGAGCGACATCGGCATCTCCGACCGCGCGGCCAACGAGTCCGCGAACGTGGCAGCAAAGATGAACGAGCTGCTCTTCTGAGCGGTTCGCCGCTTGGCCACGGTGAATCCCTCTCCGTCAGATCCGGATGACGCGCGTGCTCGGAAAGCGGAGGTCGCGTAGCCGAACGAGATCGTCAACGTCGGATGTGTACACGACGTCGCCGCGAAGGGACGCGGAGACCATCACGAGCGCGTCGACCATGGTGGCGCCGGGCACGGTGGCGAGCGCCTCGCCCGTGAGCATCGCGAGCCGCGCGTCGAGCGGCTCGACGTCGAAGAGCTCGAGAATCGCGGCGCGCCCACGCGAACGACCGCGCCACCACTCCGCCACGACCGCCGCCGGAACGGTGACGACGGAGCCGGTATCCGTTGCGTCGTCGAGGAGGTCCCACATGCGACGGTCCCGTCGCTCGAGCGCGATGAGCGCGCCCGTGTCCAGCGTGATGGCCACGTCAGGCCGCGTTGCGCCGTTTCGCCGGCCCGGAGCGCGCCGCGCTCTTCGTCTTCTTTGCCGCGCCGCGCCTTGCTCCCGGCTTCCCCTTCGCCTTGACGAGGTCCTGCACGGTCTCGGTCTCGACACGGGGCTCGTAGCGGGGACCACCGGCCCGCTCGGCGCGGATGGCGGCCCGGTCCTCGTCCGTCAGCTTGGGACGCTCCGGCCACGTCGCGAGAAAGTCACGCCGTGCATCGAGCTGCCGACGGAAGCGCACCGCGTCCGTGAAGACGGCGGAGAGGCTCTTGCCCTCGCTCTCGGCCAGCTCCTTGGCCCATTCGAGAAGCTCGGAGTCCGGGACGGAGATGCTGACCTTGGTTGCTGTCGCGGGCCTCGCCATGCTTCCTACCGTAGTACGAAGAGAGGCCGGCGCAAGGCTGAGCGGCGGCGGAGCCGGATGACCTGCCGCTCGTGACACGTAAGCTCGTTCACCTGCGAGCGAGCCAGTTCAACGGCTGCGGCGCTTGCGTCGACATGACCTCGCGCGAGCTCGGAAAGGCCGAGCAGGCCGATGAGCGCATCTTCGGGGCCGCCGCCTGGCGCGAGTCGCCGTACTTCACGAGCCCGGAGCGCGCCGCCCTCGCGCTCACCGAGGCCGTCACTACGCGGAGAAGGTTTTGGCCGCCCTCGTCGTGCAGATCGCGCTCATCAACGTGTGGAACCGCCTCAACGTCTCCGTGAAGCACGAGCGCGTGAGGCGCGAGCGATCAGTTCTTCAGCCGGAACGCCAGTGGCAGGAGATCCGCGAGCTGCACCACGCGGCCCGATTCGCCGTCGCGCGAGCCGAGGCCCACCAGGACCACCGGCATGTCGGTCGCGAACTCGGAGAGGACCTGGCGGCAGATGCCGCAGGGTGAGGCGCCCTCGTCGCCCGTGACCACGGCGCACGCGATGGGATCGCGCTCGCCCGCCGCGACCATCGCCATGATCGCGCCGCGCTCCGCGCAGATGGTGCCGCCGAAGGAGGCGTTCTCGACGTTGCAGCCGACGTAGATCGCGCCGCTCTTCGTCGCGATCGCCGCGCCCACCGGGTACTTCGAGTACGGCGCATACGCCCGCTCGCGCACCGCCTTCGCCTCCTGCACGAGCTGATCGAGGAGCGCCGCGCCGATCGCGCGCTTGCCGCTCTTCTTCGCCTGCGTCTTCTTCGTTGCGCTCACGCTTTGCCCGCTTTCAGGATCCAGCCCTTGAGGAGTCGCTGGAGGTCGGCCCGCCGCGCCTTCGCGGTGGCCTCGACCTCCTGGTGATCGAGCTCGCCGGTGCCGAGGCCGGCGGCCATGTTCGTGATGCAAGAGAGCGCCGCGACGCGCACGCGCATGTGCCGCAGCGCGATCACCTCGGGCACCGTGCTCATGCCGACCGCCTGCGCGCCCAGCACGCGGAGCATGCGGATCTCGGCGGGCGTCTCGTACGACGGGCCCGTGAGCCCGGCGTACACGCCCTCGCGCAGCGGCAGGTCCTCGGCCTTCGACACCTCGCGCAGCTGCGCGCGGAGCACCGGGTCGTACGCGTTCGTCATGTCGGGGAAGCGCGTGCCGAGCGCGTCCTCGTTGGGGCCGAGCAGCGGATGCTGGCCCATCAGGTTCAGGTGATCGCTGACGATCATCAGGTCGCCTGCCGCCCAGCCCGCCTCGAGTCCGCCGGCCGCGTTCGTCAGCAGCACGCAGTCGACGCCGAGCCGCGCCATCGTGCGCACGCCGTGGACGACCTGCCACAGCGGATGCCCCTCGTAGAAGTGCACGCGGCCTTGCATGCAGACTACAGGCACGTCGTCGACGCGGCCGAAGCAGAGGTTACCGGCATGTCCCACCACCTTCGAGGCGGGGAGGTTCGGCAGGCTCGCGTACGGTACCTTGACGAGGTCGGTCAGCGTGTCGGCGAAGGCCCCGAGGCCGCTGCCCAGCACCACGCCCACGCGGGGGGCGAGGGTCGCTTTCTTGCGCACAGCATCGACGGTCTCATCGAGGCGCTGCACCACGCTCGACTCTTGCTGGCTCATGGGGGGCGCCACGCTATCATGGCGGCGTGGCAGGAAGAGCGACGTGGCGTGCCGATCTGAAGCACGTGAGCGGTTCGAAGGAGCACGTCGCCTTCATGCTCGGCCGATCGGGGATGGCGCTGCTGCCCGACCCCGTGGCCCTGCGCATCCTGCCGGACGGCGCGGGCTTCGCGCTCCTCCGCCTCGACAAGGCCGACGCGAGCATCGCGCACACCTGGCATCCGACGCTGGCGGAGGCGCAGGAGACGGCGGCGAAAGCCTACGGCGTGGCGGCGGCAGAGTGGCACCTCGAACCCGTCCCCTCCTGACTCCCGCGGGTTCGAGAGGGCCGGCGCGCCGTCACGCCGCTCTGCGCGGAGCGCCCGAGGGCCGCGCCACCCGCCGCGCGGGCTCGGCGAGGGGCTCGAAGCCGCGATGGAGCGCGCGGCGCGGTGGTGGGCCCGGGACGCGGAACGTGGAGCGCGGTCGCGGCCTCCGCGCGCACCGCACCGTGGCCGAGGCGGGATGGTCGCACGCGATGCGCTGCGTCGGCTCGTTCGTCACGTCGTCGCGCGTGACCTCGGCATCCGCGAGGGCGGCGTGCGCTGCGATCTCGGCCTGCGCGGCCTCGCGCGCTGCGGGCGCCACGAGCTCGCGCACCACCTCGGCCACGCGCGCCGGCGACGCCACGGTCACCGCGCGCTCGATCGCCTCGCCCATCTCCGCCGCCGTGGCGTAGCGCTCCTCGGGGCAGCGCTCGAGCGCGCGCAGGGCCACCGCGTCGAGGCTCGCGGCCTCGGCCACCACCGAGCTCGGCGCCGGGATCCGCCCGCTGAGGATCCCCACGAGCATCTCCACGCCGTCGCCGGTGCGCATGCGCGTGCCCGTGAGCAGCTCCCAGAGGACCGCGCCCACGCCGAAGACGTCCGCGCGGCGATCGCAGCGACCACCGAGCTGCTCGGGGGCGAGGTAACCGAGCTTGCCCTTCACCGAGCCCTCCTCGGTGTGCTGCTGGCGGCGCGCCGCCTTCGCAACGCCGAAGTCGGCGACGCGCACGATGCCGTCGAGGCCGACGAGCACGTTCTGCGGGGAGACGTCGCGGTGCACCACGTGCAGCGCGAGGCCGTCGGCGCGGCGGGCGCCGTGCGCCGCGTGGAGGCCGGCGAGCATGTCGCGCGCGATGGCCGCGGCGACGTCGACGGGGATGCGGCGCCCGGCGGCCTGCGCGGCGCGGACGAGCGCGGCGAGATCGACGCCCTCGACCCACTCCATCACCAGCGCCGGCTCGTCGCCGCGCACGAGCTCGATGACGCCGACGACGTTCGGGTGGCGGATGCACGACCCGAGCTGCGCCTCGTCCTCGAGGACGGCGAGGGTCGCGGGATCCGCGGCGAGGAAGGGGTGGGGCTTCTTCACGGCCACGCGGCGGGTCGTGCCGCCCTCTTCGAGATCCGCGAGGTAGACGGTGGCCATTCCTCCGACGCCGAGCGTACGCACGATCTGGCAGTTGCTGCTGGTCACGAGGGTCTGTCTATCAACACTCGTTCCATCGGCGCGCCAGGCGGGTCCAGAGGTGCGAAGTCGCCGATAGGATGCACCTTTCACGAGCCTGACCGACGCCTGGCTCGGGCGCGATCCAGCAAGCGTAGATCACGGCTTCAGATCCCGTCTGCTGCACTCGATGTGCAAAGACGTTCCTCGGCAGCACGAACGGATTCCGCCGCCGCACGACGTCGCGCGACGCACGCGAGCCCGGAGATGGTCCGTCCGATCGCGCTGCTCACCGACGGCCCGGCGCCCGCGGCGCGCTCGAGCTCGGAGGCCATCGCCTCCGACGAAGCGAAGCGCGCGGCCGGATCGCGCGCCAGCCCGCGCAGCACGATCGCATCGAGCGCGCGATCGATCCCCGGCGCGAAGAGGCTCGGCGGAGGCACGGTCTCGCCGAGGATCCTCCGCAGCGTGACGGCGGGGCTCGCGGCGCGGAAGAGCGTACGCCCCGTGAGCGTCTCCCAGAGCACCACCGACGCGGTGTAGACGTCGCGGCGGGCATCGAGGTGCTGGCGCAGCAGCTGCTCCGGCGCGGCGTAGGGGAGCTTCGCGAGCGCGGCCTCCGGCGTGGAAGGCAGCGGCGCCGAGAAGTCGAGCAGGCGGGCCACGCCGTCCTCGGCGATCAGCACGCGCCGCGCCGAGACCTCACGGAGGATCCCGTGGCCGCGCGCCTCGTGCGCCGCGTGGAGACCACGCAGGGTGCCCGCGAAGATCGCGCTCGCGGCCCGCGGGTCGAGCGTGCCACCGCTCGCCTCGCGCAGCTCCTCCAGGGACGCTCCGGGGACCTGATCCATGACCGCGAGGAGCCCCTCCGCACGGCTCACGAGGCCGAGCATCGCCACCACGTTGGGATGGACGACGCGCCGCGCGCGCCGCGCCTCGGCCACGACGCGCGCCACCGCCACCTCGTCGGCGCCGTGCAGCGGATGAAGGCGCTTCACGGCGACCACGCGCGCCTCGTCCGCGAGCCAGCCGAGCCAGCCGAGGTGGACGCTCGACGTCGGCGCGACGCCGAGCGCCGCGATGGGCCCGTGGAGCCGGAGGCTGCCGAGGGGCTCGCCACGGCTCGGCGTGCGAAGGGGTCGCGAGGAGATCGCCGCCATGGATGCCACTACGCAAGGCACGCGCCGCCAGATCCCTCTTCAGGTGGCGATCGTGACCGCGCGGAACCGCCGGTTCCAGGTGAGAACGGATCGCGCGCGGCGCGCGGCACGCCGCCCACCTGAGAACGGATCCTTCTCGCGACTGCGAAGGCGCGTCTCTCGCTTTCTCTCACCGGATCCGCGATTTCCCCTCGATCGCGCCTGGCCTGCGCCTTGCTGAACATCGCTCCACATGCAGCGCATCTTCTCGACGGTCCTCGTGCTCACCGCCCTCTCGGCCGTCGGCTGTGGCGCCTCGGTGCACAAGTCCTCGAGGAACGCCGAGCCGACGCCGCTGAAGGATCCCGGCCTGCTCGTCGAGCAGGGCGACATCTTCGCCGCGCACGGCGACTTCACGCGCGCGCAGCAGTACTTCGCGGCGGCCATCACCGCGGGCGGGAAATCGGGGGCGATCCTCCCGCACCTCCTGAAGGCCTGCATCGCCTCGGGCGACCTGCGCCTCGCCTCGGAGTACGCGGAGAACGAGCTCTCGCGCAGCCCCGACGACGCGCACCTCCGTTTCCTCTCCGGCGCCCTCGCCGCGCAGACCGGCAACCGCCCCGTCGCCCGCGAGCACCTCGTGCTCGCCGCCCGCCAGCTGAAGACCGATCCCGGCGTTCAGTTCTCGGTGGCCACGTTCTTCCGCGACGACATGCAGGACCGCGTCCAGGCCGACCCCTACTTCCGCGACTACCTGCGGCTCGCGCCGAAGGGCGAGCACGCCGCCGAGGCCCGCGGCTCGCTCATGGAGACCGTCCAGTGATCCCCGAGGTCGTCTTCTCCGCGACGCTGCTGTCGTTCTTCGATCCCGTCCGCCGCTACCTCGACGATCCGTCGGTCACGGAGGTCATGATCAACGGCCCCGGCAAGATCTACATCGAGCGCATGGGCAAGCTCCAGAAGGTCGACGAGGTCTTCCCCAACGTGAAGTCGCTCTACGCGGCGCTGCGCAACACCGCGCAGTACGTGGGCAAGCACGTCGACGAGGAGCGCCCGCTCCTCGAGGGGCGACTCCCCGACGGCTCGCGCGTCGCCGCCGTGCTGCCCCCCGCCGGTAACGGCGGCCCCTACGTCGCGATCCGCCGTTTCTTCGGGGAGAAGCTCACGATGCAGCGGCTCCTCCAGTTCGACTCGATCACGTCCGACGCCTCGGAGATGATCGGCGTGCTCGTCGAGTCGAAGCAGAACGTGGTCATCGCCGGCGGCACCTCGAGCGGCAAGACCTCGCTCCTCAACGCGGTGTCGGAGCTCATCCCCGACGACGAGCGCGTGGTCGTCATCGAGGACTCGAAGGAGCTCGCGCTGCTCCGCGACCACGTCGTCACGCTGGAAGGTCGCCCCGCCGATGCGAAGGGCCGGGGCGAGGTCACCATCCGCCAGCTGTTCCGTATCACGCTCCGCATGCGGCCCGACCGCATCGTGATCGGCGAGCTCCGCGGCGGCGAGGCGCTCGACCTCGTGCAGGCCATGACCTCCGGTCACGGCGGCTGCCTCACCACCCTCCACGCCACCTACCCGCGCGACGTGCTCACGCGTCTCGAGACGATGGCCATGATGGCCGACATCGAGATGCCGCTCGCGGCGATGCGCGCGCAGATCGCCTCCGCCGTCGACATCGTCATCCAGGCCGCGCGCTTCCGCGACGGCACGCGAAAGGTCACGCACATCTCCGAGATCATCGGCTTCGACATGGCGAAGGGCACCTACCAGATCAACGACCTCTTCCTCCGCAAGGTGAAGGGCGTCGACGCCGACGGTCGCGTGCTCAGCACGCTCGCCCCCACCGGCAATCTGCCCGACTGCATGGAGACCATCCGTGCCGCCGGGCTCGACGTACCGGCCTCCGTGCTCGAGGCCAACTGGCGCCTCGAGCAGAAGTCGGCGAGGTCCTGAGATGGATCCGATCAAGAGCCACGACGACCCGGAGATCACGACGCTCAGCCGCCTCGTGGCGGCCCGTGTGCAAGGCGACTGGCAGGACGGCGCAGACAACGCGGACGGCCGCGAGGAGTCGGGGGTCCGCCCGCCTAGCGTCGCGTTTCCGCCGCCCGCGACCACCGCGGCCGCCTTCAACCTGGTCGTGAAGGAAGGCTCGAGCGCGGGGATGACGCTCGTGGTCGACGAGGGCTCGTGCGACCTCTTCGTGGGGACGAGCCCCGCGTGCGCGCTCCAGCTCGTCGATCGCCTCGTCTCGCGGCGGCACGTCGGCTTCGAGGTGAGCGGCGGCCAGCTGCGCCTCCGCGACGCGAGCTCGACCAACGGCACGTTCGTCAACGGCACGCGCATCGTCGAGGCGCTGCTCTCGGGCTGCGAGACGATCCGCGTCGGCGGCACCATCCTCTCGGTGGAGCGCGTCTCGCGCACCGTGGACGACTCGCCCGAGACCTCCACGGTGCGCGAGACGCGCCCCACCTAGATGATGGTGCCGCCGACGCGGATCGTCTCGCAGCCCGAGCGCAGCGCCTCGACGATGCGCGTGCCGTTGACGAACGTGCCGTTGGTCGAGCTCGCGTCGCGGA
>Ga0123336_10001685_pt1 | contig 20006 bp, 18 predicted proteins | sample SSSSmetaG_FD_96466 | JGI IMG/M metagenome (GOLD analysis project Ga0123336, IMG submission 96466) | Glacier valley bacterial and archeal communities from Borup Fiord, Nunavut, Canada, to study Microbial Dark Matter (Phase II) - ​SSSS metaG | ecosystem: Environmental > Aquatic > Freshwater > Ice... | reverse complement strand
TGTACTCAACGGGTGTTAAGAATGTTCTTATTACAAATCCGCGTGACATGAAGGCTTTTGTAAAAGAGTTAAAGAAATATCCTTTTACTATTTTAACGGGCGTTAATACGCTATTCAATGGCCTTCTTCATAATGATGACTTTAAGGACGTTGATTTTTCATGCTTGCATGGTTCAATAGCCGGAGCGATGGCGGTACAAGACGCTGTTGCAAACAAGTGGGAAGAAGTAACAGGTTCTGCAATTGTTGAAGGCTACGGATTAAGCGAAACGTCGCCTGTGTTATGCTGTAATCCATTGGATGGAAAACATAAGCGAGGTACCATCGGATTGCCAATGCCGAGCACAGAAGTAGGGATCTTTGATGACGATGGTAATCAATTAAAGCAAGGTGAGACGGGCGAGATTTGTGCCCGTGGTCCACAGGTAATGAAAGGTTACTGGCAAAAAGATAATGAAGGAGTTTTCTTCCATGATGAATGGTTCCGCACCGGTGATATCGGAATTATGGCTGAAGACGGTTACTTCAAGATCGTTGATCGCAAGAAGGATATGATTAAAGTCTCGGGGTTTAATGTTTACCCGAATGAGATTGAAAATGTGCTTGCATCCAATCCAAAAGTGCTTGAAGTGGCTGCGATAGGAATTCCTGATGAGAAGTCCGGAGAGGCTATTAAAGTATTCATCGTTAAAAAAGATCAAAGCCTGACAGAAGAAGAGCTGAAGGCATTCAGTCATGCTAACCTTACCAACTACAAAGTCCCGCGTCATTTTGAATTCAGGAATGATCTTCCAAAGACCAATGTTGGAAAGATCCTGCGTCGTGCTTTGAAAGAAGAGGAGCGGGCTAAAACAAATAAGGTATAAATGCTACATCCGAAGGTATTTCGGGGGTGCAATGCAATTTAACTTTGTGACAAATTTAAAAACACATTGGGCATTTGGCACTTCTGCCGGTCAGACGGACACGATGAGATTCAATTTCATTTCGAAAGGAAAAACTGGTAGTGTTATTCAAAACGCTCAACGCCCGATCCCTTTTAATTATTATACATAGCATAAATCAAAATATGAAATTTCTAACTATCCTACTGGCAATGTGCTCTGCATTACTAGTGTCATTCAAAAGCACTCATATCACTTCCGAAGACGCTTCTGATTCCCTAAAGTATCCAGAGGAGAAACACTTCAAGACATTGCGTCAATTAACGTTTGGTGGAGATAACGCGGAAGCATACTGGAGCTTTGACAGCAAAATGATAAGCTTCCAGTCAAACAACAAAAAGTGGGGACTTAATTGTGACCAGATATTTTACACAAAAGTTGAGGGCTCTGATCTGGGCAATACAAAACCTGCGATGATCAGTAATGGTGAAGGCCGTACGACATGTGCTTTTTTCCTTCCGGACAATAAATCGATCTTATATGCCTCTACTTACAAAGGCGGAAAGGAATGTCCTGTAGAGCCAGAACGCAAGCCGGGTGGAAAATACCTATGGCCAGTCTATGACGCATATGATATTTTTGTTGCAGACCTTAATGGAAAGATCAAAAAGCAACTTACCAACACGCCGGGTTATGATGCAGAAGCAACCATATCTCCACGGAAAGATAAGATCGTATTTACATCAACTCGCAATGGTGATCTAGATTTATACACCATGGACATTGATGGAAAGAATGTAAAGCAGATCACAAATGAATTAGGTTATGATGGTGGCGCATTCTTTTCACCGGATGGAAAGAAACTTGTGTTCCGCGCATCACGTTTCAAAACTGAAGAGTCAAAAAAAGAATACCAGGATTATCTGAAACAAGGATTGGTTGCACCAACATCAATGGAGATATTCGTATGCAATGTTGATGGAACAGGTCTGAAGCAGGTTACCAATCTTGGGAAAGCAAACTGGGCACCGTTTTATACGCCAGACGGAAAGAAGATCATCTTCAGTTCCAATCATAAAGGAACACGCGGATTTGAATTCAATTTATTCATGGTCAATGAAGATGGAACAGGTCTTGAACAAATAACGTATGACAAAGTATTTGACTCATTCGCAATGTTTTCCCCGGATGGAAAGAAGCTAATCTTCTCTTCCAATAGAAATAACGGAGGAACGAGAGATACGAATTTGTTTGTAGCTGAATGGCAAGACTAGTTCATTTGGTAATTTTAGATAGCGAATTCGATTCTCCGATTCTTAGGTGCTTCACGGTATAGGATCAACGATTTTTGCAGTCCCTATATGTTTTCGAGGTTATACTGTCTTTTCTGCAGAGATTGTTTAAAGAGCGATGGGGAAAATCCTGTTGTTTTCTTGAATTGATTTGACAAGTGGGCAACGCTGCTGTAATGGAGTTTGTGAGATATTTCCGTCAGGTTCATCTCATTATAAAGAAATAATTCTTTTACCTTTTCAATCTTATGCTTGATAATAAACTGTTGAAGGGTAATGCCTTTTACTTCGGAAAAAATATTGGAAAGATACGTGTAATCGTATTTTAATTTATCGGCGATATAAGTAGAGTAATTCATCCTTGGAACGTCATCCGAATAATGGATCATTTCAATAACAACGTTTTTTATCCTTTCGATCAGGATATTCTTCTTATTATCTAATAATTCCAAGCCTGATTTCAACAGGTTACTTTTTAAATCAGAGCGTTGAAGTGCTGTAGGTTCTCTGACAAGTTCAACTGTCCCGAGGTTTACGGAAACGTAATCCAGTCCAAGTTCTTGCAACTCCTGGCGTACAATCGGTTTGCAGCGGAGGCTTACCATGTATTTAATGTAAAGCTTCATCGTTTCTCTGGTTAAATTATGTCGAAAGGTAGAACCATGATTTTATCCGGTATATGACAAATATCATCCCTGCCGGTGATGTATTGCAGAGGAAACAAACCCGTGATCAGAGCAACCAAAAACAAAGATCAAGAAACGTAGCTTTTAAAGGCTTTATGGAAGCTCCATTATTTTTTTAACTTGAAGCTAATTTGATTCATCTCATTCACTGGTCACTTGTTTCAGTGCTTTGCATTAAGAGCTGAGTACAAATGAAACGTGTCATTTTCGCCACGAACGGGAGTGATGGGTGATTCATTTTTGGGCCAGTTGAATCGTTAATTCATTTTTTTATGGATGCAAATCAAATCAAAAGGAAAAAATTTATCATTAAACGATTATGGCCATTTCTGATAAGCCTTGGTGGAGCGATGATGATGGCAATTGCATTTTTGATTCCCTCTATTCAGGATCAGTGGGATCGTTTTCAGGCACGGCAGGTTATTGAACAATATGAAGCGATCGGAGATGAGTTTCTGAAAGAAGAAAATTATAAGATGGCAGAGGAAGCCTATACCAAGGCTTTTGACCAGTCCGATAGCAAGTGGCTTGATATTGAAGTAAAACGATTGAATGCAAAAATAAATCGCCTCTACCAGGAGCCTCTAAGGGGAGGTCTTCCTCCCGATGATATAAAAGATATTGATTTTGAATTCTTACTTCATTTGCAAAAAGGCAAACATGAAACACTACAGCATATTTCAACCCTAAATAGTTATGGCATATTTCTGACGAGTCTTTCGCGTTTTGAGGAGGCCAGGTATATTCTTGATGAAGCCCTCGCAATGGATTCCTCTAACGCGGAAACAAATCTTGATTTAGGAGATCTGATGGAACACATTGGTGATACGCTCGCAGCAGAACGGTTTTATCAACGCGCGATACATTTTGATCCGCACTATGCCATGCCTCATTGTTATCTTGGCAAACTGTATTCGGCATCTGGTAAACTTTCGGAAGCAATCAGTCAACTGCAAGAAGCGACAAGGCTCGATCCTTCTGACTCACTTGCTAAAAAAGAATATTCAGATGTATTACAGAAGCTGGAGCGGCAAAAAATACCAGTGCATCAGTAGTATTACCCGGTGCCAGATTCAGATTTTTCATCGGAGGTTGTTGCGAAGTGAGAGAACCACCCGTTATTACTTTGAAGTTGTTCCGGTGTTCCTTCCTCGATAACGTTTCCATCGGAAAGTACAATCACGTGATCTGCGTCGCGGACCATGGAATAACGATGTGCGATGATAATGACCGTATTTTCTTTGCTCACCTCTTTGATCGTCAATTTGATCTCCTTTTCGGTAGCGTAATCAAGGTTGGCGGTTGCTTCATCCAGCACCAGAATTCGCGGATGAGAAATCAGTATTCGGGCAATTTGCAGACGTTGCCGTTCACCAACTGAAAGACCAACACCGCCTTCTCCGATCTGTGTTAATAATCCCTCCGGCAACCGCTCAAGTGTGTGAAACAACCCAGCGCCGGTAGCTGCTGCGATTGTTTCGGCTTCCGTTGCCAATGGGTTTTTGTAACGAATATTTTCTGCAAGTGATCCTCTGAAAATATTTCCATCCGCGGCAACCATTCCTACTTGTCGTCGCATACTTGAGGCTGCTATGTGATCGAGTGGTTTATCATCAATAAGGATTTCTCCCGAAGATGGCTCATATAACTTTAACAGCAGATCGACCGTCGTGGTTTTCCCGGCTCCCGAACCACCAACGATAGCGGTAACTTTTCCCGGCAGAATTGAGAATGTGATTCCTTTTAATACCTCTCTTGTTGATACGTATCCAAAATGGACATTTTTGAATTCAATCTTGCCTTGCCGGATGATGAAATCCGTACCTTTTTTCTCTTCCAATCCTTGCGCGCGAAGATTGAAAGCGCGCTGGATGGAGGCAGCATTTTGCTGAAGATTAATCCACAGGTTTGCCAATGTATCGATTGGCGTATAAAGACGGTCGAGGTAGGCTACAAACATAACAACATCACCCGGCGTAAGTTGACGTATTAAGGCGAGGTAACCACCGTATCCCAATACAAGTGCACTGGAAAGACGTGTAAGCGTTGACTGCCAAAAAATATTACGGCTTGTCAGCTTGATGCGTTTAATGTAATCCTGGTAGGCATCTCCGCATATTTTGTTGAGACGTTCTGCCTCCCGCAGTTCGGCACCCGATAGTTTTACTGTTTTAATGCCAGACAAGGCATCCTGGATTCGGCTTGATACATTTTCCCACTGTTCATAAAATAAAGGCAGACTTGCTTCAATTTTTTTTGCTGATCGGATTGCTATCCACATATAAAATGGAATGATCACGAGGGCGATCATAGTAAGCGGGATATTTTGAGTGAACATGATGAGCAGTATCCCGGTAAGGCTAATAAATTCAGGAAGGATTTGCTGCGAAAATCCGCTTACAACGACAGATACTTCTTCCGATTGATTGATCTGTTTTGAAAGTGCGGCACTCGATCGCTTGGTAAAAAAATCGAGCGGAAGCTTCAAAACGTGGTTGAAGGTGGAGTAGATAAAATTCTGTTCGATGGTAGAAGAAATCCGCACATTAAGATTCTCACCAATGCGTTGAAAAATTCTTCCTATCATATTGACTATAAATAAAAGTATGACCGCCCACATAAGTGTTTGAATTGCCTGACCGGGTGTGCGGGAAGCAACATAACTGTGCCCGTGCGGTTCTTTTTGAACGTCAGAAAGACGTTCCTGGAAGAAACTTATAATGGGATTGACTTCTATTTCCGTGCTGAGTGAATCTGCCTGCGCTTCATTTACAGCGCGTCCAATGAATACACCGGTGATATCATTAATGGCTTCGCGGTAGATCAATGGCTCCAACAGCGTTGCACCCGTGCTGATCAAACCGATGAATATCACCATCAACAGTTTTTTCTTGTAGGGAAGTACAATGTCAAAAAGACTTTTCCAGGTATTTTTTTTTGAAGCCGAAGGAAGTGTCATACCAATTTTAGTGGACGAATTAACGAAAGAAGGAGGTTATTACAAATTACTCGTATTTTATCATGAATGATGATTATCCGTTGAAGAACGTTTGAGGAACCAAGGCCATTGCAGAGATGTGAGTTGGTTGCTTGATTATTCATGATTTAAATCAGCCTGTTTGCTAACCAATATCAACTGGTTTCATACTTATAACGTCAATATTGGTGAAGAATTTAAGATAATTGAATACCGTACTATATGAAGACCATGCAACAGTTAAATTCCGAAATCCTGATCATCTCCATGAAAATAAACACGATGTTCCCTGAACTAGCAAAGTATCTTGAAGAAATGCCGGTTCACATGTCCTACACGTCATCGACTGAGATCAGTGTGAAAAGCCTGATGGATTACTACGGATCGTTGGATGCCATGCTGGAGAATTACAGTATTTTTCACCGAGCTAAAATATGAGGCAATGACTGTTGGTCAACGCATGGAAGCAAAGTATTACAGTACATCGGTTATAAAAATAGTGCAGGTTTGTAATTTTTAAATTTATAAAGCTTCGGGATATGACAACTGTTTTGATTACAGGTTCATCTGGTAATGTAGGAAAGGAGTTAATAAAAGCATTAGGTGAAATAAAACATAACCTTACCATTTGCGCAGGGGTAAGAAGTCTACATGAGGATAGGGGTATGCTGGCCGACTATAAAATTGAATATAAAAAATTTGATTTTACAGATATCAAATCATTCAAACCAGCATTGTCTGTTTGTGATGTGCTGTTTTTATTACGACCACCTCAAATATCCCGAGTTGAAAAATATTTCAAGCCTCTCATTGACACATGCAAGAGCGCAACTGTTCGGCACATCGTATTTTTATCAGTTCAAGGCGTTGAAAAAAGTAAAATAATTCCACATCATAAAATTGAAAAGCTCATTGTTGACAGTGAAATTCCATACACCTTTTTGCGACCTGCTTATTTTATGCAAAACTTTACTACAACGTTGCGGAATGACCTGGTGAATAAGAGACAAATTTATCTGCCTGCGGGTAACGCGAAATTCACTCTGATCGATGTTCGTGACATTGGCTCCGTTGCGGCATCGGTTGTAAGTAATGTTTCCCAACACGTAAATAAGTCGTACGAATTGACATGTAAAGAGAAGCTGAATTTTTTGCAAATGGCTAAAAAGTTAAGTGAACATCTGGGAATTCAAATTCAATACAGATCTCCGGATCTTATCAGTTTTTTCTTTAGAAAAAGAAAAGAGAGAATTCCAATAATGTTGATAGGTGTAATGATTATGCTTCATTATTTTCCCCGGTTTCAAAAAGAACCTGACGTTACTGATTGGGTAGAAAGATTGACAGGGAAAGAAGCGATAACGTTTGAGCAATTCGTAAATGACAATAAAAAACTATTAGTGTCACAAATTTAAGATGAGCAAGGATGTAATGGCAAAAGTAAAGGTACAAAGACGCTTATAGGCTCTTGCCTTTGATTTACTATAAAAATGAGTGAAGAATGTAATTTATTAACTAAAGAGTGTAAGAGGTTGCAGTTATAATTCACTCAACTTGTTCCCTGGTATAGTAATGTATTTAAATAAAAGACTCATTCGTATGAGCGAGATCATGAATCTATATCTTTATAGCCTGAAAATTTATATCGCTTACTGTTTATTATTCAACATTTTTATGAAGATAGCCATCACCACTAAACAGATCCTGCTTCCTGCACGTCCTACCGGTATGCCGTCGCTTGCGAACTTCAAAACGAAGACCATTGGCAATTTGAAATTCAGCGAGACGATCGTGCATGGATTTGCACAACTACCGGCTGCGTTGCCAGGTCTGTTCAAAGGAGAGAATACCGGAAAAATGATAGTGGAGGCGTGAGCATGAACAAAATATGAAAACGATTTTTATTACAGGAGCAACAGCAGGAATTGGAATGGTGGCAGCTTCCCAGCTAGCGGCTCGCGGGAACACTGTCATTGCAACGGCCAGGACGCCTGAGCGTGGGAATGAACTGCGAATGTATTACCAGCAACATTACCCAGGAGCAAAGGGAACCATTGAAATTGTTTTATGTGACTTGCTTTCATTTGAATCGATCGTAAACGCGTGCAGCCAGGTGAAGGCTAATCATGACTGTATTGATGTATTGATCAATAATGCTGGCTTATGGAATTTCAGTTACCGTGAATCGCGAGACAACAATGAGGAAACGTTGCAGGTGAATGTGCTGGCACCGCTGTTGATCAATCATTTGTTAATGGATCTTCTCATCAAATCAACAGAAGCCAAATCGATCTTTGCGGCTTCGGCCCTTCACCAGGGAGATGTTGACTTTAGGAATCTTGAATTCAAAAATCATTTCAATGGTTTCAATGCCTATCGTCAATCCAAACTCGGGATTATTTTATTGACGCGTTTACTGGCGAAAAAATTAGCCCCTGTAAATGTGGGTGTGTACTGCGAGCACCCGGGACTGGTTAATACGAAGCTTGGACGAGATGCCAACTGGATTTCCAACCTGATCTTTCGTGTGATGGGCATAACCCCGGAGAAAGGCGCAAAGACGCTCGTCTATTTGGCAGAGGAGAAAAAAGAAAACCTAATATCGGGAGAATACTATTATAAAGAATCCGTCAAGCAAATCACGGCGCAAAGCAATGACCTTCTAGTAGCGCAAAAACTATTGACCGTATTGAACGGATATCTCACCCGGTATGTCGGTTCTTCCGATCTCATTCTTAATAAAAATGAGAGTGTATTATTTCCACAGATCAAGGAATGAAAGTGTTTGGAGAATTATCTTAAAATAACCAATACGAAATGAAAACAAATGAAGACTTGCAGAGAGATGTCGAGCGCGCGATTTCCTGGGAGCCGCAGCTTTCATCGGCAGAAATTGGGGTGATTGTAAAAGATGGTGTTGTGACGTTGACTGGAACAGTAGATAATTACAGTAAGAAGCTGGAAGCTGAAGACGCGGCTAAAAATGTGAACGGCGTGAAGGTGGTGGTTGAAAAAATTCTAGTGCGGTTTAATGGCACGAGCATGGCCGGAAGAGAGGATACTGAAATAGCGATTGACATTGTCAATGCATTGAAAGGGAAATGGCAGGTCCCTCATGATAAAGTCAAGGTGATGGTGGAAGATGGCTGGGTTTCTCTCGAAGGGGTACTGCATTGGAATTTCGAGCGTGAGGCCGTTGAGAAAGCTATCACTCACCTCGCCGGCGTGAAAGGCATCTCAAATGAAATAACTATTCAGTCAACTATCGACAATGAGATCAGGAGAGAAGAGGTGGAAGCGGCGCTCGCTCGTAATGGTTCCATTGATGATGTAGATATACTGGTACACGCCTTTGGCAGAACGGTTACGTTAAGAGGTACTGTCACTTCTTTGTTCCAGAAGAACGAAGCAGGCCGTACAGCATGGAAAACGCCTGGTGTTTGGATAGTGGATAATGCACTGGTCGTGGAGCCGGAAGATTGACGCTTTTGTAGATCATCGTTAAAGATGTATATCCTCCACCTTTCAGGAATAGCAATTTACTTGCTTCCATGCTCTTGACCAACCCCTGGATACAACTACATTCGTTTAAAAAAGCTAACGATGCATTGACCTTACTTCGTAACGGAGATATGTGATGTGCCGTATGCATGCGATGTCAGAATATGAATTTGCAATGGATTAATTTGTGAGAGAAGATACTTCGAACTGTACGCACGTCAGTTCGATTGGTTTGAAATAGTTAAAATAAGGTTGATATAATAAATCATTCGTATGCAGAATTCATCTTTTGTCAATTTGCTGGATCGCTTTTGGAATCTCAAGAAGGAAGATGCTCTTTCGAATTTATCAACCTCCGCGATCGGATTGTCCAGCAATGAAGCAGCGCTCAGGATTAAACAGTACGGGTTGAATACCTTCAAAACAATTTCACGTTCTTCCGACATCCTGCTTTTTCTCTCGCAGTTCAAGAGTCCGATTACACTTCTGTTGATTGCCGCGGCGGTGTTGTCAATAGGTCTGGGTGATTTTACAGATGCGGTGATCATACTTATCATCATTCTGATCAGCAGCTTTCTCGGGTTCTGGCAGGAGCGTGGCGCTACCAACGCAGTCAATGAACTGCTGAAAATGGTACAGGTAAAGTGTAGGATCGTACGCGATCAAAAGGAAGGAGAGTTGCCGCTCGAAAGTGTGGTGCCGGGTGATATTATTATTCTTTCTGCGGGCGATGTGATTCCCGGCGACAGTCTGATCATTTACTCCAAAGAGCTGTTCGTGGATGAAGCAGCATTCACAGGGGAAACATTTCCGGTTGAAAAAAATGCAGGCATTGTTCCGGCCGATGCCGCCCTTGCCGATAGAAGCAATTCGCTTTTCATGGGTTCACATGTGATCAGCGGCAAGGCAAAAGCCCTTGTTATTAAAACCGGCAGGCAAACAGAGTTTGGAAAAATCTCCGACCGGTTACGCGCCAAAGCTCCGGAAACAGATTTTGAAAAAGGTATTCGTCATTTTGGTTATATACTCATGGAGATTACACTCGTGCTCGTGCTGATAATATTTGCCATCAATATATTGCTTCACAAGCCCGCCCTCGATTCATTCCTGTTTTCATTGGCATTGGCGGTGGGACTTACACCACAGTTATTGCCTGCCATTATCTCCGTCAATCTCTCCGTGGGGGCACGTGCCATGGCCAGGCAGCAGGTGATCGTCAAGCGACTTTCCTCTATCGAGAATTTTGGTGCGATGAATATTCTTTGTTCCGATAAGACCGGTACGATCACCGAAGGAAAAGTCACACTGAAAGATGCACTCGACTGTGATGGTATCCATTCGGATAAGACATTGCGCTATGCCTGGCTGAATGCTACCAAACAGCTTGGTTTCAGAAATCCGATTGATGAGGCGATCCGATCAGGTCTTCACGATGAATCCAATGCGTATGTTGTTCAATCCGAGATACCGTATGACTTTATCCGGAAGCGACTTACCATCCAGATCAAGAACGAGAAAGAAAACATCGCAATTACCAAAGGTGCACTGACGTCTATTCTGAAAATTTGCTCCACGGTTGAAACAGCCAGCGGTGATGTGATACCGATTGAACGTAATGTTGACACAATTACCGATCGGTACACGTCATTGAGTACCGAAGGTTATAGAGTATTAGGCGTTGCGTACAAAAAAGGGAGCGATGATCGTGACTTTACCCGTGATGATGAAAATGCAATGACCTTCCTGGGTTTTATTACACTGTTTGATCCTCCGAAGAAAGATGCACTTCAGACCATTCAAAACCTGAACAAGCTCGGTGTACAATTGAAACTAATCACCGGCGACAACGCCCTGGTGGCAGCCACTCTTGCACGACAGATCGGAATACCCGACCCGGTAATACTAACCGGTTCCCAAATGAGAGAGATGAGCGACCGGGCGCTGGTGCAGCAGGCAAAGACGACAAATATTTTTGCAGAAGTGGAACCGAATCAAAAGGAACGCATCGTGGTGTTCCTGAAAAAGTCCGGCAATGTTGTAGGTTTTATGGGCGACGGCATCAACGATGCCTCGGCGCTGCATGCAGCGGATGTTGGTATCTCTGTTGATTCTGCGGTGGACGTGGCAAAGGAAGCGGCTGATATTGTGTTGCTACGGCAGGATCTCAACGTATTGGTGACGGGAATTGTCGTTGGTCGCAAAACATTTTCCAATACCATGAAATACATCTTCATGGCCACAAGTGCCAATTTTGGTAATATGTTCAGCATGGCGGGTGCATCGTTGTTTCTTCCTTTTCTGCCTTTGCTTCCCAAACAGATATTGCTAACGAATTTATTAACTGATTTTCCGGAGATGGCAATAGCTTCCGATCGGGTTGATTCGATAGCGGTGGATAAGCCTCATCGCTGGAATATTAAATTCATTACACGCTTCATGATTGTGTTTGGGTTGCTGAGCTCAATCTTCGACCTGCTTACCTTTTGCGTGTTGTTGTTCCTGATGAAAGAAGATGAAAAGATTTTTCAAACGGGTTGGTTCGTTGAGTCGGTAATCTCTGCTACGCTGATCGTGCTGGTGGTGCGAACACGCTTACCTTTCTTTAAGAGTTTGCCGGGAAAATTATTAAGCATTGCAACTGCAGTGGTTGTAGTCTTTGTCATTGCATTGCCCTTCCTTCCATTTTCTAATGTATTTGGATTTACACGGTTACCGTTGGCATTCTATGGCTGGATGCTATTGATTGTTTGTACCTATATCGTGTGTGCAGAACTTGCGAAGCAATGGTTTTATAGAAGTATAAAGAATCAGCAGTGAGAGTATGGAATTGTACGGGTTGGTGTGGATTGGATGGTTGTGCATGATTGAATTATTTGTTGAGAATATTTTTATGGATTGGAAAGATTAGAACCAGACCGCGTATGGTTGACAAGGATTGTTATCATTTTAAAACAGAGTTCATCAAAACGCTAGAAGAGGAAATTCAATTCAGTTATTCAGGTTTTGATGAAAACGAGTAAATTGGGTTGAATATTAGAAATGTATAGGCCAGTGGTGGCTTATATCATAATGTTGGTGGCAATGTGGCCCGGACAAATTGTACTTCGCACAACAGTGGACTTTGAAACGATAAAATATTTGGACAAATTTAAAAGATGAAACGGCCGACCCTCCGCATTTTTGAAAGCGGCACATTTGCAAGCCGCGCGAACCAACGCACAGCCCAAGCTTGCAAAAGAGCCGCAGGACTGTGTACTGTGATTTTAGTTCTTTCGTTGACATACACTTTTGGACAAAGCAAATCTTCGTACGACTTTGCATTCAACGAGATAAACAAAATGTTAAAGGGACAGTCGCCACTTGACTCCAAAAAAGCGGTTTTCCTGACAGAGAATGCGTTCCATTCCAACAAACTTGACTACAAAGAATTCTGTCAAAAGATTGACGACATCGAAGTACAGTTGAATCAATTCATGAATGACAAAGGTGTTGCCGACCACGTAATGGGAAAGCAATTTGCTATTTTCAATTACATGATGGAACCATCAAAGTATAACGACAATATCAAACTCACTTATGACTTTGACGATTTGATGGGGAACAAGGACTGGACAAAAATGTTTGTCACAAAGCTAATCAGAACAAAAACAGGTAACTGCCATTCGTTGCCATACCTGTACAAGATTTTGGCAGAAGAATTAGGCGCAGAAACCTATCTAGCACTAGCTCCCAATCACTTATACATTAAACACAAAGACGACAAAGGGCAATGGGTAAACGTTGAACTCACCAACGGCACATTCCCAAGAGACGGTTGGGTAATGTCATCGCTCTCCATTACAACGGAAGCCATAAAGAAGGAGACGTACATGGAAGCCCTTTCACTGAAAGAATCTATCGCGCTTGCTTTATTTGATTTAGCTCAAGGATATAAATTTCAATTTGGACATGACGACTTTACTCTGAAATGCTGCAATGCGGTTATTGAATTTTTCCCGAAATGCATCAATGCCTACATGATGAAAAATGAGTTACTTACTGAGAAGAGAAAGTCTTTGTTGCTTGCAACCAATAATCAAAAGAGCAAGGAAATTTTTGAACTTGAAAAGGCAATCACTGTTCTTTATCAGCAAATAGACAACATGGGATATAAGGACATGCCCAAGGCACAATATGAACAATGGGTGAAGGACGTTGAAGGTCAAAGAAAACAACAAGGCAAAGCTACCGCATACGATAACTCTAAAAATAAATAGAAATGAGAACACAGACTTTAACACTGGCATTTATTCTGTTTACAGGTTTACTGTTTGGACAAAATGAAAACCCGTATAGTCAATTCGGTTACGAAGCTCCCGTAATGCCAGAGAATGAAAGGCCACTGTTGCAGAATAGAATGGATAGGTTTTATCTTATCAATACCGACACAGCATCATTACTTGGTATGTTGGCGATAGACCCTTCAAAAAGGAACATAACCATTTTTGACAAGAAGGGATTTCTATTACAAGTTGACACATTGAGTGATTACTCAATGGCACGTTGGTTATCGGCAGACCCTTATGGACAATTTAGTTCTCCTTACGTGGGCATGGGAAACAGACCCAACATGAGTACCGACCCTGACGGTGGATGGAGTTGGATAACGGCAGGGATAGGATTTGCAGTTGGCGCAGGTGCCGCAGCATTATCGGGAAATGGGGATGATTGGTGGAAATGGGGATTGGCAGGAGGATTGGCTGGCGGTGCTTCGTTTAATCAAACAAGGCTTCCATTCAATTCATTTTCAAATTATAGTATTACAGCCTCGTCCTTCGGTAGCTCAATTGGAAATGCCTTTAGTGGTGCAGGCAGATTCATTGGGAACAATTCTGGAATAATTACTGGGGCAGCGAGGTCATATTTAAGTACTTATCAATCTTCATCGAAATGGAAAACCGTTGGGAGTGCAAGCCTTCCTTATGTAGGCCAAGCACCCTATGCTGAGTGGTGCGTTTATGCGTGTGGACAATCTGTTGACTCATGGTTGGGCGGTAGTAGAACAGCAAGTGATTTTGCTAAATGGCAAAATGGTGGCGTTGCGCTTGACAAAGGGCCAGGTACAGAGGGTGCTTGGTTTAAGTTTTGGCAGAAGAATTTTCCTTCAAATTATGTAAACGCTGGCAGTTCAGGTAATCCACTTGACTTGCCTTCCTCATCTGATATTATTAGTGGTCTTAATAATAACCAAGTTTATTCTGTTGGTATTCATGAATCCAACTTCCCAGCTGGTTATGATCACAATGTATTGATCCAATCTGTGGAACAACATGTTAAGAGCGGTAAATACCGTTACGTGCTTATGGATCCAAATGGAGTACGTTCAATACCAGAGAAACATCTAAAGTTAGTTCATCAAAGGCATTTGATTATCAAAAGATAGAACTACCATGAAACAAATAACTTTAGCAATAATACTCTTATCAATATCATGTTTGTGTTGTCAGTCATCCAGTATTGTTCAGAATAGCATTGGTGCTGATTCAACTGTTTATAAGTATGAAATGACCAATTCAGGATCGTTTTTCTTTTCAAAATCAGATACAACATGGTTTTCAAAATCAGAATCCAACGAAAGAACAAATTTTTCAAAACTCAAACTTGAGAATGGAGAAATACTTTTTATTTCATTTAACAAGGACGCTACAATCTGTTTTATCCAAGAAACCTTGGAATCTCCTTCGTTCATGTCTTATCTTGACCTTCCTTATGATGAACTGAGTATTGATTGGGGAATGCACGCTGATCCAGAGATAGTTAAGACAAGGGCGCAATCAGATGAATACATACACTCTAGTGTAATAATCAACAAACAACCCGCTAAGGATCAGAAAAAACTGACAAAACAAGATTGGAAGAAAGCTGAGAAACGAAGAAAAGAACCGATCAGTTTTTTGGAAATAGTTGATACAAAAAGCAGAACGTTGTATGCGTCAGCAAGCCGTATCTCAAATACAGATGGAGAGACTCAATATTCAGTAAAACTCAGCAAGCAATGTCCTGAGAAATCGAGAATATTTTTTAAAAGTGCATTGTTCATGATACTCTGGATATATCAACAGCCAAAATAGATTTCATATACGCACACACATTGTCTTGCCGCACATTCAGCCCACAACCAAAGCAAGTCAAAGAGTGTGCTCAGTGTAGTGTAAGTTGACAAGTAGTCATGCAAAATGCCCCACCGCACCTCAACTAATAAAGATTAGTGTAAATTAACGGGTGACAGGAATACAGGCTACGAACAAAGTGAGTAGAAGGCCACACAGCCACCAACAAAATGTTTGCTCAATGGTGCGGTGACGTGTTATTCAAAGTGTTATCTTCGTTCCACGTTTTGGTGTCGGGGACAGGACGCGGCTTCGGAACCGCACCACTGCGCAAACACAAACGTTATGTGCAACCCGCTGTGACATTTAAGTTTTAAGCAAGAGATAATTATGGACTCAAAAACATTGAAAGAAAGGTTTTTAAAAGAACAACCAAAAGAACTAATTGACAGGTTGACTCCTCCATTTCATGCTTTAATCGATGAGACAATTGAATCTGTAATGGATGGTTCAACAACTCTTGACGGACAAAAAGCAGCGACACAGGATGAAGCAATTGTTTTAATTAGATATGGAGTGCTTGCGCGAACAAAACTATTTCACCAGACAATTTTGACGGCCAAACAACTAGATGGTGACAATGTGACGATCAACTATCGAGGCACGACATTAAAAGTAAAATAGAAATGAAAAATAAAATTCTGATTTTAGTTCTATCATTGATAATTGCTCAAATGACAAGAAAGCTAACGAAGAAACTTCAAATGATTCCAAAGCAGAAGTTCCAGAGAGGAGCATAAAGGAAGAGTTCCCGCTATTGAAAGAATGTAAATCAGACATTGGGGAAGTAAAATCAAATTTAGACCATTCAATAGGCTCGAAAACAGAATTCACAGAATTGTTAAAACTTCTTAAAGACAAGGATTGCGATGTAATCGAAATAACTTGGATTTCATTATCGCCACCCGAAAGAAATTACGATTCTATGCCATTAAAGGTTTTGTATAACAGAGCTGATGGAACTCTAAAAAATATCTTTACAAAGACAAATGTGATTGAAGAATACAATAACATTAATGAAAAATGTTTAATGGAATTTTTAAAAAAGGGAAATAAAGACTTTTACGCACTCGCAGATTTTTGCAAGGATATGAAATATGATTTTAACAACAGAGAAATGTACCAAACGGCTGTTGGTGAAAAACCGGAGCAAAGTGAATTGGACGGTTCAGTTAAGATTGTAAAGAACTTTATTAAAGAAAATGCAAAAGACGCCTCGTCAATAGAGTTTTTAGAATGGTCTAAAGTTTCTTCACTGGGACAAAATTGGATTGTGAGATGTAAACATAAAGGGACCAATTCCTTTGGCGCAATGGTTACGGAAAATTCTTGGTACTATATTCAGGACAACAAGGTTATAAAAACGAAAGTCATTGAGTAAATAGACTGGGTGATCGCTGGCAGCACATAACAAATGTTTATGCAATGCGGGGGTTCAGTTTAAGTTTTAAAAGTAATTTCTTAATTTAGTTCAGTAACGCGGGACAGTTTCGGAGATGGTCGGGCTTAACATTTCGCTGCGCTACATTTTTAAGCCCTCCTATTCCCCGCACCTCCTAAACACCAGTGTTGTGGGGCATAGGCTTTCGAAGATCTGAGTTCAAAGAAATGCGTAAATTTAGAGTTCAAATCAAATTGAATATGGGAACCATCGAATTAAAATCTAATCTTCACAAGATCGTGGACAAAATAAACAACGAAGAGTTACTTCGAACCATTTACGACTTTTTGAAAGTCCGAGAGAATTTAGAAGAGCGCCAGATCTGGAAAGCACTGACTGAAGAACAAAAGAAGGAGGTCTATTTGTCCTACGAGGAATCAGAAGATGATCGCAATCTTGTGTCCTGGGACGAGGTTACGAAGGCGAGTAAATGAAAATATTTTTAACTCGCCGAGCCGAGAAGGACTACAGCTCGATAAGGGACTACATAGTCCAAGAATAGGGAGATAAAACAGCGGAAACTTTCACGAAGAAAGCTGACGAAATCTTTCAGTTACTTGAAAGCTTTCCTGAAATGGGTCCCGTGGAAAACAAAGATATCCATGATTTTCACCCATCCAAGCAGACCCGAATCCTCTACCGAACTAGCGGAAACCGTATGACGACACACAACAACGACATAGACGAATGAAAATAGCAATCACGACAGTTGGGACAAGAGGAGATTTACAACCCTTTATTGCACTCGGACTTGGACTTAGAGATTCAGGATATGAAGTTCTAATTGTTTCTTCAAAAAATGAAGAAGCATTCGTAAAAAATTACGGACTTAACTTTTTCTCTCTTAATGTGGACATTCAAAAATTAATGGGCGGTGACGAAGTGCAAGAAATGTCAAAAGGCAACAACCCTCTGAAGTTTATTATAAGCCATTTAAAAGGTTCAAAAAAGTTAAAGCAATTAATGGTTGACACACAAGCTGAAATTTGGACGGCTTGCCAAACTGCGGACATAATTATATTTCATCCAGGAATGCCTTTGGGCTTTTTCATAGCCCAAGAAAAGAAACGAATAAGCGTAATGGCAAATCCCTTTCCTGTTATTTCAACAAAAAATTATCCTGCCATTTTGTTTTATACAAGCCTACGACTTGGCGGACTATTCAACAAAATCACACACAAGATTTTTGAAAAACTGTTTTGGTCATTATCAAAATCGGCAGTTGTTGAATTCTGGAACAAATCGGTAACGATAAAAATGAACTTTTCGGTTTCGCCAATCAGACAACAAATTGATAGCGGAATGCCTGTAATAAACGGTTACAGCAATGTGTTTTTTCATCAACCTGACGACTGGCACGACAACATTCATACAACGGGCAACTGGTTTATTGACAATGAGCCAAATTTTGTTCCGCCAACTGAACTAACAAATTTTATTGACAACGGACAACAACCAATTTATACTGGTTTTGGCAGTATGAAAGACATTGAGAGTTTTAAGACAACATTAAACGTCATAAAAAAAGCATTATACCAAACTAGACAACGTGCAGTAGTTGGACTTGGTTGGAGCAAACTCGCCTACAACGAAAGTATTCCTGACAACATTTTTTTAATTGAAAGCATTCCGCACACTTGGTTATTCCCTAAAATGAAAACTGTCATACATCACGGTGGAGCAGGGACAACTGCAACAGGACTTAGGGCGGGTAAGCCGACAATTATCATTCCTCACAATGCTGACCAACCAGCTTGGGGACAAAGAGTTTTCGAATTGGGTGTTGGTTCAAAACCAATAAAAAAAACAAAATTGGAAGCAGGCAATTTGAAAAAGTGTTGAAATACACGTTAGACTCATAACTAACACCAAATAACAAGGACTACTTTCTCTTTTTACTCAACACCATCTTAGGAGCAACCTTCTTAACTGCCTTCTTAGCAATAACTTTTTTTGGTGCTGCCAGTGCAATCTGTGGTGCAACCTTCTCACCTAAGATTTGTCCTGCATGATTTTTTGTATCAACCTTTTCAATGGCCTCCCGGATGATTCCAGTTTCATCGATGATATATGTAACACGGGAAGTACCCATGTACTTTCGCCCATACATCGATTTTTCAACCCATGTCCCATATTTCGTGTGGACGGATTTATCAACATCTGCCAACAGTCTAAATGGAAGTTTCTCTTTCTCAATGAACTTCTTGTGCATCTTTTCATTATCTGAGCTGATGCCTAGTACTTCGTATCCAGCTTTTTTAAGTGCATTGTAATTATCTCGCAAGCTGCATGCTTCGGCAGTGCATCCGGGAGTCATATCTTTTGGATAGAAATACAGAACAACTTTCTTACCCCTTAAACTGGAAAGGGTAACTTCTTTACCATCCTGATCTGTTGTTTTGAATTCTGGTGCTTTCGTTCCTATTGCAAGAGCCATGTTTATAGAATTTTTTGCCTGAAGATACGTTCATTCCCCGCACGATCTACAACTTTCAATTCAAAATCTCCTCGCAGGGATTGTTTGGGATTCAAAAGATTCGACTGAAGAATCGCGGTCTTGTAATCGTAATTCATCAACAACCATTCACCATTTATGTTTGCTTCATAATATGAAATGCCAGACATGCCGTCGCGGATCTTTAACCTGGCCGAACCGGCATCAATCCTCACTTTGGTAATAACAGGTGGAACGCTGTCCTGAAGAAATACAAACATACCCAGTTCGCGTGTCGTAAATTTTACTTTGTTCCCACTCCATTCTCCTCCAAGATACGCATTGCTGCTACCTTCTCTTTTGTAAACGGCAAGATTCTTATTCGCTGGTAATGGAATAGCTGGCTTTAAAATTATCTGAACAGGCTTGTGCAATGGAGTGAGTCGGTTACCAATCACAAAAATTTCTTTATTGTTTTCTATTCTATAATCTGTATTTAAGAACAATGTATCATACAAAGAATTTTCAGGAAACTGAACTTCGGCCCAGTCACTGTAATATGTGTAGGATGTTTCGGAAGGAATTACATCCTTGAAATGAAAGACTAAACTTCCACCACACGTTTTTACTGAATCAGGTTGC
>Ga0123336_10001684_pt1 | contig 20029 bp, 30 predicted proteins | sample SSSSmetaG_FD_96466 | JGI IMG/M metagenome (GOLD analysis project Ga0123336, IMG submission 96466) | Glacier valley bacterial and archeal communities from Borup Fiord, Nunavut, Canada, to study Microbial Dark Matter (Phase II) - ​SSSS metaG | ecosystem: Environmental > Aquatic > Freshwater > Ice... | reverse complement strand
TGTAGAGTTAACAAATTTTAATAACAAACTATTTAACAATGACTTCGTTAAAGCTAAGAATTTAACATTGGGAGCAACTTATTTAACCAAGGATAATCATGAATTAATTTATATGGGTAAATACGACTATTGGGAAAGTGTAAAAATTCATGATGGCTATACTGAAAATTCAAACTCATGCTACTTTGGTAATAGAAGATATGAAAATTATCATTATGAAGATCAAATAACAGGAAAAAGATTTTATTTCTGTAGCTTGTGTGATAACCAAAAACAATCCTTTAACCACCTAAAAACTATTAGTAAAAAGTTTATATCAGTAGTAGATGAGAACTGTGTAGAAAACTATAGCGACTTATTTGACAAATTAGAATGCGATAAGTATTACTCTCCAATAGACGAGGATAAAGAAGAATACATATCTTATACGCTTGAGGAATTTATTAATAGTTTTGTGAATGAACATCGAAGTAGTTATATTCTACATAAAATTAATGAAAAGTATGATACTGTTTATATTTATAGGGGAGAAAATAATTTATATCAAGCTTATGGTAAAGACGAATTAACAAGCATAGAAACTATATTTGAAAAATATAAACCCGTATATCGGAATAGATACCTAATGAATGGTAATCTATATGAGAGGAGTTATTAATGAATAATAACATAGCAAACGATACAAAGATTATGGTACTCAGAGGACAAATTGAGGATAAGAAGAAACAATTAAGTAAAGCACAGAAATTCACACCAGTTACAAACTGCTCTATTGAATTAGATACAGTTAGATCAAATATTCAAGTTTTAACTAAGGATCAACTTATATCACTTATGGTTAAATTGAAATCCTATATGATGGCTGCCGAAGAATTAGATGTATTAGATAGTTACTTTATCAGTGGATTCAAAGTAGAAGAATGGATTGCAGATATTAAATCGAAGTTAGAAATAGTTTGCAGGCGAGAAGAAGAAAATAAGCTGAAAACGATGGAGAATAAATTACACTTGCTATTGTCTAATGAAAAGAAAGTTGAATTAGAGATTGATGAAATTGAATCGATGTTAAAATAATTATAAAGGAGGATCAATAATGAGTGATATAACAAAATGTGCATCAGAGAATTGCCCATATAAGAATACATGTCTACGTGGGATAAAAGACGATAAAGAAGATAGTAATCCATATCAATCGTGGTGTGATTATACCGATTATTGTAATGCTACAACAGGTTTCGATTCATATATCAAAGTAATACATACGTAACAAATAATACAACTTATAACAAAAGGAGAAATACATGACGAAGAAGAAAATAAATGCCGTGTTGACTATAGTAGGCATGATGGTACTTTTAGTCTCGTGTGATCAACAAACGGAAACTGACACATCTGTTGTAAGCGAGGTAAATTATAGCAGACGAATTATAATGCTAGACGATAAAGAATTTATACTAGAGTACGAGGAATACTTGGCGAATAAGGAAATTGAGAATGCTGAGGAATCGGAAAAGTTTCAGTTAATGGATGTAAAAGCTGTAGTAGGTGAAAGAGAATTAGTTGGTGTGGGAGTTACTGATTTAGAAGTTGTTGAAGTAGTAAAGGTTAAGAAAGTTAAAGCTAATAAAACAAAAAAGGTATCTAAATCTAACAGATGGAATATTACATTAACAGAGGACGAGATTGATTTATTAGCTAAGATTGTATTTAGAGAATGTGGTGGAGAAGTTACGGAAAATAGTCAAGAAGCAGTAATCGAGGTTATATTTAATCGCATGATATTTGAATATGAGTTTTCTGGAACATTGACAGAAGTATTAAGTAGTAAAAATCAATTTACAACATGGGAAAATAGGAATTCATCTAATCCAAATAAAGATATTTATGCTGCAATATATAAAGTATTAGAAGGTAAATCTAATGTATTAGGATTAGATGTTGTATATTTTTCCACGAGTCCAAGGAATAGTAAGTCATATAAGATTGGTAATCATTATTTTTGTAGATATATTAAACCAGATTAAATAAGAGGGGAGTATAAATAATGGGATGGGTAATTTTAGGATTAATTGCGTTGTTACTGCTATCGATTATAATATTTATAGTATTAGTCACAAGTAGTAATCAATATGAAGATGTAGAAGAGTTAGCTAAATGGTATAGTGAATTACATAAGCGTGATAAGTGTGAAAAAGATGATGACTGAGAACGAGTACAGAGAAGAGGATTGGCGAGATAATCATAACGGAGATGATACGTGTCCTGAATGTGGGGTTAATATGACGAGAACTAAAGAAAAATATGATGGGTACTGTGGATTCTTTGTATACGGTTGGGAATGTGATAACTGTGGATATTGCGAAACAGAGTAATAAACAAATAATACATATTATAAAGGAGATTACATATGGATTTAGATAAGATAAAAGTAGAGGATTTGAAATTTACAGACGAATGTGAACAAGATAGAACAAATACATTTTTAGCTTTAGATGATTATGATTGGATGAATTATACATTATCAACTAAATTCAACACTGATGAATATGGAAAATTAGATATAAAATTTAATTTCTTCGGAATGAATAATTCAACAATGAAAGTAACTAGAATACAAAACAATGAAACTATCAAGTATGAATTTTCATATTCAACAAATATATTCATAAAACACATTACTATATTTATGACAACTCATATAAATTCATGGAATTCTAATTATGCATTTGATGGTGAAAGTAATGTCTTAGATTTTTATAATGAAGTAATCGAAATTGGTGAATTACAGAAAGAAGAGGAGATGGAGATATGATAGGTTGGATAATATTTGTGGGAGTAATATTGTTTATAATGTGGTGTTTGATGAGGATAAATTATGTTCCTGATAATAAAAAGGTTACATTAGAAGATTGTTTAATGCTGGATAAAGATTATGGGATTAAGACTGAGATTTCAAATGGAATGGTTACTGGATTTCTTATGGAAAAAGGTGGGGGAGTGGAATGAACGAGATTGATGCAATACGACTAATAAAAAATATGTTACCAAATAAGGTGAGTTTTTCTGATTTAATCGGAGCGTCAAGTTGTTACGGAGATCAATATGTTTATGAAGAGCCTGAACCATATGCATTAGAATTAGCAATTGAAGCATTAGAAAAACAGATAAACGATAGGTGGATTCCTGTTAGTGAGAAATTACCAGATGAAAGTGGATGGTATGTTATAACTGTGGGATTTAATAAAACTGTGTATGCTGATTTTTACGACAGTTATCATTGCGAGTGGCAAGATTATAATAGTTTTGATATTGTAGCATGGAAGAAAATGCCACAACCATATGAAGAGGTGAAATAAATGCAAATTAAGATATTTAAGGAAAATGAATATAATGAAGACGAAGTGAATCAGTGGTTAAAAGACAATCCAACTGTAATTGTAAAAGATATTTCTTATACTCCTATGTATGATTTTTATACTTGTTATAGTCCACCACAGATTTGTAATCAATGGATAGTTACTACAGTGATGTATGAGGAGGAGACTTAATAATGAACGAAATTATAAAACAGATTAACGAATTAACTGATTTAGTAAATGGTTTCGCTAAAGAGTATCCAAATGATAATAGGTTAACGTCCCAAGCTGAAATATTACAAAAAGTTCAGAAGATAATTCATTCTGAAACGAAAAAGTTTAATGGTTGTGATTATTGCAACACAACTCAAATAAAAAGTATGATCGGATACAAATACATGAAATTTTGTCCTAGATGCGGAAAGGAGTTATTACATGAATGAAATATTAAAGAAAATCGATGAAGAAATAGGATTCAGACGTGATAATGGATATGTAGCAATTGACACAGAATCAGCATTATTCGGAATTGAATGGGTTAGAAGATTAATTATATGCAACAAAAAATCTCCTACATATGAAGTGTTAAAATTTTCACATGATTTACAAGTAGGTATCATAAATAGACTTGAAAAAGCAAATGGTGATTTATCGGATAGAGTGGTAAAGGCTGAAGGATTAATGAGTGATGGAGTGTGTGGTAAGGACATTAATGTCACTACCAAAGGTGATGCAATCAGAAAAAGTAATGATAGTTTAGTTGAATGGTATGCGTCGAGAATTGAACTGTTTTGTATTGGCGAAGATGTAAGAGTAAATCCATTAAATAAAGAGAAGTGTTTAAATTTTCTCAATCAAAAGGTGGTGGATCATGAGAACACCAATTAAGCAATTAGTCAAATTATTAAGATACGACATCGCACAATTACAAGGGATAGAAACAGATTATAGAAAAGAGATATATCGACTCAGAGATGAAGTTGAGAAAGCTAGGCAAGGTCGCGATGATGCAATGGATGAGTTAGAAAGAATTAAATCGCAATTAAAATGGATAGTTATGGAGGATGGAGAATGAAATTTGATAAAACAGAAGTATTTAACTTTAAAGGTGCTTTAAGAGGTATGAGGAATCCTTTAGAAAGTTGGAATAAATCAGATAGTTGTGATTGTTACCATATATTATGTAGCGATTGTGATAATAAGCCTTTTTGCAATTGGAGAAAAATTGAACAAAAAGTATATGAGTCTATATTAAATACAATTGAAGAAACTTGTTCATACCCATATTTCTCGTTTGGTGAGAACGATATAAAATTAGCGCAACGATTAATATTAGCTGGAAGTACACATTCTAAATTTATGAGACAAATATCTGTATCTGTGGATATAACTGCACCTTTATACTGGTGGAAAGAATTTGATACATATAAGGTCGGTACTGTTGCAAACAGCGAATCTACAATGCATAAGCTTGCGACTACTCCTATTACATTAGATTGTATTGAAACTGGCGATTATAATGATGGATTAGGTAATTATTTTGATTGTGCCTCTAATGTAGAAGGAAGAGATGGTGGATATTTAGCTGAAGATGTTCAATTCATTATTGAGATATTAGAAAATCTTCGCCAGACTTATTTAGAAACAAAAGATAAACGATATTGGAAAGAGTTAATACGTTGGCTACCAGAAGGTTGGCTACAGGCTAGAACTGTAACAATGAGTTATGAAAATGTGAGAAGTATGGCAAGAGATAGATCTAATCACAAATTAACAGAATGGTCAGTTGACTTTATTGAATGGTGTCATAGTTTGCCATATTCAGAAGAATTGATATTTATAGGAGGAGAATAAAAATGAATAAACACATAATTTTCGCCATAGCAGGAAGAACATCAAGTGGTAAGTCTTCTATTATAAAGAGAGTGTCACACGATTTAGGATTAAAGCAAGTACATAGTTATACAACTAGATTGCCTAGACCTACAGAGTTAATAGAATCGGATCATATATTCATTAAGGAAGAAGATGTTCAATTATATACAAATGAAATTGTAGCTTATACAGAGATAGGTAAGGCAAAATACTTCTGTACGAGAGATCAGGTGTTTAATGCCGATTTATATACACTTGATCCAATTGGAATTAAATCGCTACAATCGCAACAATTAGAAGATTTAGATATTGTAGTAATTTATATCGCTGCTAATTTAGATGTTAGGACAGGAAGATATATTGGCAGAGGAAATACAGTTGATGAGTTTATTGATCGGAATCAGAAGGAAGATGAACAGTTTAGTGAGTTTGAGATGGAAGAGGATTATCAGATTAAGATTCATAATTCTGGTGAGATTGAGGATGCTGTTAAGGAATGTGAGGAGTTTATTGAGAAGTATGTGGAGGGAATGAGATGGCTACACCACAAGATATAATGAAAGCGTTTGAGAGTCAATCAAATATTACACGAGATTTATTAATACATGGATATTGGAATGAAGCTGTGATTAGTTCAAAGTTGTTAGCGACAATATTAAAGTTTAAAACTAGTGAGTTAGAGGAGGAAGTAGATGGAAAGTAAAATTAAAAGAAAATTATTCTTAGATTTTGATAACTGTATTTCTGCATCGATATCAAAGATTTGTGACCTCTATAATTTAGAATTTGCTAATCATCCAAAGTTTAAATTCGCCAAATGGTATTTATGTGAATCCTATAACTTAATTGAAGTTTGCCCACTTGCTAATTGTGACAAAATATACAGCTATTTTAATCAACCCGAATTCTTTGTTGGACTTGAGTTTGTTGAAAATGCGTTAGAAGTAATTACAAGATTATCAGAGGCATTTGAAATTATTGTTGTAAGTTTAGGATTTCAGCAGAACTTGGAACTGAAGGAGTTGTGGTTAAAAGAAAACTTGAAATGTATGACTAAATTTATTGGATGCGATTTAGATAAGTATCATTCAAAAAGTCATATAGATATGAGCGAGGATGGAAGTGTATTTGTGGATGATGATGCACATAATTTAGAAACAAGTAACTGTGGTTCTTTGGTTTGCTTTGGGGATTTATATGAATGGAATAAAAGGTGGAAAAATATTAGAATGTTTAATTGGACTGACTTGGAAAGATTTTTGATGGAATAGTGGAATATTAATATAAGCTAGTACATAAGATTAAATAGCAAATTAAAGGGGTGAGTAAATGATTTTAACCGCTACAAATGTACCACCAAATATAAGTGAAGATCAAAGAAAAATTAACATGGAAAATTTCATAAATACAGAATGTAGAATATCAAAAATGAAAAAATTTAGTCATTGTTTTTATGATAGTAAAACAAATAACATACATATTTATACAAAAAAATAAAGTACAATAAACCATGGAAATAATATTCTGTGGTTTATTTTTTGTTTAGTTTATTATAACTGGTGCTTTTACGCCTGTAGCAATAAACTAAATATATATTGACTTGTCCTGTGGTATGTATTATAGTATAAATAGTAGCATATTACAAGGAGAGAAGAAGATGGGGATAGTAGCAATTTATGCAAGACAATCAATTGATAAAGTAGATAGTGTGAGTATAGAAAGTCAAATAGATAATTGTAAAAGGTTTTTTCGTAATGATAATGATGAATTTGAGGTATATCAAGATAAGGGATTTTCTGGAAAGAATACAAATAGACCTAGAATGAATCAGTTGATTGAAGATATTAAAGGTGGAAAAATATCAGGCGTTATTTCATATAGGCTAGATCGTATTAGCAGAAACATAGTTGATTTTGGTAATCTGTTAACGTTGTTTGAAAAGAACAATGTTGAATTTATTTCAGCAACAGAGAATATAGACACACATACGCCTATGGGTAAAAGTATGGTATTTATTATCATGATATTTGCACAAATGGAACGTGAAACTATTTCTCTAAGAGTATTTGATAATTATAAATTTAGAGGTAACACAGGAAATTATTTTATGGGAGGGAACATACCATTTGGATATACAACTGAACGAAAATTATTGGGAGATAAAAAGGCGACGGTAATTATTCCTAATGATAATTCCACTACATTACAAAGAATATTTGACATGTATACATCAGGCGAGAGTTTATATAATATTACACATACTCTCAATCGAGAAAATATTACAACTATATCTGGAAAACTATGGTATCCTAACGGAATAAAGAGAATTCTACAAAACATAACTCCATGTATAGCCGACAATAAATTATATGAATATTTATCAGCATACGGATACAACATTACAAATAACATAGATGATTTTACTGGTGAAAACGGAATGTGTATTTTTATGAAAAATAAAAACAAGCATGAGCCAACTGAAATATCAAAACAAATAGCAGTAATTGGATTACATAAGCCTATTATATCATCTGGGCAATTCATAAAAGCTCAAATAATGTTAAATAAAAATAGTGAAACAAAGAATAAGAAATCATCTAAACAATCATTTTTAGCAGGGTTACTTATATGTGATGAATGTAAAAATAGTTTTGGATTAAAATCTACAACACAAAAGGGAAATAAATACTCATATTATTATTGTCGTAGCAGATCAAGTCGAGGTGGATGCTCAAATGATTTATATGTAAAAGCAAATGATTTAGAGGAGTTGATTATAAAACAATGTATTGAATATTTGAATAATGAATCTTACTCAATTAGCCAATCTGAAATTATTAATAATACAACATCAAATAGTGATGAGATATTATTACTTGAGCAACAGATATCCAATCTTATTGATAATGTAGGTAGAGGAAATTCCAGTATTGACACTTTGTTAACAAATAAAATTATTTCAATTCAAGATGAAATCAGTAAAATAAAACAGACTGTACAAGTTGATATTAATAGTTCTACAAACTCAGAAGAATTTAAAGATCTAAAATCAAAATTTAATAGTTTTGGAGATCGTAGCATGGATGATAAAATAGATTCAATTAGAAAACTAATAGATTATGTCAGCATACCGAAAGATGGCAATGTTATGATCCATTATAAAATATAAAATCGTAAAAATTAGAGATAAGCCAGTAAATAAGCCTATCTCTATGGGTTTGTTTAAATTAAATCTTTAACTGGTAGACCTAATGCTACACGTTTTGTAGCTATGTATTCATTCAGTTGCTCTTTAGTATTATTACGTGTCCCATAGGTATTATGGAATGAACCTTTAATACTACCACTATGACAACACTCGCAAAGAGTAATTGAATTGCTCAAATCTGTGCGTAACTTTTTATATTGAGCAAAATTTAAAATGTGATGTACTTCAGGATTTTGAGTTGATCCACAACATTGACAAGTATTGTCGTCTCTTTCCAATGACGCTTTAACCCATACCCTATATTCAGAAGAACCTCTTGTTCCATTGTCTTTCTCTATTGTAAATGGAAGGTCTACAATATTAGTATGTTTAATATTTAAATCTCCTTCAAAAATATTATCAAAAGTTAAGCACTGTTCTTTTGTCTCATATAAAAGATATGGTTCTCTTGCAGGATAATCACTACAACTAAATACATTTGGATTTATTATGTATATTATTTTATTACTTTTATTTACAATGTATTTTCTTTTAATAATATTTAACGTAATAAATTTTTCAATTATGACACTAATATCAGAGTTAGATATTCCTAAGTAATCTGCTAAAAATTCTAAATCCGATATTGTTTCAATCGTGTCACTAGAAGTACTCATCATCCTTCGACCTTCATCTTTATAGTAACTTATTTTAGCAATGTAAAATACATATTCATCGTGCATAATAAGTTGTGTCAAAGAAATTAAATATAATAATTCTTCCTTTGTTAATAAAGAAATTAAATTCATCATTGCGCCTGTATTAATTTCTAATGAACCATAGTTATCTAACAAATCATTTCCCATTTTATCTAAATTTCCATATTTACCTAATTGTTTTCCTATTACTTTTGTTTCTTCATTATATTCAAACAAAGCTACTTGACCTAAATTATTTAATTGTAAAATTCTATTACTCATTTTAATTCCTCCATTTTCGCAGTTGACATAGGAAATAAATTTCCGATACATAAAAATAAACCCACTAAAATCAAGGGTTCAAAATTACCTCATCGGAATATTTCTTCCTATATGATTACTCATAAAACCTAGTGTTTATAGGGTTTACAGACCTATTTCGCATAATTTTTCCTTCTATGTATTCTATACCTTTATTGTTCCCATCGGAATGTAACCAATTTCAGTAAATACAGCAGGTAATATCGAGTTTATTTTTCCACCTTTATATAATAAATATGGATTTACTAAATAATAAACATCCTTATCATATGGTATTGAAAATATGCATTTCTTTTCTTCGAGAATTTTCATACTATTTCTAATTGTACGAGTACTTATTCCCATTAATTTAGCTAAGTTTGTTTGATTTAGTGGATTTCCGTCATCATCAACTAGCATGTTAACTTGCCATAATAAAAATTCTCCAATTTCTTTTAAGAATGATATTTCAGTTCTAGTTATCTCATATTTTTCTTTGCAATATTTTATTTCTTCATCAAATGTTTTAGTAAAGTGTTCTTTAGCCTTCCAGTTTGTATTTTCTTTATTTTCTACATGAGCCGAAATATTTAACATTGTATATTTTTCGCTCATACCATACAGTGTTTTTGACATTTCTTGTTTCGCTTTAAATTCATTGGCAGTGGTATCTAATCCATAGCGTGATACACTTCCTAATATCGCATACACCTTTTCATTTACTTGAAATTTTTTATTGTTCATCCTATTTACCTCATTTTCGCAATATACGTTATTTAGTTTTGTGGCTATCTATTTCTTTTCTGAGTCTAGTCATAGCAGAAGTAAATCTCCTCATGTTTACAGTTGATTTATAATTCAAAAAGTCGCTAATTAATTTTTGTAGTTTATTATCATCTAAAATCTCAAATACAAAATAAACACCTTCTTGAGTTTTATAAGAACTAACCAATCTAAATCCTGATTCAATTAATAATGAACCTAAGTAAAAATCCTTTGTTTCATATTTATTCATTTTTATTCCTCCATAATCAATAATATTTAACCGCAATACGCAAAGTCTTTTCTTGCGTATTGAAGTCTTTGCTCTTGCACTTGTCTTTAATCACTTGACCTTATATATTTCCACACATCAAAATAGGAGAGGAGATCACCCTTCAGCAATCCCATCTCCAAATAACCATCATATTTCATTCAAATAAAACCAAATCAAATTCCCCTTTTATATTAGCTAATAATAGCTAATATATTAACTAAATTAAGCTAAATATTCAAAATTAGCTATTATTTTAACCCTAATAAAGCTTTCCATGAAGCACCTTTAGCCGTAAATTCACCATCAGGATATTTCATTTTTATAACTTCTTTTTGAAATTTAACGACCGCATTATACATTCCGAAATAAGGCTTATCCCCGTAAATTCCATCAATCCCTTTAGTATCATATCCAAGAGCTGTTAATCGTTCTTGTATCAGCTTAACTACATCACCTTTATCACCACGTTTAATAGTAATAGTCTTAGATAGTGTAATTTTTCCAGCAACGTTATCTGCTTTACAATTTAATTCCGCCTGAATTCTAGCTATCCAATCATTTTTCTTAACAATTGATTTAATAGGAGAACTAATTATTTTAGTAGTTTCACCTTTCCAACTAGTGAAAAATTTCTCAGGTGTTCCATATTTTATTTCTATTTGTAAGCGTGTTCCCAAACCCTTATACTCGAAATGGGGCAAATCCACTATACTCTGGAAGTCACCACCCCAATTTAATCCTAATGATTTTCCGATTTGACCAACCTTACTGAAGAAATTTCCACTTGTGTTATAAGCGTCATCTGAAATTTTCCCATCTTTATCAACATCTTCATTACGACAGAAATCAAATGCGAGTCCGAAATTGTGATACGACTTTGGATATTTACAATTCGTTCTGCTTGCGTTAATGCCATTTTGTTCTACTTTATTACGTACACAATCTGTTATTTTTATATTTAATCCTTCTTTAGCGCATTCAGTAACTAACTTATAAGCCAATGATTCTACTATTGGATTTAATTTTGTTAAGTCTCTAGCCATTTTAATACCTCCATATTCAAAATAGGAGATAAGCATAATAATTTACTTACCTCCATAATTATGTATTACTATTAATTTACTTTAACATTCCCATCTGTATTAACAACTACTGCAATATCATCGGCTATATTATCATCTGTAGTTTCAATAATAGTCGTAACCGTGCTATTCAATTCATTTACAGCCGATTCAATCAATGCATCTACTTCTTCTTCAGTAAAATCAATCTTCAGCACGACTAATATCTTACTAATTATTCCTCCAACAAATTCTTTCTTCGTTTCGCCCATTCCAGATTCAGTCCATTTCTGTTCAGCAGCTTTAACCATTTTATCAATCCACTTTAATACAAATGCTAACTTGCTATCTGCTAATTTTAAGATTATAAATGGAATACCAAATTTTAATCCAGTCACCAATATACTTCCGATTGCAGGTACTAATACTAATAATAATGCGTTATATAATATTTCTTTTAACATAATTTTATTCCTCCTATGATTCTAATTTGTTTTATAGTTATATTACTCATTTCCGATTGTTACATCTTCATTCATTGTATTATCTAAAACTTCATCCAACTTATTTTCAATTGATTCACCGATACTTTGCGTTTGTGCTTGTATTTCTTCAAACTGTTCCTCGCTTAATCTCTTTGATTCTTTAAATTCCCATTGCCATTTTACTAACTCCATTTTTAATCTGGTGATATTAAATATTCTTTCTTTCCAACCATATACTGTGAAACTTCCAGCTAATACTATGCCGACAGTTATTAGTTGTTGAGATGCAAACTCGTCAATATCAATACCTAAAATTAGTAATATCGGAAATTCCACGAGAGTAACGGCAAAACATATCATTGCAAATATAACGAATATTTTGCTAAATGATAACTTTTCTTTTTGTTTCTTTAATTTTGCCATACTTCACCTCACTTATTTTTTAAGATATTCATCAGCATCCTCTTTACACAAAAACACTTTAAATTCCTTCATTTTTGGCACAACTTCGTCTAAAATATAGCTGTTCCCTTCGTTGGCTTTATATCTGGCGAGGGCATAATGATAATTCTTGGAATCCTTTTCTATTAGATATCCATTCTTCAATGTAATCTTATAAAGGTCGTATATTTTATCTCGCAATATTACTTGGTTATCTTTTTTTGTTTCCTGAATAAACACATCTAACGTGACTGTCAACGCATCAATTTTCCCATTTATTTGCTGATAATCCTCTTTGTGCCTAGTATCCATTTCAGTAATTTGCTTTGTATGATATTCTATCGTGTCGTCTTTTTCATCTTCCATGTTTTTACCATTGTGCCAAATCATCAATCGTTTCCACCCCCATTGTCCAAATTCCCAGACTCCTTTAAGTACGGCAACGAATAAGGCAATATAAATACCTAGTTCCCCAACAGTCATATTCGATAATACATTTTTCGTTAAAAATATCATGATTTCATCTACCTCTTTCCTTTTGCTATTGACGATTGTCGCAGGAGATGATATAATCATCTTGTAATAATCACTTTTTAGGATAGTGATGGATTCTTCATAGTTAACGTCACTATCCTAGTTAATGTTACAGTTATATTCATTTACCAAATATTTAAGCTTTCCACAGCTCATTTAATCCTATACCCAACAACTAACACCTACATATACTTATAATCGCTCACACAACCTCTCACAGTGTCTAAGACTATCGTATGTAATCTAAAACCACCTTCTTTCAAATCCAATAACCCTTTGAAACACCGATTTTATACTATAAGTTACCTTGCGAAACCCACGTTGGAGCTTCACCTGCGACAGTACATATCCACGACTTAGGATTACCAACAACGGGGTGATTATTAAGTATTACATCACCTACATTCCAATATCCGACACCTGTGACACCATCATTTCTTCTCCATTCTACGTTTTTAGAAATAGGAAACTTGCTGACACCATCTCCAACGACAGAAAGAATAGGATATGATACCAACACATTACTTCCGCTACCAATTTTTTGAATAGTATACACAATATTAACTGCCGTAATATCTATTTTTTTGCATATACTCTTAAATTTCCAGCCACCTGTTAATGTTTCCGCTGTCGTACTACTTTCGGATTGACCATTAAATAAAAGTCTTATATCTGATGCAGTATCAACTGTATTAAACCAAATACCAAACCATACATATTTACCTTTTAATTCAGGATTTTTCACTAAGTCAATTATTCCTCCGTAAACAGAATCGCCCACAGTAAAATTAAATACTGGAGAACCCTTGAAATTAGACACATCTCTTTTAAATGCACCTGAAGAACCCGAAAATAAGTCCCACATTAAAAAGTTTTGCATAGCGTAATTATTTGGTGACATTGTTTCGCTTGTATTAATAAGGTGTCCGTATCTGTAATGTTGTGTATTTGCATCAAAAGATCCAACAAATATTATAGAGTTAGTTGAGTTGTTTGATATTTCTAGTTCACTCTCTATTTTGCTATAAGCTCTATTATTATAAAGAGACACTAATCCATTTATTTTTGTTATATCATAAACTTGGTTATTTGTGACTTTCAAACGACATGCATATGATGTGAAAATAAAAGAATCTGTATTAGCGAACGCACTGCCTGATGCATATGGCGTAAAATGATTTCCACTAATCATTCCTGTGTCACATTTATATATTTCGTTTTTATCAATTTGGTATGTGCTTGATGCTAATATGTGTATGTCGGATCTAATTGTAATTGATTCTGGAGTAGAATATGAGAATCCTAATTCTGCATTCCTCTCAAAATAATTATTGCAGATATTATATGACTTGATATTATTTAAAACAATTCCACCAGCCTTATTCCCCTCAATATTATTACCGTTTGAAATATCAATTCCTAATCCTGCTTCTAAATCGGCACCGCAAGTAATTCCCCATCCATCATTTGCATATATTTTCGTACCTGTTATTAATAAATTATTATTTATTCCATATGCTGAAATTCCATTACCTAAATTGCTTAATATCTGACAGTCTCTAAACGTATTGCAATACCCGTTCCATACAATTGCGTTTTGAGTTGATTGTTGAACCATTACACGATTAAAAATAGTGTGAGTACCATGTACACAACGTATTCCACATTTTGATTTATTCCCACCGTAAATTCCAATATCTTCGAAGGATAAACCCGAATAATGATTTCCATCCACTGTATCAAAAACTGATTCAATTATTGCTGTTTCAAAATAATTAATAGTAGAAGAATACATTCCAGTGCCTTTGATATATACTATTATTCCTATCGGCAAAATTAAGTGCGATGTGATTCTATATTGACCATCAGGGAAAAACACAACACTTGGTCTAGTTAGACTATTTAACGCATTTTGTATAGAAGCTGTATCATCGTTAGAGCCATTTCCTTTTGCCCCAAAGTTTTTAACATCTACAAATTCATTTTTTATTGATTTTATTGATTTTAGTATTTTGCCAAATAAAATACTCTGTTTTTCGCCTGAAATTATGTCTGAATCGGTTGTGCTTTCAGTAAAACTTACCGTATTGTCTGACGATTCACCTGTTTTTGCCAATTTGTTTGCGTTAATTTCGACTAAACTTGAAACCAAATCAGTATTTGATGTTGTTGTTAGGAGGGTGAGATTACCGATTTCTAAGTCGTGTTCATTGATTGCACTAACTAATGATATTTTTTGAACTGTGGTCAAAGTAGTTAATATACCAATCTTATCGTGATTCTCATTAATTGCATCAACAGCTGTTGTTTTAGAGGTTGTTTTTAATAGTCCTAAATCACCAATAGCTCCACCACCAGTTAAAAATGCAGTCCAATTTACACCTTCTATTGGCGCAACTCCAGTTACGGTCTGTAGACATTGCCATACAGATGTATTGTAGTTTACTAAATTATCTTTTATATATGTTGTAGCAGAAACATACGTTCCCTTAGGAACTAACATTGTACCATCATCACCTTTTAGTGCTAAAGGATTAAAATATGTGGTATTAGTAGGAACGATACCGATACATGATATTTTGTTTACATATGAACTGCCATTATAAAACACCTTATTACCAGCCACATATTGTTTTAAATTATCGTAAACCTCAAAAACGTTTCTGGCATTTTCATTAGCTTTTCTTATATTTTCATTGACAATCATTTCAGCGTTCAATGATTGAGACGTTAATACTTTGTTTTGTTTTATTATTTTCATGAAATTCCTCCTTTTGATATACAAACAGAGACCAACATAAGTCAGTCTCTAATTATTATTATATTTCTTATGTATAGATTGATTAATGATTATTTTTAATTACGTTGTTAAATTATAAAGAAATTTTTTGATACTCTTGTTTCAACGTTAAATCGTCGATTGTAAAGTATAATTCTGTAGTACTTAAATTATTATGACCAAGCATTTTGCTAAGAACATGAATTGGAATATTATGTGATATGGCTGAACAGGCAAAACTATGTCTAGCCCAATGTACGCTAACATTATATGTAATATTTGCTCTTTGTGCTATTTCTTTGAAGTCTCTTTCAATACTTCTTTGCCCTAATTTAGCATAAGGAAACTTACTAGTTACGAATAAACTATTACTAAATATATTATTTTGTTCTCTTGTTTCTATATACTCCAATAAGCATAATCTTGTCTTTGGATCAAAAAATACTTTACGTTCTTTGTCTCCCTTACCTATTACCATAATACTATTATCTTGCCAATCAATTCTATCAATACATGCATTAGTAACTTCACTGACACGACAACCTGTAGCAAAAAGAAAATTTATGATAGTTTTTTCTCGAATAGTTTCACATGCATTTCTCATGCGTTCTACATCAAGTGGTAAAATGTGCCCACGACGACGATATGGTTCTTTTATTATTTGAAGATTTTTAGATGGATTTTGTAACATATATCCTTCATCTTGTAACCATCCAAAGAATGACTTTAATAAACTTATTTTACAATTTAAACTATTGGCTTGATTATTTTTGTATTCTTTTGCTAGGAATATACGTAAATCCATAGTGCTAATTGACGATAACGGCTTTAAAAAATATTCGTTCATTCGTTTTAATAGAAGAGTATAATTATAACGAGTAGTATCTTTTATACCTTCAAGTTTCTTACATGCTAAGTATAAGAATGCTTTTTCTAATATATCACATCTTGACAATTCAGTACTTTTGCTAGTTATTTCATAATCGTTTAATTCTTCTTCAATTTTATTTCTTAATAATATTTGTTGCTGAATATCTAATTGAAAATATGGAACTACTTTAATAACATCTCCAATAATTTGTAGTGCAATTTCTTGTGATAAATTTACCATGTCTATCTCCTTTGTATTGCACAAGAGTAGGAGATATGGTATAATACATTCCGTACACTCGTGTACATTTGAAGAGATTAAGCTTAAACTTTTTGCGGAGAAGAAGCTTAGTCTCTTTTGTTTTTGTTTACAAGAAGATAATACCACTTATACTAAAGTTTGTCAATGTATTATTTATGTGTTACAATAAAAAATAGTATTAATTTTGCATAGTTTATAGTGAATATTTATTCATAAAACAGAAAAGCGATTACTTAATTAATTAACAATAATTATGTCGCTTTATAATCCAATTGCGACACAAATTTTTATACTAATATTTTATAATAATTTATAATAATTTATTAGTTAATACATTTAAAACATTTTGTGAAATAATAGTATACCCTGCATTGTTGGGGTGTAATAAATCTGTACCTATTAAAGTAAAATCATTTCCGAATATTTCATAATTATCAATTAATCTTATTTTTTCTTTGGATGCTAATCTCCTAATCAGTGCGTTTAATTTAACATTATACCAGTATGATGCGTTATCATATCCCGTTATTGATGGGTCAGGCGAAGTTACTATATCGGGCGAAAATGGGGTTGTTGTACATATTATTGGAATGATATTGCTTGATTTTAATTCCTTTATAATATTAGTTAAATTAGAAATCGAAGTGTCAATTGGAATAGATAAACTGGTTCTCGTGTCATTAGTGCCACATTGTATAGTACATATTTCATATCCATTTCCTAGATTTGGTATAATTTGATTATTTAAAACCTGTGCCGATGTTGCACCATATTGTCCAACATTTGTTACTATAACATCTTTATTATATAATATTAATTGTTCTTTTAATTTGCTTACCCATCCATTAGATGCAGTTATACTATCACCTGCACATAATACTTTACTTATTTTTATAGGTAATACATCATACTTTTTTTCCGAAACAACTAAACTAGAAAATGTTTTACCAGTAGAAGGTTTACCACAAACTAATCCTAAATAACCTTTTGTATTGGTTAATAGCAAAGCATGTGTGAACTTATTTAAAACAATTTTCCCGTTTATTCTAACTGTGATAAATTTTCCATAGAACTCACATTCAATTTGAGATGGTATATTTGTTTTTACTAAAGCATCATTTTTGGTGCTTAAATTTACGGTAGATAGGTTTGTCCCTAAAGCGCCATTAACAACATTGTATACTGAAAATAGATTTTTTTGTGTTCCTTCCGTTAGTATTATCAATATCATATTGTTGACGCCATCACCCTTTACTGCAAGACCGACAAAACCAGACCCAGCAAGGTCAACATTAGGGTTTTCCCAAACAACAGATATTTTACCATCTTGAACTTTTTGTGGTAACCAACAAACACTTGCACCCGTGGTAGTAACTGTTGTTATTTGTTCGTTTTCAATTATCCAAGGACTTCCAACACCACTCCCAAGGTCGAAGTTTTGAAAATTTAATCCATTAGTATTCATAAAATCATAATAATTTGAAACATATTTACTTGTTTCTCCAAATAATGATTTGCTTTGTTGTGTCGCAATTGATGCCAAATCAGCCGACAGTGTATCTATTTCTTGAAATATTTGTGGTTTACTCATTGTATAAATCCTCCTTGTTTGTGAATAACTTTTCAATTAGTTCTTGTGGACAATTTTCTGTGTAATAAAGTTTATTTGTATGAAGTCCTTTTCTTTGATGCTGATTATTATTAATCAATGAACTATGTATATAACATCTAGCAATACCACTATCGATTTGACATTTTGTCTCGTTATCCCATTTACCTATATAATTATCATTTTCATCAAATACATAAAAATCGTGGACTTTACGACCTTTGTTATATTTAGCAATTCTTTCTGATAATAAAGTATCTGTTAATTCATCGTTGAAGATTAAAATACATTCCTTAACTTGTGTTTTAATTCCTTTCAAACAATTGTTAATACTTTGAACAGCACAATCTAATTCTTTGGCTAGCACCGTTTGTGATACAGTAGATCTAATAAAATCACCAGTTAAAGTATAAATTGAGAATTCTTTACCGCCTAATGTCTCTGACATCCTATTGCTCACATCTTCACTTTCATGATTTTTCTTTTCTATTTGCTCACCAGCAGTCATGTTATATCCATGATGAAGATAAGTGTCATAAAAATTAATCCAATATGATTCTTTTACATCTAATTCTTCTTTGTTGTTAGAGTGATCCAATTCATATGATATAAAGTTTTCCTTACCATATTTATTAAAAGCACAATATAACGCCCTATTTCTAGTAGCAGCACAATTCGAATGTCTAAAATGTTCATCTACTCGCTTTTCTAACGTCCTAACAGTTTGACCGATATACTTTTTACCGTTTATATTATTTTCAATACAATATATAATTCCGTATATATCCACATTCACCTCGTTTTGTGCAAATAAAAAACAGGTATATTTTAACCTGTTATCAATAGTATTATTTATTTGTTACAATGTCTTTAATCTTATTTGTCATTTTACATTTTTATATAATTTAAATTTGATTATTTCACCTGTGGAAATTGACCAATCTGTTAATGTAATAGTAGTATTTGTTTCGGTATAATTTGTTGAATCCAATAAAATCCCTTTATAAAATAAAAGTAAATCATCATGAATAGTATCATAAGATAGACCATGTATTATAGTTTTAGTTAAATTGGAAGTAGCAGTAAATGCTTTAGTTTTAATTTTATCAACTAAATCTTTCTTTAATCCTACAACTAATGCAGTTGAAGCTTTATCTAATGCCATATCATCCAACCGCCTTTCCGATAATCGAAATTGATCCAACTAAAGATATTAATTCAATTTTTAAATAATCAATTCCAGTTAAATCTACATTATATAAAAATGTATCATCTGAAATTACATCAGTAATTAAATCAAATGTAGGGAGTTTAAAGCAAGGATATGGAAACATTGTATTTTTGTCGATTATTCCAGCATATAGTTTAGCTTGAAATGTTCCATCACATATAAATTTAATATTCATTTCACTAGAATTTGATGTTACATTAAAAAATGCATTATTTGTATCTGTGATTGAAGTTGCATTGTCGTAAAAAGTATAATTGTTAATTGCGTTATTATCAGCCATATTATATTCCTTTCTTATTGTAAAT
>Ga0123336_10001680_pt1 | contig 20059 bp, 17 predicted proteins | sample SSSSmetaG_FD_96466 | JGI IMG/M metagenome (GOLD analysis project Ga0123336, IMG submission 96466) | Glacier valley bacterial and archeal communities from Borup Fiord, Nunavut, Canada, to study Microbial Dark Matter (Phase II) - ​SSSS metaG | ecosystem: Environmental > Aquatic > Freshwater > Ice... | reverse complement strand
CTCCGTGTCCGCGCGCGCACCCTGAATGAGAACAGCGCCACCCCGGCCCTAATGTTTCACATCGAAGGAGAGCTATGGGCGCAGCCGGCACCCCTGCAGCTCTTCATAGAAACAACCATCGAGATTGAGACACGGCAGGCCGTCGTGACCGAAGTGCGGGCGGCCCGGTAGTGGACCCCAACCTCATGCGCCTGTATGAGGCCGAGTTGTCCTATCTCAGAGAGATGGGCGCAGAATTCGCGCACGAGTTTCCTAAGGTTGCCGGGCGCCTGGACCTCGCGAACACCGAGGTCGCGGACCCGTTCGTGGAGCGTATGCTGGAAGGCGTGGCCTTCCTCACCGCCCGCATCCAGTTGAAGATGGAGGCGGAGTTCCCGACCTTCACGCAGTCTCTGCTGAACATGGTCCATCCGCACTTTGCGGCGCCGACCCCATCCATGGCTGTCGTCAAGGTGACGCCCTCCGACGCGCTCGGCACCATGCCCGCCGGGGTCCTGCTGCCACCGGGGACGGAACTACGGAGCCTGTTGGGCACGGAAGACCAAACCAACTGCGTCTTCCGTACCGCCCACCCCCTGCATCTTCTCCCAGTCACGATATCTGAAGCAGAGTATGTTGGGGCCGGGGCGGCCGTCGCTGCCTTGGGCGTGCCGGACAGCGGCGGCGCGAAGGCGGCGTTACGGCTGCGGCTGCGCAGCATGGGTGGCCTGCCGTTCAGCAAGATCGCGCTCGACCGCCTTACCTTCTACCTCGGTGGGCCCGAGGTGGCGCGGATGCGGCTGTATGAGCAGCTTTCCGCCCAGGTCCTGTCCATCGTCATTCGGCCCACGGCGCGGCCGGTTGCCTGGCAGGAGCGGCTGCGCCCGGCAGCCCTGGTCCCCACCGGCTTCGAGCCGGATGAGGCGATGCTTCCCGCCCTGCCGCAAACCTTCGACGGCTACCGGTTGCTGCAAGAATACTACGCCTTGCCGGAGCGGTTCCTGTTCTTCACCCTAACCGGCCTGGACCGCGCCGTCATACGCTGCGCCGGCACCGAGCTGGAAATCGTGGTCCTGTTCGATCACGCGGAGCCGACGCTGGCACCGCTCGACCCCGGTTACCTCGTGCTGAACTGCACGCCGGCCATCAACCTGTTCGCCAAGCGCGCGGACCGCGTCAACTTGGACAGCACCCGGGACGAGAACCTGGTTGTCCCGGACCGGATGCGCCCCCTGGATTACGAGGTCTTCAGTATCACGGGGATGGAAGGCTTCCCGGCTGATGGCGGGCCGACGCAGCCCTACTTGCCATTCTATGCAGCCAACGACCTCAGCCGAAACCCAGGCCACCGCAGCTACTACATGCAGCGGCGGCAGCCGCACTTGATCAGCTCGCGCGCACGGCAACGCGGCCCGCGGTCCAGCTACATTGGGCACGACATGTTCGTGTCACTGGTGGATGCGGACAACCAGCGGGCGCCGAACGCGCTTCGCCAGCTCGGGCTGGATTTGTTATGCACCAACAGGGACCTGGCGCTGTCCATGCCGGTGGGAAAGCAGCACACCGATTTCACCGTGATCGTCAACGCGCCCATTGCCTCGATACGCTGCCTAGTCGGACCCACGGGGCCGCGGCCCTGCCGGTCGGACGGTGACCTGGCGTGGCGGTTCATCTCTCATCTCGGGCTGAATTACCTGACGCTGACCGACACGGACGCCTTGCAGGGCGCGGCGGCGTTGCGGGAGCTGCTGCGCCTGTACGTGCCGCCCAACAACGTCCGGGCCGCCCGGCAGTTGGAGGGGTTGCTGTCCGTCAAGGCCGACCCCATCGTGCGCCGTATCCCCGGTGCCGGCCCTGTTTGCGCCGGGCGCGGGCTGCAAATCCGTCTGGGCATTGACGACACGCCGTTCGGCGGTGCCGGCGGCATCTTGTTCGCCGCCGTGCTGGACCGCTTCTTCGCCAAATACGTCTCCATCAACGCCTTCACCGAGACCGTGATGACCACGCCGGACCGCGGCCAGGTCATGCGCTGGCCGCTCCGCCTCGGCCGCCGGCCGGTCGTCTAGCCGTGTCGGCTACCTTGCCGCTGGCGCCGCCCGCGCCTCCGGTGGCCGCCGCCACGTCCGGCGCCCACCTGCCCGACCCGCCGGCCCTGGCCACATCCGGCCTGCCCGCCCGGGTGCTGGCCGAACCCCACGCCTATGGCTTCCATGCGCTCCTTCGCCTGTTCGAGGCGCTGCAGGCCCGGCGCCCCCGCCTCGGCCGCAGCGTCCACCCGTCCCAGGATGTGCTCCGCCTGGGCCAGGAGCCTGGGCTGGTCCATGCGCCGGCCTCTCTCGCGGCGTTGCTGCCCGGCGAGGACGGGCGGCCCGACCGGCTGCTCGTTCATGTGTTCGGCCTGTTTGGTCCTGATGGTCCGCTGCCGCTGCACATCACCGAGCTGGCGCGGGACCGGCAACGCAACCACGGCGACCCCACGCTGCTGCGCTTCATAGACATGTTCCACCATCGCCTGCTGTCCTTGTTCCACCGGGCCTGGGCGGACGTGCGCCCGACGGTCAGCTTCGACCGCCCGCAGGAGGACCGGTTCGGCCACTACCTCGGTGCGCTGGTCGGCCTGTCCACGCCGGGCCTGCGGGACCGGGACGCCATGCCCGACCTGACGAAGCTGCACTTCGCCGGGCTGCTGTCGGGCCAGACCCGCAACGCGGATGGCCTGGCTTCCGTGCTGACCGCATTCTTTACGGTGCCGGTCAGGGTGGAATGCTTCGTGGGCGCCTGGCTGACGCTGCCCGGGGAAGACCTGTCCCGCCTGGGCGACGGCGCCCGCACTGCGGGGCTTGGCACCACGACGGTGCTGGGCGCGCGTGTCTGGAGCCGCCAGCACAAGTTCCGCGTGGTGTTCGGCCCGCTCACCTTGCAGGACTACGAGCGTCTGCTGCCCGGCGGCCTCAGCTTCCACCGGCTGGTGCCGATCATCCGCAATTGGGCCGGCGATGCGCTGGCCTGGGACGTGAACATGATCCTGCGCCGGGACGAGGTGCCGCCGACCTGCCTCGGCCGGCAAGGCCGGCTGGGCTGGACCACATGGCTGATGCCGCGCCGGGCCGACACGGACGCCGACGACTTGCACTTGGAAGCCGGGGCCGACAGCCACGCCCGCGCCGTCCATACCGCTCCCCCCGCCAGCGCCCAACCCGAGGGATGACCCCATGACCGAGATCAGCCGCGCTGCCCTGTTCGGGAAGCTGAACCCGCTCGCCTACCGCTCGGTCGAGAGCGCGACGGTATTCTGCAAGCTGCGGGGCAACCCGTATGTCGAGTTGGTGCATTGGCTGCACCAGATCCTGGCGGCGCCGGACAGCGACCTGCACCGTATCGTGCGGCTGTATCAGCTCGACCCGGCGCGGCTGTCCACCGACATGACCGAGGCGTTGGACCGGCTGCCGCGCGGCGCCACCAGCATCCAGGATTTCAGCCCGCTGATCGAGGAAGCGATCGAGCGCGCCTGGCTGTATGCGACCCTGATGTTCGGCGTGACCCAGGTCCGCACCGCGCATATGTTGCTTGGCATCCTGCGCACGACGGCGCTCCGCAACGCCCTGCTGGCGATGTCGCGGGAGTGGGCGCGCGTGAAGCCAGACGACCTGTCCGACGCCATCCCGTCGGTGCTGAAGGACTCGCCGGAGGCCTCGCAGGCCGCCAGCAACACCGGTGCCGCCCCTGGTGAGGCCAGCGGCGCCGTTGCCCCAGCGGCGATGGGCAAGCAGGAGGCGCTGGCCAAGTTCGCCGTGGACCTGACCCAGCGCGCGCGGGATGGCGGCATAGACCCGGTGACGGGCCGGGATAACGAAATCCGTCAGTTGGTGGACGTGCTGATGCGCCGCCGCCAGAACAACCCGATCCTGACCGGTGAAGCTGGGGTGGGCAAGACGGCTGTGGTCGAGGGCTTCGCGCTGCGCATCTCCCAAGGCGACGTCCCGCCGCCGTTGAAGGATGTCAGCCTGCGCGTGCTGGACGTCGGCCTGCTGCAGGCCGGCGCGAGCATGAAGGGCGAGTTCGAGAACCGCCTGCGCCAGGTGATTGACGAGGTGCAGGCATCCCCAACCCCGATTATCCTGTTCATAGACGAGGCGCATACGCTGATCGGCGCCGGCGGCGCGGCCGGCACGGGTGACGCGGCCAACCTGCTGAAGCCGGCGCTTGCCCGCGGCACCCTGCGCACCATCGCCGCCACGACCTTCGCCGAGTACAAGAAGTACTTCGAGAAGGACCCGGCGTTGACCCGGCGCTTCCAGGTCGTGCAGGTGGACGAGCCCAGCGAGGAAAAGGCGATCGGCATGATGCGTGGCATCGCCGGCGCGCTGGAGAAGCACCACAAGGTGCTGTTGCTGGACGAAGCCATCGAGGCCTCGGTCCGCTTGTCGCACCGATACATTCCGGCCCGCCAATTGCCGGACAAGTCCGTCAGCCTGCTGGACACCGCCGCCGCCCGCGTCGCCATCAGCCAGCACGCCGTCCCAGCCGCGGTCGAGGACACGCGGCGGCGCATCGGCATGCTGGAAACCGAGCGCGCCATCCTGACGCGGGAGGCCGAGGTTGGCCTGGCTGACGACGCCCGCATGGACGGCGTGGACGCGGCCCTGGACGAAGCCGCGGCGGAGTTGGCCGGGCTGGAAGCACGGTGGGAAGCGGAGAAGGGCCTGGTCGAACGCTTGCTGGCGCTCCGGGCCAAGCTGCGTGCGGCCGGGCAGCCGGTGGACGGCCCCACCTCGGACACACACATCCCGGACGGCACCCCGCCGGATCGCCCGGCCCTGTTGCAGGAGCTGGCCGAGGTCCACGCCGAGCTTGCGGCCCACCAGGGCGAGAACCCGCTGATCCTGCCCAGCGTGGACCGCCAGGCAGTCGCCGCCGTGGTCGGCGACTGGACCGGTATTCCGGTGGGCCGCATGGTCCGGAACGAGGCCGAATCCGTCCTCGGCCTGGCTGCCACCCTGGCCCGGCGCGTGGTGGGGCAGGACGACGGCCTGCAGATGATCGCCCGCCGCGTGCAGACCTCGCGCGCCGGGCTGGACAACCCGGTCAAGCCCGTGGGCGTCTTCATGCTTTGCGGCCCAAGTGGCGTCGGCAAGACCGAGACCGCCTTGGCCATTGCGGAGTCGCTGTACGGTGGCGAGCAGAACCTGATCACCATCAACATGAGCGAGTTCCAGGAGGCGCATACGGTTTCCACCCTGAAGGGCGCACCGCCGGGTTACGTCGGATACGGCGAGGGCGGGGTGTTGACGGAGGCGGTGCGCCGGAAGCCTTATTCAGTCGTGCTGCTGGACGAGATCGAGAAGGCGCACCCGGACGTTCACGAAATCTTCTTTCAGGTTTTCGACAAGGGGGTGATGGAGGACGGTGAGGGGCGGTCCATAGACTTCAGGAACACCCTGATCCTGCTGACCAGCAACGTCGGCACCGACCTCATCATGGGCCTGTGCCGCGAACCGGACCTGATCCCGGAGCTGGACGAGGTTGCGAAGGCGTTGCGCCAGCCGTTGCAAAAGGTGTTCCCGCCGGCCCTCCTGGGGCGCCTGATCGTGATCCCTTACCTGCCGCTGTCCGACGACGTGCTGCGCGGCATCATCACGCTGCAGCTTGGGCGCATTGCGGCGCGGGTCACTGCGACGCGGGGCATTCCCTTCACCTACGACGATGCCGTCGTTGACGTGATCGCCAGCCGCTGCACCGAACCGGAGAGCGGCGGGCGGATGATTGACGCCATCCTGACCAACACGATGCTGCCGGACATCAGTGCCATGTTCCTGAAGCGCATGTTGGCCGGCACTCCGCCCACGCAGGTCCGGGTTGGCACGGACGCATCCGGCTTTGTTTACGATCTTGGCTGACGTCTGCCGTATCCATTTGGGCAGGCATAGTGCGATGCTCCGGATGCCGATTCAGCCCGGACCTGACCAAACCATTGCGAGGGCGGGGCGTTAGCAGTAGGAGGGACAGCGTCATCGGTCCCGTGTTCATAAGAACGTACTCTGAAAGGCCACTACTATGAAGGTTCTTGCTTTGGCATTCGCTGCCGTCAGCCTGTGCGCCGCGGCACCTGCCCTGGCGCAGACTACGCAACCCCGCGATACCGGCAGCATGGCTTATCCGGCCCCACTGCCGCAGGGCAACATTGGCACCACTGTCGTCGGCCCGCAGGTGCCCGACACCGGCAACATGGCCTACCCCGCACCTTTGCCGCAGGGCAACGTGCCCGGCAACGCGACGGCGCCGCGTGCGCCTGACACGGGCAGCATGGCCTACCCCGCCCCCGTGCCATAGGGCAACGTCGGCACGACGACGGTCAAGTAGCACCCATAACGGGGCCAGGACCGGGCCAACCCGGCCTTGGCCGCCAGTGCGTCCAAGGCCGGTGCATCGAAAGTCGGTGTGGCAGGGCACGTTCGGCGCGGATAAACCCGCCGAACGTGGTGCAATCTACGTTTTTGCGAGTATCTCAATCGAAACGCGTCCACACCCGGTCCGATGATGCTCCAGCCCGGACCGTTAGACGATGACGGCATCACTGTCAGGGTAAAGATGCACCGTGCCTTGAACCGCTTGAACGGCGTGCTTTTGCGGGCGCGTGTAAGCAAACACGCCCACCGACTGCCAAGCGAACCGCAAGGTGCTGCTGGGCCAGATAGCCGTCGGCCTCTGTCCAAGTTGGTCATGCAGCAGATGTTCAGCCGGGTTGCCGGTGCAGCCCCTGTGGAGGGCAACGCGCTTCGTCTGCTTCGGGACGGTGGGGAGAACTATGGAGCCTGGCTGGAGTCCATCGCGTCTGCCCGCCATCACGTTCACTTCGAAAATTACATCTTCCGAGACGACTCCGTTGGCCGGCGATTTGCCGACGCGTTGGCGGCAAAGGCCCGGGAGGGCGTGACGGTCCGGATCCTCTATGATTGGATGGGATGCTTCAACCAGGTGCCGCGCGGCTACTGGCGCCGCTTGCGCACGGCCGGGGCCGAGGTTCGCTGCTTCAACCCGCCCAGGCTAGACAGCCCGTTCGGCTGGCTCAGCCGGAACCATCGCAAGACGGTGTGCGTGGACGGCACGGTTGGCTATGTCGCAGGCTTGTGCGTTGGCCAGGTTTGGGTCGGCAACCCCGCCCGCAACGAACCACCCTGGCGCGACACCGGTGTCGAGTTGCGTGGCCCTGCCGTGGCGGACCTGGAGCGCGCGTTTGCGCAGAGCTGGGCGCATACAGGTGGCAAGCTGCCGGACGCTGCCCCAGCGGAGGCCTTGCCGGCCCCAGCCGGGGAGGTGTCGCTCCGCGTCATCGGCAGCAAGCCCAACACCATGGGGCTATACCGGTTCGACCAGTTGATCGCCGGCGTTGCCCGGCGTTCGCTGTGGCTGACCGATGCCTACTTTGTCGGCACCACATCCTACGTCCGCACCCTGTGCGATGCGGCAGCCGATGGGGTGGACGTGCGGCTGCTTGTGCCCGGTGCGTCGGATATCCCTGTCGCCAAGGCGCTGTCCCGTGCCGGATACCGCGCCCTGCTGGAAGCGGGCATCCGGGTCTATGAGTGGAACGGGCCTATGCTGCACGCGAAGACCGCCGTCGCCGATGGCCGCTGGGCCAGGATTGGGTCGAGCAACCTGAACCTCGCGAGCTGGATGGGCAACTGGGAGCTTGACGTTGCGGTCGAGGACGAGACGTTCGCGGCGCAGATGGAGCAGATGTTCGAAGACGACTTGCAAGGCGCGACCGAGATCGTATTGGATCTCGGCCGTGTCCATTCCGCATACAGCCGGCCTGGGCGTGTCCGGCGCGGCAGCCCGGGGCGGCTGGCCGCCGGTGCTGTTGGCCTGGGGAGCGCGGTTAGTGCTGCCATCACCAACCATCGCGCCCTCGGCCCGGCAGAGGCCAAGGTCATGGCAATCGGCGGCGGCTTGCTGATTGCGGTTGCGGCCCTGGCCGTTGTGGCACCGCGTTTGCTTGCCCTACCTATCGCATTGCTCGCTGCATGGATCGGGGTCACGCTGCTGATCCAGGCGTGGCGGCTTCGGCTGTCGCGGACCGTCCCACCCGCCTGATTGTTCAATGATAGGCAAGCACCATGCTATTCCGGCGCGCCCGCACGCCTGTTCCAACCGGCGGAGTGCTCCGTCCGCACCGCGATCCCATGATGAAGATCGTCAGTTGGAACCTGCTTCGGCTGACAGGCGCCAGCCTGGACGACGTGGTGCGGCTGGCCCGGCGGGAGCAGCCCGACCTGTTGCTGATGCAGGAAGCGACGCAGCGGATTGATGAACTGGCCGACCGGATCGGCGGCACCTACGCACGGGTGCTTTTGCCGGGCCGCATCCACGGCCTGGCGATGTGGAGCCCCGGCAAGATACCGGCGCCGGAGGTCATCGTGCTGCCGCCCGGCGCGATGTTCGAGCGTGTGTGCCAGATCATTGACCTCGGCGCGTTCTCAGTTGCCAACGTCCACCTGTCGCACGGGCAGTTGCTGAACCGCCGTCAACTCCGTTGCATTGCCCAGGCCCTGCCGCCGCGCGCTGCCGTGCTGGGGGACTACAACCTGGTTGGCCCGGCCATGCTGCGCGGCTTCCGCGACGTCGGCCCGCGGGAGCCGACGCACAACTCCCTGGACGTGCTGCCGCTGCGGTTGGACCGCTGCATGGTACGGGGCTTGATATGCGTGGAGGCGTCGGCGCTGGTGCGTGAAGCGTCGGACCACCGGCCTATCGCCGTCCGGCTTGGCACGCCCGAGCAGCGGCTGGCGCGGGCGGCTTGAAAGCGCCCGGTAGAATTATCTTAGTATATTGATAACATTATGTAAGTGGAAGTATTGATAGGCGTCCGAAGCGTGTTGCATTGTTGCCGGGCCGCGTCGGCATCCGCCTGTGACGCGCAGGGCGTACCTGGATGATGGCGACCGACAGACGCGCCGGTTTGTCTATATGTACGTGGCCTAGCCAAAGCCTGGCTGTGCGCGACGGAGACTGGCCGCAGGTCTTCGCGAGACTTGACTATTGCTTTGTGAAGCCGGATGTATGTTAACTTATGCGGGACTGTAGTCGGCAGGCGAATCCGCAAAGTAGGATCGCGACAAAGCCCCTCTTTTCCGCGGGGTTTGGACGCAGCCCCCGGCATCGGACCTCAATCTGCCCATCCACAGAAGCATGCGGGCAGCCTTTATAGTAATCGCGAGTGGCACCAGGAAGAAATGTCGGACCGTATCAAACCATCCCAAGTTCCTGTCAGCGACAGCCAGACAGACGAAAACAACATGCGCCGCGCCCTTGGCCTGCAAGGCACCGCGCGCCCCGTCATGCAGCAGCGTCCCGATCAGGCCCGGGCACGTCATAAGTTCGTGCAGGACGGCGGGGTTCCGGTCGTCGTCGTCAACCGGTCAGACGATGCAACGGCACCGTTCAAGGCCCGCATCGCCGAGATCGAGGGCTCGCTGGAGGCGGAGCGTGCGGCCCATAGCCAAACCAAACGTGCACTGGCCGACGCGCAAGCGGCATCGCAAGCTTTGCAAACCCGCCTGACGCACGCAGACCTGGCGCAGCGGGATGCGCTTGCGGCGGAGCGTCAAGCACGGGATGCGGCGGACGCCGTGCGGCACGAGGTCGCCCAGCTGCAGGCCAAGCTCGCGGAGGTGAGTGCGAAATCACGGCTGGCCCGCAGGGAGCCAGTTCCGCAAGAACCGCAGCCGGTGAAGTGGTGGCTGCCAAACTACAAGACGGTCGCCAAGTAGAACGAACGCCGTGCGGCTGCGGCCGGCAACGGCCTGCCCACGAACGTGGCTGCGCGGAATGGCTGACGCGGCAAGCCCCGGTGGCAGGCACGGCCGGTCGGCGGCGGCATCGGGGGGAAGTGGGCCATGAGGCTGCAGGATAAGATAACCATCGTTACCGGTGCTGGCGGTGGCTTTGGCGAAGCCATCGCCAAGCGTTACGCCATCGAAGGCGCCAAGGTCGTGGTCGTGGACCTGCGCGGCGGTGAGGCCGCCCGTGTCGCCGGGGAGATCGGCGCTGCCGCCCTGGCCGTCACGGCCGATGTTTCCGTCGCTGCCGACGTGGCCAGCGTCGTAGCGCAAACGGTGGAGCGCTTCGGGCCGCCGCACGTGCTGGTGAACAACGCCGGCACCACTTACCGCAACCAGCCCCTGCTTGGGGTGGACGAGGCGACCTTCGACCACGTCTTCCGCGTCAACGTGAAGTCAATCTACCACTTCGTGCAGGCGGTCGTACCGGTCATGCGGGACGCGGGCGGCGGCGTGATACTGAACGTCGGGTCAACGGCCGGCATCCGTCCGCGGCCGGGGCTGACGTGGTACAACGCCTCCAAAGGCGCAGTGAACCTGATGTCGAAGTCGCTTGCAGTGGAGCTTGCGCCCTGGAACATCCGGGTCAACGCCCTGTGCCCGGTGATGGGCGTGACCGGCCTGCTGGAGTCCTTCATGGGCGTGCCCGACACGCCGGAGAACCGCGCCCGCTTCATCGCCACCATCCCGCTGGGACGCCTGTCCACGCCGGAGGACATGGCCAACGCCGCCCTGTGGCTGGCGTCGGACGAGGCCGCCTTCATCACCGGCATCGAGCTGCCGGTGGACGGCGGGCGCACGATCTAATGCGCCAGATCGGACGTTTGCCAGCCCTTGCCGGCGGGCTTCTGACCGGCCGGCATTGCTGAACACCACCGAGATGGCGGCCTGAACCTGGGCTTCGTCGCTTCGGCAACCTTTAAGGCCGGGACGCGAGGCAGCACCGGATCAGACGTGGGCACGTCCCGATACAGAAGTCCGTAAAAACGTAGGCTTGAGCACGTCCTGTGCATCTTGGCGAACCGGACGCGTTCTGGCGCACCCAGGGCAGGATGACGCGATGGACGGCATGTTCTCCCACGATGATCCGCACGCCGAGATACGGGCCGGTGTCGCGCGCCTGTGCGCTGGCTTCCCCGGCGCATACTGGCGCAAGTTAGACGAGGTTCGCGGGTATCCGACCGAATTCGTGCATGCGCTGACAGAAGCTGGCTACCTCGCCGCGCTGATCCCGGAGGAGTACGGCGGGGCCGGGCTGCCCCTGTCCGCTGCGGCGGCCATCCTAGAGGAGGTGCAGCGCCGGGGCTGCAACGGGGCCGCATGCCACGCGCAGATGTACGTGATGGGCACCATCCTGCGCCATGGCAGCCCGGCGCAGAAGGCCGAGTACTTGCCCGGCATCGCCGCTGGCAAGCTGCGGCTGCAAGCTTTCGGCGTGACGGAGCCAGCCAGCGGCACCGACACTACGGCGCTCCGCACCACGGCCCGGAGGGATGGGGGCGAGTACGTCGTCAACGGCCAGAAGATTTGGACGTCGCGCGCCGAGCACTCTGATCTCATGCTGCTGCTGGCCCGTACCACCCCGCGCGAGCAGTGCGCGAAGCGGACCGACGGCCTGAGCACCTTCATCGTGGACATGCGCACGGCGGAGGGCCTGACGATCCGGCCGATCCGCACGATGATGAACCACAACTCCTGCGAGGTGTTCTTCGACGGAATGCGCGTCCCCGCCACCAACCTGGTCGGCGAGGAGGGCAGGGGCTTCCGTTACATCCTGTCCGGGATGAATGCCGAGCGCATCCTGATCGCCGCGGAGTGCGTGGGCGACGCGAAGTGGTTCATTGAGCGCAGCAGCGCCTATGCGCGGGAACGCGAGGTGTTCGGACGCCCCATCGGCCAGAACCAGGGCGTGCAGTTCCCCATCGCCCGCGCCTACGCCAACATGCGCGCGGCCGAGTTGATGGTGCGGGAGGCGTTGCGGCTATACGAGGCCGGCGGCAACCCGGGGGCGGAGGCCAACATGGCGAAGCTGCTGGCCGCCGACGCCTCGTTCGAGGCCGCGAATGCCTGCATCCAAACCCATGGTGGCTTCGGCTTTGCCGAGGAATACGACATCGAGCGCAAGTTCCGCGAGACCCGGCTGTATCAGGTGGCGCCGGTCTCGACCAACCTCGTGCTGTCCTACCTGGCCGAGCATGTGCTTGGAATGCCACGGTCCTACTGACGCCTGCTTGTTGCTGGCAGAAAACGGTTGCGGCTGGCCGTTGGCTCGCTTGCCGGGCCGGGCCGGGCATGGCAACGCTGGGACCGGTGCAGGGGGCGATCAATGTCGTACACCGCTTATGGCGAAGGCTTCGGCATCGGGCGCATCTTCAGCCTGACGTTCACGGCGGTTGGCCGGAACATCATCCCGATCATCCTGGTTGTCGTCGCCTGCACCCTGGCGTCCTTCGGGCTGAAAGCGCTGCTGGGGTTTGCGGTCGCCTTTATCCAAACCAGCCTGCCGCTTTATCTGGTGGGCGTACCGGCCTACTTCCTCAACTTGATCCCGGCCTCGTTTCAGATCGGCGCCATCACGGCCCTCGTTGCAGCCACGCTGGGCGGACAGCCCATCGGGATTGGCGCCGCGCTGGGCGCTGCGCTCCGCTGCGTCCTGCCATTGGCGCTTATGAACATCCTGTTCCTGCTGGGTTTTGTCCTCGGCACCGTGCTTCTGATCGTGCCCGGCATCCTGCTGCTACTGCGCTGGTGGGTTTGCGTCCCCGTGCGGGTGGTGGAAGGCGGCGGCGTCATCGGGGCGTTCAGCCGCAGCGCCGCATTGACGAAAGGCCACCGGGGCAACCTGTTCGGCTTCCTGGTCATCATCGGCATCGTGCTGTTCGGTGTTGTCGGGGCGCTGATATATTCGGCTGGAGGCCTGACGAGCTTTGCGCTGGTCGTGTCCGGCGACCCGGTCTATGCCGTGCTGCAAGCCGTGATCAACGCGCTGTTTGCCGTTTTCACCATCGCGAGCACAGCAGCAATCTATGCCGAGTTGCGGCGCGTCAAAGAGGGCGGCATGGCCGGGCAGCTTGCATCGGTGTTCGAGTAGGCAGATCGGCCTTGCAACGATGATACGGCGGCGAACCCTGTGAGCGGCGTCTTGGGTGGATCGTCAGCGGTACTGCCGCTGGATGTGGGTCAGACCACCAGAGCGACACTGTCCTTCTTGCGTCGCAACCTCGCCGTCGCAGTGCCGCTCGGCATCCTACTCGGAGTAGTGCCGGCCCTGATCTCCGGCCAACTGCCAGCGTGGCCAAACCTGATGCCGGCGGTGTTAGAAGTGTTGCCCAATTGGTCGGCTCTCATGCAAATAATCGGCATTGAATTTGCTAGTGCAACGTCGGCAATCCGTCTTGCTGATTTGGTCGCGTCTATTGCGGCGCAGGGCCTGCTGACCGCGTGCCTGGCGCATGCCGCCCTTTCTGATGCCGACGAGCTGCCTCCGAGCTTTGCAAGAAGCCTCGGCGCCGGGCTTCGCCGCATCCTGCCGGTGCTCGGGCTTACGTTGGTGATAAACCTTGGCATCGTCCTTGGGCTGCTGCTCCTGATCGTGCCAGGCGTCATATTGTCTGCAAAATGGCTGGTTGCCGTGTCTGTGCGTGTTGCGGAAGGCCCTGGAGCTGGACGCTCCCTGGATCGGAGCGCCCGATTGGTCGAGGGCAATAAGTGGCGATGCCTGGCGCTTATCCTGCTCTTCATTGTCCTGCCGATGATTGCGGTGGGCGGCGCCGAATCAATGATGGAATTGCTGGGGTACCCTGAAACAACGTTGCTGGGCAGCATCGTGACTGCCTGCGCCATGGGCATCTACTCTACCTTGAACTGCGCGTTGCCCGGCGTGCTCTACGTGCAGCTTCGCCGGTTGAAGGACGGTGCGGGTCCGCAGCAGACCGCTTCTGTGTTCGGTTGACCGCTGGCCGTTACCGGCCCGGCTGGTGCCTGTCGCCGGCCCAATGGTGGCCGTTACCGGCCCTGGCGGTCGAACTTGTCCAACCGCCGCCGTCCAAATAGCAGCCCGCGTTCCAAGTGCCGGCGCAGGCCGGTGTAGTAGGCCTGTAGGAACACCTGGGGGGCTTCCTGGCCACGGACCCAGCCAATCTTGGCGCCGATACGGTCGGCCACCGCCGTCATCGTTGCGCTGTCCCGTTGCCGCAGCACCTCCTCCAATACGTGCAGCTCCTTGATGCCGTAGGCGTCGAACTGGGCGGTCGTGAAGCTGGCGGCTAGCGCGGCGCCGGCCTGCGTCGGCATGCCGGCCAGGTCCGCCTGCAGGCGCCGCCGGGGCGTCCGCACCACCCAGGTTCCGGCCAAAAGGTCGCCGACCCGCAGCCGGTCGCGGTTCAACAGCGGGAATATCAGGAACATCCCGGACCAGCCGAGGCCGAGCAGCACCAGCCAGCCGTCGGCGGAGGTGCCGCTGACGCTGATGAGGCTGAGCGGCAGGAACAGCTCCAGCTCCCGCACCAGGTTGCGCGCCAGGACCGCATCGGCGGTCAGCCGTCCGCCGCCTTGGGACGCGACGCGGATGCCGAGGGCACGCTTGCCCGGCGTGGCCGCCCGCGGCCGCAACTCGAACAGCACGAAATAGAAGTTGCGCAGCAGGAAAAAGCCGAGCAGCCAAATGACGCCAGTCAGGCTGATGCTCAGGCCCATTTTGACAACTAGCGCCAGGGCAAGCAACGTCAAGCCGGTCAGCGCCGCGCAGATGATCACGAGGTCGATCAGGAAGGCCGACAGGCGCTCGGTGCCGTCCGCCAGGATCAGCGGCAGGCCGATGCCTTCCGGCGTGACCAGCACGCGCGTGCGGCGGGCGGCATCGGCTGGGGTGGCGGGCGCGGTCCGGCTCATGCTGTGCCGCGCCTGGGCATGTAGAGATAGGCGCCCCACAGCACCAGAGACAGGGCGGCGATGGCGTAGCGTTGCGCGTCCACCCGGACGGCTTGGCGGATGACGCCTTCCAGGAAGCCGGCGCACAGCAGCATGACGAAAACACCGGCCATCAGGGTTGCCGCCTGCCGCCCGGCGGCGGCGGCGGACGCCATGCGGCTGCGCGCGCCGGGCATGGCCACGGCGACGCCGATGCGGACGCCGGCTGCCCCGGCCAGCACGACCGCCGTCAGCTCCGTGACACCGTGCACCAGTAGCCAGCCGCCCAACGGCATCCCCAGGCCGCGCTGGTAGAACAGCGCGCCGAACGCGCCGATGGTGGCACCGCTGTAGGCCAGCAACAGCGCCGTGGGCAGGCAGAACGCGAAGCCCAGCGCGAACGCCGTGATGGCCACCTGGGCGTTGTGCGTGAACAGGTATGTGGAGAACAGGCCGAACCCGGCCTCACCCGCATCATAGAGCGTGTCCCGCAGCAGGTCGGTGCTGGCGGAGGGGTCGCGCCCACCGGCCAGCCCGCCCGGCACGAAGACGTAGAACCAGTCGGCATCCTGCAACACCAGCACCGCCGCCAGCACCGCGCCGCCGGCCAGGAATAGCCAGGCGGCCAGGGTCTCCCGCCACAGCGCTTGGGCGGCCCGCGGCCAGTCCAGCGCGAAGAATTGCCCCAGCCGCTGGCCTAGCCGGACCCGGGTGCCGTAAACCAGGAAATAGGCACGGGCGCAGAGGTCCTCCAGGTAAGCGACCAGGTTGCTGTCCAGCGAGGTCGCGCGCGCGACGGACAGCGCCGATAGGGCGGAGCGGTATAGCGTCGGGATGGCCAGCAGGTCGGCGTCCGAGACCTGGGACAGCGACCCGCGTTCCAGCCGAGTGAGCAAGCCTTCCAGGCGGGACCAGCCGGCCTCGCGCTCGGCACGGAAGCGGCGGCTGCGGAGGTCCTCGGACGATGCGCCGCTCATGCCGCGGCCTGGCGGGCTGCGCCACCGCGGTGCATCTCCAGCACGCGGCCGATCAGGGCGGGGCCGACGCTGCCGGCCGGGGCTTCGATCACGATGGCACCCAGGCGGCGCAGCCGGGCCAGGACGACTTCGCGCTCCGCGAGGAGGGTGCCGGCGACGACGGCGCGGGACACGTCCTCCGTCGTCAGGGGCGCGGCGTCGGCCAGGGCGGCCAACTCGTCGTCGCGGAAGGTGACGAACAGCACGGCGTGGCGTTCCAGCAGGCGGCCGACGTTTTCCAGCATCAGCTCGGCCCCGGTGGTGTCGGCGAAGTCGGTCAGCACGACGACCAGGGCGCGCCCGCCTAGGGTTGCGCCCAATTCGGTCAGGCCGAGGGTGAAATTGGTTTCCTCGGCCGAGTAGTCCAGCGCCGCCGCCTGCCGTTGCAGGCCGCCGAACGCGGCGGTGCCGGTGACGGCGCCGGTGGACAGCACGGGGCGCGCGCCGAAGGCGAACAGGCCGACGCGGTCGCCGAGCTTGAGGCCGGCGAAGGCGAGGACCAGGCCGGCGTTCACGGCGTGGTCCAGGCGCGGCAGGCCGCCGGCCAGCGGCTCGCTCATTAGGCGGCCGGTGTCGAGCGCGATCATCAGGGTGCGGTTGCGCTCGGCCTCGGTTTCGCGGACGAGCAGCTTGGCGTGGCGGGCGGACTGGCGCCAGTTGACGCCGCGCGGGTCGTCACCGCGCTGGAACTCGCGCAGGGCGTGGAACTCGGTGCTTTCCGACCAGTCGCGTTGGAGCGCCCGGCCGGTGCTGTTGTTGCGGGAGAACAGGCGCATCGCGGCCTCCCGCACCTGGCTGATGGCGGGGATGACGGGGATGGCGCGGTCCAGCGTCCGCCGCTCGACCCGGCGGAGCAGGCCGAGCGGGCCGCCCCAGCGCAGGTGCAGCGCCGCCAGCACGGCGGTGCCCCGGCGGCGTGGGGTCAGGCGGAAGCGCACGGCGTTGGCGGCGTGCCGGGCCGGGCCGCAGGCCAGGCGGTCGTCCACCTCTAGGATCGTGTCCAGCCGTGGGGGTGGGCGGCCCTGGATGCGGAACAGGGCGTCGGCGGGGCGGCCGACCTCGATTGCGCCGGGCAGCACGGGGTCTAGCGTGAAGGCTTGGGACCGGCGCATCGCCAGCAGGTCGGCGAGCATCAGGACCACGACTGCGCCGATCCAGGCGGGGCCGGCGACCCACCAGTCGTCGTTGATGACGCCGAGGGTGACCGCGACGGGCACGCCCAGCGCCATGGCGATGACGGCGCGCCAGGTCGGCACGGCGGCGGACGACCTGGCGCGCACCTGGCGCGCCTTGGGCGGACGGGCGGGGCGGGTCACGACGCCATCACTATTTGAGGGGCCGCCATTATTTAGGGGCCGCCGTCATCGGGGTGCCGGAACCTGGGCAACCAGGCCGGCCACGACGTCTGCGACTTTGCGGCCATCAATCTCGGCCGCGGGGGACAGGATGACGCGGTGGCTGAGGGCGGGCAGCGCCAGCGCCTTCACGTCGTCTGGCACCACGTAGTCGCGTCCGTCCATCGCCGCACGGGCGCGGCTGGCGACGGCGAGCATGGCGGCGGCGCGGGGGGACGCCCCGGCCTCCAGGTCCGCGGTGGCGCGGGTCGCGCGGACCAGGGCGACGATGTAGGCCACGACGGGCGCGGCCAGCGCGACCTGCCCCACCGCCGCGACGGCCCGCCCGATGGTTGCGGCGTCGGCGACTTGCTGCACGCCGAACGACGCGGGGTCTGGCATCCCGGAGCGCGCGCCGTGCCCGGCGACGATGGCTTGCTCCTCCGCTTCGCTCGGGTAGTCCAGCACCTGCTTGAACAGGAAGCGGTCCAACTGCGCCTCGGGCAGGGGATAGGTGCCCTGCTGCTCGATGGGGTTCTGCGTGGCGATGACGGTAAAGCGGGGGCCGAGGCCATGGCGCACGCCGTCTATGGTGACGAAGCGTTCCTGCATGGCTTCCAGGAGGGCGGCCTGGGTCTTGGGCGGGGTGCGGTTGATCTCGTCGGCGAGCAGCAGCTCGCAGAAGATGGGGCCGCGGGTCAGGGAGAAGGCGCTTGTCTGGAAGTTGAAGATGTTGGCGCCGACGATATCGCCGGGCATGAGGTCGGGGGTGAACTGCACCCGGCCGAAGTGGAGGCCGAGGGTGCGGGCGAAGCATTGGGCGAGGAAGGTCTTGGCGGTGCCGGGCGGGCCTTCCAGCAGGATGTGCCCGCCGGCGAGCAGGGCCGTGATGACGAGGTCCACCGTGGCCGCCTGGCCCATGACGGCGCGGCCGATTTCCGTCCGGATGCGGGCCACCAGGCCCTGGACGTCGCCGACCCCAGTCGTATGGTCCGGCGCATACGTGGCGGCCGGCATCGCGTCCATATTATCCATGCAAGGCGGTCCTCCAGTGGTGCAGCCGGCGGGCGAGGCGGAGTAGGCCGTTGCCGTCGCGGACCCCGCCGGAGTCCGCCAGCAGCGACGTGAACGTGTCGGGCAGGCCGCGCAAGGTGGCGGCGCGGTCCAGGTAGCTGTCCAACTCCGCCCCGGTCAGCCGGCGCGGCGCGGCGGAGGCGCGGGCGGCGCGGCTGCGGGTGAGTTCGGCGTAGGGCAGGGCCATGCGCGCCTCCCGCCCGGCGAGGGCGATCAGGGCGGCGGAGTTGTCGGCCAGCGCGCGCTTACCGGGGTCGTAGGCGCGCCGGGCGGCCTCAGCCGGGCCGAAGCGGCGGGCGGACAGCAGGCCCACGAGGCCAGCAGCGGCCGCAGCGCATAGCGTCGCGCCCAGCAGCGGCGGCACCAGCAGCAGGCGCAGCAGGTCGCGGGACCGGCCGAAGCCGTTGAGCGAGATGTCGAATGTGACGGGCTGGTTGTCCGCCAGGTTGGAGATGATGGCCATTGCGGATTCCGCGCCGGCCTGGTCGGCCAGGGACAGGTTGTTCAGCAGGTCGGGGTCGGCGAGCACGTATGGCCCGTCCGCATAGGGCTGGCCCAGCAGGATGCCGCCGTCGCGGTCCTTCAACGCGGCGATCCATCTGCGGCCGGTCAGGGTCTGCAGGCGGTCCACGGCGGGGAAGTCGGGCGCGGGGCCGGTGCTGAAGAAGGAGAGGTCCTGGACGTTGGGCGGGGCGGTGCCGGTGCGGCGGCGGAGGGTTAGGCCGGTCCAGTCGGTGGGGAGCACGCCCAGGACGGCGCGGTCCGGTTGCAGCCCGCGGGGGCGGACCCAGCCCGGGTGGTCCTGCATGTCCTCGGTCCGCCACTTCGGCAGGACGATCAGCACGGTGTCGGAGGGGAGTTCCGGCATGGTGGCGGGGCCGCGGCTGCCTGCGCCGGGGGTGAGGACCATCAGGCCTCCGTTGGCGCCGGTGGCGGATGCGCCGCCGGCGGCGCGGGCCGGGTCGCGGCTGACCAGCACGGGCGTGCCCGAGTCCTGGAGCAGGCGGATCACTCCGGCGAAGCCGACTGCGGAGCGGGAGGCCGCATGGGTGCCGCCGTCCTGGGCGCTGGGGCCACGGGCGAAGGCGAGCAGCACGACGAAGCCGACGAAGCAGGCGAGGCCGACCCCGACCATCCCGGCGACGACCAGCGGGGAGAACGCCTGGCTGGGGTTGGTTGCCGTGGTGGCGGGGGGCGTGGCGGTGGTCACGCCCGGGTCTGGGTGGGGAGCAGGCCGGCATAGAGGGCGCGGCAGGCGGTCCAGTCCTGCATGTCGAGCGCGGCCTGGGCGAACACGGCGCGCTCGGTATGGGCGGCGATGCCGGCGAAGGCGGTGCGGAGGGCGGGCGGCAGCTCCTGCAAGGCGGCGATGTCCCGGCTGGTGTGCGACGGGCCGAGCGCACGGGGGAAGTTGTCTTGGATCAGGGTGACGCCGCGCAACAGCAGGGCATGGACGGCTGCGCCGTAGCGCCCGGCTGCGGCCAGCGCGTCGGCGTCGGCCAGGACAGCTGCCGGGACGTGGATGGCGTCCAGCGGTGCATCGGGCGCCGCGGTGGCCCGGCTTGCCGGGCGCGGACGCCCGCGGGTGCGGATGACCTGCACGGCGACTGCCCCCAACGCCAGGGCGAAGACGACGATCACGACCCAGAATAAGTCGCCGGCGTTGGCCAGCATGGACGGACCTTCGGAAGGGACCGGCGGCGGTGGCGGCGGTGCGGCTGCCGGGAACCGCAGCTGTAGGGTCGCGTCCTCGATCAGCCGCCTGTAGCCCTGCCCGATGTCCGCCATGCCCTGCGAGCCTGTTGCACTGCAACGTAGCGGCAAACCGCCGTGGGCCGCTAGCCTACTTGGGTGGTTGATTGAAGGCGTCGTGCCGGGCCAGCAGGCGCTGGGCCTGCTTGAGGTGGGG